>Ga0209624_10004035_pt1 | contig 10209 bp, 10 predicted proteins | sample JacPinW_OM2H0_O1_FD_188565 | JGI IMG/M metagenome (GOLD analysis project Ga0209624, IMG submission 188565) | Forest soil microbial communities from Algoma, Ontario, Canada - Jack Pine, Ontario site 1_JW_OM2H0_O1 (SPAdes) (version 2) | ecosystem: Environmental > Terrestrial > Soil > Boreal... | reverse complement strand
AATGGTGCCGTTGGGCGTGAATACCGGCGATGTGGACTCGTTGGTCTTGTGGCGCTCCCGCACCGATAGACCAAATTTCCATTCCGCCGTTTGATCGCCGCTTCCCGTGGGGATCGTGGCATCGAGGACTCCGGCCGTCTCGCCATCGTGGGTGTACGACTGCCCCAGACCGATATTGCTCAGGGTGTAGTTGGCCGGATCGGCGGGATTGGTGCCATCGAGCGTGTGAAAGCTCGGGAAGCGCGGATCGGTGGTGGTGTCGTAAGCGATCGGCACCGGATTGGGGTCGGTCCACGCACTGCCATAGCTGCTTGACACTCGATCAGTCCCGAGTGCGAAGGATGCGTGATAGTCCAGCTTGAGATTCGAGAACACACTGCTGCCCCCGACCACCCCAAGGCCGTTTTGGATGCGCTCCAAAGAATCGGTGGTGTCCTGCTCGAGCCCGGCGCTCGAGGCGATGAATCCCTTCGGATTGTTGGGGTCTTGAATGCAACTGGGCAGCGGGGAACAACCGGCATCTGAGTCCAAATTATTGAGGACCAAGTAATGCTTGTTGGCGGTTTCGAGATAGCCGGACCACAACAGGCGTAGGTAGAACGACGTGTTCTCACTCGCCTTCGCGTCGAAGTTGGCAGCGATCCCGTAGCGTTTGCGATGATACTCATAGCGGCGAAATTGCAGATTGCTCAAGACCTTGTCCGGTACGCCGCTGCTCTGTTGATCGGTGTAGCTCTCTTCCACATCATCGATGCCGCGAGAGTCCTCATGATAGACGGCGCTGACCACCGCGCTGAACGCGTTTGCCCCGCCAAACAAACCGCCGATGCCGTCCCCGCCGTCAAAGCTGCGCCCGGCGCTCACCTCACCGTGATACACCGGGGTGCGGCGCAACGGCTCGTAGCCGGTACCTATGTCCGCATCGAGAAAAGGCGCGCCCCCATGTTCCGCACCGGTTCGGGGTACCAGATTGATCGAGCCGCCGAGCGCCTCCGCGTCCATGTCCGGTCGCGACGTCTTCGTCAGCTCAACGCCGCCGATGATGCCGGTGGGAAAGGTATCGAAGGCAACCGCTCGGCCGCCACCCGAGGGGGAGGAAGCATTTGACGCGGGAAGCCGCACCCCGCCATAGCTCGTACCATTCAGATCCGCATCGAGCCCGCGGATGTGGACAAAGCGGCCCTCGCCGCTGTCGGTTTCCAGCGAAATTCCTGGAATGCGCTGCAGCGCTTCGGCGGTATTGATGTCCGGCAGCTTGATGATTTCGCTTAAGGGTTGTACCTCGATGAGGTTCGGCGCCTGCTGCTTCTCGGCGATGGCATCGGCGCGATCGATCGTGGCGCTCGGAACCACCACGTTGGTATTTTCGCCCTGGCCTGTCTCGGTCGTTACGCGGCCGACGTCTGTCTCGACGGGTGGTGTGGATTTCGCCGGCGGCGGCGAGGTCGGCGCAGGCGGATTCTGCGCTTGAGCAGCCGCCATGCCGCTCGTAACCACCAGACCGACGATTGCTGCGCCAGCGACAATGCTCATCCGCGACAAGAACAACGGCATTTGAGTCACTTCGATGCTCCCCATGCTGGCAGTAGCAGCGCAGCTTAAAGGCCTGATGTTGCTGATTTCTTACACGGGAGCAATTCGCTTTGCGGTGCAGTGTGTACGCGTAATCACGTTGCGTTGAGGCGGCGAACTGATTAGTTTAGAACCCCACATGCAAGCTTCTATGGAGTTCGGGCGACATGATGTTTATTGCGAAACCGATTTCTCTCGCGTGCCGCGCCGCGGTTCTGCTCGGACTTACGTTCGCGACCGCCGTCGTCGCGAGCGGCGACAGCGGATACCGCATCGTCGCCAAGTGGCCTGCAGGCGGCAGCGGCAAATGGGATTACCTGATCGTCGATTCACCGCATCATCATCTGTTCGTCTCCCGTGCAACGCATGTCCAGGCGTTTGATCTCGACTCGGGCAAAGTCGCGGGCGACATCGAAAACACGCTGGGCGTCCACGGAATCGCGCTGGCTCAAGACATGAACCGCGGTTTCACCAGCAACGGCAAGGCCGATTCGGTGACGGTATTCAATTTGCAGAGCCTCGAGACCATCACCGAAATTAAAATCTCCGGCAAGGATCCCGATGCCATCATCTACGATGCGCCGAGCAAGCGCGTGTACACGTTCAATGGCCGCAGCAACAATGCGACCGTCATCGACGCGAGCTCTGCGCGAGAAGTCGCGAGTATCACGCTACCAGGGCGCCCCGAATTCGCCGTGAGCGATGGGACTGGCCGTATCTTCGTGAACCTCGAGGACAAGGGCCAGATCGCCGTGATCGATGTTGCTACGGGCGGCGTGCAAGCCACGTGGTCGCTTGCGCCTTGCGTGGAGCCCACCGGAATCGCGATGGATACGGCGCGACACCGATTGTTTTCGGTGTGTCATAACGAGCGTCTCATCGTGACCGACAGCGCAACCGGCAAACGCGTTGCCGAGTTGCCCATTGGCAAGCACGTCGATGCGGCGGCCTTCGATCCCGCGACCTCTCTCGTGTTCAGTTCCAATGGCGACAGCGCAGATGTAAGCGTTATATCCGCGGCAACCGCCGACCAGTACATCATGCGCGGCAGTCTCACGACGTCAGCCGGCTCAAAGACCATGGCGCTGGACGCTGCGAGCCATCGGCTCTATGTGCCGGCGACGGGGCCAAACGGTTTGGAAATCTTGGTCGGGGCACCCGTCAATCGATAAGCGCGGCCGCGCCGACCGTTGCGCGCTCAGCTGCGAATGCTCTCAAATCCGTTGCCAATGCCACTCGATCGGTGCAGCGCAGCGACAGCTGGCCGAAGCATTCTTGTGCGACAGCGCCGAGCCGGCTTGCGGCGTCTGGCCTCCCATACTTAACGCCGTCTGCCGCATTTGGTGCTGAATCAGCAGGTCGCTTTGACCGGCAACATCCGCGACAGCGTGCACGACACTTGGCAGGTCGAACTCCTGCGCAATCGTGCAAACGGAACTCGCTCGCCACACCTTGATGCCGGCTACCGCGGCCGTAACGCCAAAGACCAGGGAGCACACCATAATTGCCGTCATCACTGGTTTTTGACGTAACCGGTACAGGGTTGCGTGAAAATAGTAGGCGGTGTTGTTCTTCATGGCGACATTCCCACTTTGTTAAACCATACAACACCGTGGGAGTGGAAAAGTTCCAAAACTAGCCCACCGCGGCACGGGATCGTGCTCTGTGGCCCTCGATGGCCTGCCAGATCAGTAGTATGGGTATTCCAATCGCTAGGTCGCGGGCCCTCTTTAAAACCGACACGGCAAGTCCGAATTCCGCCCCGATACCGAACAAGGGCGAAAGAACCGCGTAGGCGGCCTCCTGGGCGCCAAGCGCATGAGGGATAAAAACGGCCGTGCTTCGAATCGCGCACACCAGGCTTTCGAGCGCCAAGACCGACTTGAGATCGACGCGCATGCCGATCAGTCGAAAGGCGATCCAGGCGCCGATGGCGCTCGCGATCCACCCGACAGCATGAAGCGCAATGGAGGCCCCGACTCTGGCACGAGAACGATAGATTGATCTCAGCGCAATATTTACCGCCTTCGTGCGCCCTAGAGCGCCAGGCAAGACGCGCGCCGTAATCTTTTCTATTGCACGGTGCCCATGGCGCTGCAAAGCGAGAAAGACACCGGCGGCGGCGACGGCACAGACTACTCCGATGAGCAGCGCTTTGATCACAGAATGCGCAAAGGAGGTCGGCGGGGCGCGCAGATCCAGGATCAGTATCCCCAACGCAACATAGGCGATCTGCGCCAGCATCTCCGTCGTCACATCAACGATGGTTGAAGAATAAACCAATGGATCCGGGACGCCATGCAAGATGACGGCACGTGCACCAAGCACGATTCCGCCAAGTTGGGAAAAAGGCAGCACATCGGTCGCGGCCTCGCGAACCATGCGTGCCCACACGAAGACCCGCAAATTCGCCAGGGACGACTCGGGTAGCAAAACATACCAAGCACAGCCAAGAACGGCGAACAGCCCCAAGGCATAAAGACAAAGCAGGGCAAAACCGCTCCATCCGACTGCGACGACCGCCGAAAAGACCGCGCCGATGCCGGTATACGCAACCAGATAGCTCGCTAACGCGAGCCCGAGAAGCGCGACGATGACAACGCGGAGTTTCACGCAGTTTTAGCGCCGCGAATGGCCGATCGAGCTCTACGACCGCATAAAACGCCGCGCCAATCTCGCGAGCGCTGGGACAAAGACGGGGCGCAACAAACGCTGATCGTAATGACTCATGCGCCGCTGGTTTTCCGCCAAGCAAATATCGATCAACTCACCGACGTTGATGTCACTGCCGACAGACTTCGCTCCGGTCACAGTGAAATTGTTGTCCTGTACGCCGTTCCCCATATCGCGGGCGATGCCAATGCGCTCCCAAATGAGAAATAGCCAGACGGCGAGCACCTTTATTTCGAAGAAAGGCCGCCGCCAGAAAGGCATCGTTCGGCGATGCCACGCAGCCCAATTCACGAAGAACAGAATGTGGCGGGCTTCTTCCTGAATGACCGGCTCGAAGGTGTCGACCAGGGCTGCGGGAAAGAATCCGGAACGCTTCGCGGACTCGAATAGTCCGAAGGCAAAGAAGCTGTCGATGCATTCACTGTAGCCGGTGACCATGAACGCCCATTCCGGACTGCCCTGCACGACGTACTGCGGCTCCGGTGCAAGCGTAACGCCATACGCGGCGACAAGATTGGAGAGCACCAGCTTATGGCGGCCCTCCTCAAAGGCGTTAAGCTCAATTGCTTTACGCAACAAAGGATCGGGCGTGACGGCAGCATAGGAAGCCACGTTGAGTCGCGCCCTGCCCTCAGTCTGCACCGCAATGTCCCAGATGGGCAGGCTCACGAGGCGATCATGGGTTTCTGTGTCGAGATGGGGCCAGTCGATGATCGCCGGCTTGTATGGATCAAAGGTATCGAGCAACGTCCGGCAGAAGAGGATCTTATGCGCATCGCTGCCCAAGCCGACGGGTCCTTGGGGAAGGGCTTTTAGCTCGCGAGACGATTCAGGAACGCTCGCCATGGGCACAGCCGTTTCAAGCGGCATCGTGTCGAGTGCTCAGAAAGTGAAAAAATTCCACACCCTCACGCAGCCGGCGCTTCATCATTTCCGGACTTTTGATCATCTCGGCCACAATGGAGGCGATTTTGGACGGACGAAAATAGAATTTCTTATAGAAATCCTCGACCGAGTCGAAGATCTCGCCATGGCTCAAGTGCGGATAGTTCAGCGGCGCAATCTGCGTGCCTTCCTGCGTCAAAAGATCGACCTCTTCATTGAACAACCAGCCGTTTTCCTTCGCCTGCTTGTAGAGAAACGTGCCCGGGTAGGGAGCAGCCAGCGAAATCTGAATGGTGTGTGGGTTGATTTCCTTGGCGAAGTCCAGCGTTTCCTGGATGGTTTCTCGTGTCTCGCCGGGAAGTCCCAAAATAAACGTCCCGTGTATGACGATGCCCAGTTCGTGGCAGTCCTTGGTGAAACGCCTGGCGAAATCGACGCGCATCCCTTTCTTGATATTGATCAAAATTTGTTGATTGCCGGATTCATAGCCGACCAACAACAGCCGCAAGCCATTGTCCTTCATGATTTCAAGCGTCTTGCGTGGAACGTTGGCCTTCGCGTTGCACGACCAAGTGACTCCAATTTTGCCCAGCTCTTTCGCCAGCGCTTCGACCCGCGGCAGGTTGTCCGTCAACGTGTCGTCGTCGAAAAAGAATTCCTTCACCTGTGGAAAAGCCTCCTTCGCCCATTTCATTTCAGCAGCGACATTCTCGACCGAACGCACGCGATAACGATGTCCGCCCACAGTCTGAGGCCACAGGCAAAAGGTGCAGCGTGATTTGCAGCCACGGCCGGTATAGAAAGAGATATACGGGTGCTTGAGATAACCGCCGAAGTAATTCTCGATTTTCAAATCGCGTTTGTAGACCGGTGTCACCCAGGGAAGCGCATCCATGTTCTCAAGGATCGTGCGATCCTCGTTATGTACGATGACGCCTTCGTTATTCCGATAAGAAAGCCCCTTGATATCGCTTAAGCTGTGGCCATCCGCCACTTCTTTGATGGTGAAGTCGAATTCGTTGCGAGCCACGAAATCGACTGCGCGTCCCACGATCAGGCTTTTCTCGGGCTCGACTGCCACTTTGGCGCCAATGAAACCAATTTTGATGTTGGGATTGATCGCTTTAATCATTTCGGCCGTCTTCACGTCCGATTTGAAGGATGGGGTGGATGTGTGCATCACCACCAGGTCGCGGTCTTTGAACTCGCCGGCAATGTCCTCAAACGACAGGCGATGTGGCGGCGCATCGATCAGCTTTGAGCCCTCGACGAGGGCCGCGGGTTGCGCGAGCCAAGTCGGGAACCAGAAAGAGCGCACCTCGCGCTTCATCTGATAGCGGGCACCGGCACCACCGTCAAATCCGTCAAACGAGGGCGCTTGCAAAAACAGAGTTCTCATGGCGTTATCCTTACAACCGATTCTACCAAACCATCGCGTGTCACCTGTACATGGTGATCGCGCCATCTCACGTGGCGGGTCCGGAAACTGCAGCCCCAGAGCACCAAACTTAAGGTGTCCCGCAGCGGAAACGTAATCCATTGAAGGAGGGTCGAGTTCGCTTGACGCGTCTTCACATGGAGCATTATACGCGCCAACACGGTGGTCCCGATCATGCTGAACGCCGCGGGAGTCCCACCCGAAAGCAGCGTACCGATCAGGGCAATCGGAATCGTGAATGTGACAAAGCAAAGGCTGTAGCCCAGCGGCTCGACCGCCCGAATCGTGCGAAGCCATCGAAGCTCATGCCCCACAAGTTCGCTGAAGCTTCGCTCGACCACGGCCACCTCCACCACGACTTTCGACAGCACCGTGCGCAGGCCCAGCCGACGAGTCAACTCACCCAATCGGTAGTCGTCTGCCAACTCATTTGCAATTGCGCCAAGACCCCCGGCGCGCACGAGCACCTCGCGTCGAATGGCAATGGTCGCTCCCGACGCAAAACATCGCCCACCCACCAGCGCGGCAACGCGCACCGACGGCGTGAACCACTCATTGATGAAAGAAGAACCCAGCAATGACCAGAGGCCACGTCGAGATGCGCCCCGGTACGCGCACGTGACAATCCCGACGTCCGATTCACGCAGCGGCTCAATGATGTTCGACAAATATTCGCTGTCGACGCGAACATCGCTGTCGGACAAGACCAGGTAGTCGTGGCTTGCGAACGGCAGCATATTGATCAGATTGCTCACCTTGCGGTTGCTGCCATGTTGCCGGCTATCGATAACGATTTGCACGTCGCGCTGGGGAAATTCAGTTTGCAGTCGTCGCGCAATTGCGACAACTGGGTCGCTCGGATCGGCGATTCCAAACACGACTTGAAACTCCGAGTATTTCTGGTCACAGAAAGAGCGCAGGCAATCGTATGTTTCCGACTCGGCACCGCAAAGCGGCTTCAAAATCGTTACCGACGGCATGCCGCGTCGAGTTGAAGAACTGGCCGAACCAGCCCGCGCGCGTACCGCAAGCCAAGCCAGGACGCTGTAGACCATAGTGGCCGCGCCCAGCACGTATCCGCACCAAATTAAGAATGTGTTAATGATTGGATCCTTCCTCGAATTCCAAACGCGCGGTACCGCCTCGACTATACGAGAGGCTTCAAAAAAGCGCCTGGGGCCACGCAAACCCGGCCACCCCGCCAGTCTGCGGAGGATTGATAAGTAACAGTATTACGCTGTGTACTACAAAGTAAAGGGGCCGGGAGCGGCAATGGGCCCGTTCGCGACTTTGCTGCGCCACTCCGGGCCGTCAATGGATAGATCTAATTTGACTATGCAAATGCCGCCGGAGTTCCAACAATCGGTGCGAAGTGAATGCTATTTGCGCCGCTTTAAAGGGCAAAGTAGGTCTCGAGAAGCACGCGGTCGAGCGGCGGGATTCAATGCGATTTCTATCGATGCCGATCGTCGCAGTGAGGGTCGTGGTCGCGATCGCAAGGTTGCGCATCACGCTGCTGCTCGCGATGTTCGTCGACGTGATCTCGATCATGGCCTCGATCACGGCCATTGCAGCCTGTCACTCCTAGAGCAGCCATCATTATTAAAATTGCGGCGACGGATTTGTAGTCCTTCATTGGCGCTGTGTTCCTTGGAAACTCTTAGTCGAGTTAGCACAAGACCACAAAATGGGCGATGCGTCTGTCGAGATCTTCCGCGAAGCGGCGTAGGGACCGGCCTACCGCGGAATCTGATTTAAACGATTTCACGTTTCGTGTTCGCGGCCTTGCGGTGCGGCCAGCGCGCGATTGATGTCGGCAAGAAGTTCGTCGAGGGTGCGATCACCGTAGCCCAAATGGTTCGCGACGACTTTACCCTCTCGGCCGATCATGAAGAGGTGTGGAATCTTCGAAACGGAATAGAGGCTAGCGACGCGGGTGTTGGGGTCTGTCATGACGTTGATCTGCCAATTGGACGCCGGCTTCTTTATTGCGGCGAGAGCAGCCTCTGTGTCTCGATAGCTCACGGCGAACACGACCAGTTTGTCCTTGCCCACTGCACGCTGCGCGCCTTCCAAAATAGGTATTTCGCGTTTGCATGGAGCGCACCATGAGGCCCAGAAGGTGAGTATCACGACCTTGCCGCGTTGGCTGCTTAGTGTGACGTCCTCTCCGGTGACGAGATTGTGGACCTTGAAATCGGGGGCGACGGTCCCGACGGCGGGGCCGGATGGGACTTCGGTCGCGCCGGAAGCGTAAGAGCAAAAGAGGATCCCGAGAAAACAGAGATAGTGTTTCATTCGCGCTCCGTGCGTTGGTGTCAAAGCTATACCACGAATCTTGTGAACCAGGTTATATGCGAGTTGCACCCTCCTCCATTGCGGCTGTGAGGTAGCTTTAGAGATACCCCGCGCGAAATCTCCAAAACAGCAAAAGGAAGGGTCCATAAGTGCTAGTCTGTCGGTTATCAATTGAGATGCGTGTCTTTGGGCTGACCCCATGTTGAATGCACATAGCGCGAAATCCACTGACGCTAGATCGCAGAGCGTCAAGCCTTTCTGGATCGATTTGCTCAATCCCACTTCGGATGAGATCGCGTTGGTAGCAGCTGAATCGGGAATCCGCGTTCCTTCGCGGGAATCTTTGCAGGAAATCGAGACTTCCAGCCGCCTCCGAGCGGACGGACAGGTGCTGTACGTCAGCATGCCGCTTGCCCTTCAGGATGAAGCAGCCGGCTTCGCTCCCGTGCCTCTTGGCTTTGTTCTATCCCCAGAGATGCTAGTCACCATACGTTATTCAGAGGTTCACGCTTTTGGCCCGGTCTTGGCCTGTGTCGAAAAAGGTCAGTATGTGGGCAGTGCACCCGTGTTTGCCGCAATGATCGATGGCATGGTGGATTTCGGCGCCGATAGACTTGAAATGTTGAGCGGCGATCTCGCGGCTGTGTCGGCACGGACCTTTAGCCCTCTGGGAAACTCCGGACAAGGGGGCAAACGCTCGTCGCGCACGCTTCGCGAAAACTTAAGTGCGGTTGGGGGCGCAGGAGACAATCTGTCACGCATTCGCGAGACTCTGTTGGGTCTGCAGAGAATCATCGGGTTTGTCTTGAAAACGGCCCCGGATTGGTTGTTGCCGGAGCAGAAAACGCGCTTGGGCACGGCACAACAGGACCTTGCTTCGTTGGTTGACTTCGAGGCGCACTTGTCGGGTAAGACGCAATTTCTTTTGGACGCGATTCTCGGGTTCATCAATACCGAGCAAAATGAGATCTTCAAGGTGCTCACGATCGTATCCGTGGTCGGAATTCCTCCGACGCTCATTGCCAGCATGTACGGCATGAACTTTCACAATATGCCGGAGCTCGGTTGGCGTTGGGGATATCCATACGGCCTGGCGCTGATTGCGCTCAGTACTTTGGTGCCGATCGTTTGGTTCAAGCGTAGAGGATGGTGGTGAGCGGGCTGCCTTATTAGAATCACCACCAATTTCAGACCGCTGGAGGAGCTGTGTCAGAATCTTAAAGCGGCTCAATATCATGAAACTTGCCGTAATCAACGTGTATGGTGCCGTCCGGCGCTTCTTCGAGGATGTCGCTGAAGGTTGAGTTCCATCGTATATCAGCGCTGGAATATTCGCTCCGCGC
>Ga0209624_10004032_pt1 | contig 10210 bp, 8 predicted proteins | sample JacPinW_OM2H0_O1_FD_188565 | JGI IMG/M metagenome (GOLD analysis project Ga0209624, IMG submission 188565) | Forest soil microbial communities from Algoma, Ontario, Canada - Jack Pine, Ontario site 1_JW_OM2H0_O1 (SPAdes) (version 2) | ecosystem: Environmental > Terrestrial > Soil > Boreal... | reverse complement strand
CGCCTCTTCGACCGGCGGCGGCGGTGCGAGATCGGCTTCGCTGACCCAGCCCGCCTTGAGCCGCGCCTGCATGATGAGGGCCTCGGCCTCCTCGCGGGAAAGCTCGAAGCCGTCGAGGATGCCGGCCTGGCGGACGGCTTCGCCGTCTTTGCGTTCGGTCCAGCCGGAAAGATCGTCGGTGGCGCAGCCGGCCAGATCCTCGACCGTCTTGACGCCGTTCTCGCCGAACCGCACCAGCATGGCCGTGGTGACGCCCTCGATCTCCTTGAGCGCGTCCTCGACGCCAAGCTCGGTGCGCTTGGCGTCCAGCTCGGCTTCGATCTTGTCGAGGTATTCGCGGGCGCGCGTCTGCAATTCGCCGGCGGTGTCGTCGTCAAAACCTTCGATACTGGCGATTTCCTTCGGATCGACCATCGCCAGTTCCTCGACCGAGTTGAAACCTTCCGAGGCCAGCAATTGCCCGATCACCTCGTCGACATTGAGCGTGTCGATGAACATGCGCGTGCGATTTTCAAACTCGGCCTGGCGGCGCTCGGACTCTTCCTGCTCGGTCAGGATGTCGATGTCCCAGCCGGTAAGCTGGGAGGCGAGGCGGACGTTCTGGCCGCGCCGCCCGATGGCGAGGGAAAGCTGCTGATCCGGCACCACGACTTCGATGCGTTCGCGTTCCTCGTCCAGCACCACTTTGGCGACCTCGGCGGGGGCGAGCGCATTGACGACGAAGGTGGCGATGTCGTGCGACCACGGAATGATGTCGATCTTCTCGCCCTGCAGCTCGTTGACCACCGCCTGCACGCGCGAGCCGCGCATGCCGACACAGGCGCCGACCGGGTCGACCGACGAATCGCGCGATACCACGGCGATTTTCGCCCGCGAGCCCGGATCGCGCGCCACCGCCTTGACCTCGACGATGCCATCATAGATTTCCGGCACTTCCTGAGCGAACAGTTTTGACATGAATTGCGGATGGGTGCGGGAAAGGAAAATTTGCGGGCCGCGCTGCTCGCGCCGCACGTCGTAGATATAGGCGCGGATGCGGTCGCCGTTGCGGAAAACTTCGCGCGGCAGCATTTCGTCGCGGCGCACGATCGCTTCGCCGCGGCCGAGATCGACCACCACGTTGCCGTATTCGACGCGCTTGACGATGCCGTTGACGATGTCGCCGATGCGATCCTTGTATTCGTCATATTGCCGGTCGCGTTCGGCCTCGCGCACTTTCTGCACGATCACCTGCTTGGCCGACTGCGCGGCGATGCGCCCGTATTCGAGCGGCGGCAGCGGATCGGCGATGGTGTCGCCGATCTGCGCGGCGGGATGCCGGCGGCGCGCGTCGTCAAGGCTGATCTGGGTGGCGGAGTTCTCCACTGTCTCGACCACCAACATGTGGCGCGACAGATGCAGCTCGCCGCTCTTTGGATCGATCTCGGCGCGCACTTCGGTCTCGCTGCCGTAGCGGGAGCGCGCGGCCTTGGCGATGGCGTCTTCCATGGCGCCGAGCACGATCCTTCGATCGATCCCTTTTTCGCGGGCAACCGCCTCGGCGATTTGCAGGAGTTCGAGTTTATTGGCGCTTACGGTCGCCATCGGCAGTCTCCTTGCGTTGGTTCTGTTTGCTCTTGCGCAGCGCTTGGGAAATCAGCGTGTCGCTTAGCACAAGCTTGGCTTCCATCATGTCGTCGATGCGCAGCAATATTTCAGGGTTGTCGCTCGGCGCCCCATCCCAGCGGATGCGCGCGCATTCGCCCTGGGTGCCGGCAAGCTCGCCACGAAAGCGGCGGCGGCCGTCAATCGGCGCCTGCATCTCCACATGCGCCAGATGGCCGGTATAGCGCTCGAAATCAGATCGGCGCACCAGCGGCCGGTCGATGCCGGGCGATGAAACTTCCAGCTGGTATGAGCCTTCGATCGGGTCGGACGCGTCGAGCACCGGCGAGAGCGCGCGCGACACAGCCTCGCAGCCCTCAATCGTCATGGTTCCGTCCGGCCGCTCGGCCATGATCTGAACCGTGCAGCCGGCAAGGCCGGAAATGCGCACCCGGACAAGCCGATAGCCGAGCGAAGCGAGCACCGGTTCGGCCAGCGCGGCGACGCGAGCGGCGCGCCCCGGCTCGATGATGAGCCGCGGTTCGTCGGCAAAATTCGAAAGCTCAAAGTCGCTCGGTCTGTCGTCCATGCTGTTCGCGGCCATTTGGGCCGCAACCGTGTCCTGCCAAAGTGCCGCCAGCCCTCAGGTAATAAAAAAGAGCGGGTCCCCGGGGGAACCCACTCTCAAGACCGATCGGATCATCCGACCGTTATGAGGTATCCATGACGGACCGGGCAAATATAGCGGTTTGTCAGCCCGTTGCAAGGGCACTTTAGCGATCGGGCCTCTTCAGGGATCGGTAATCAGTCACCGGTAATCAGGAAGCGCTGGGACATTTGATCTCTGACCGTCGATTACCGATTCCTGAATGAGTGCCGCTCTCTCGCTGATCCCGGAGCTTGAAGACGTTATTCAGCGCGGCTCGCGCCACAAGCGCGCCGAGACGCTGCATCGCATTGCCGCTTTATTTCTCGCCGGTGCCGATGCCTATAGCGAGGCGCATGTCGATCTGTTCGATGACATATTCGGACTGCTGATCAAGGAAATCGAGAACAAGGCGCGCGCCGAGCTCGCCAATCGCCTGGCGCCGGTCGCCAACGCGCCACTCAAACTGATGCGCGCGCTGGCCAATGACGATGACATCGCCGTCGCCGGGCCGGTGCTGAAACTGGCGTCGCGGCTGCAAGAGGCCGATTTGGTCGATCTGGCCAATACCAAAAGTCAGGCGCATCTGCAGGCGATCTGCGCGCGGCAGGTACTGGGCGAGGCGGTCACCGAAGTGCTGATCCGTCGCGGCGACCGCGACGTTGCCCACGGCGTCGCCGAGAACCGCGGCGCGCGCCTTTCCGAGTCGAGTTTCTTCCGGCTGATCAAGCACGCCGAGACCGACGGGCTTCTCGCCGAAAAGGTCGGGCTGCGGCCGGATATCCCGCCGCAAATGTTCGGCGAGTTGCTGACCAAGGCTACAGCCGTCGTGCACAAGCGCTTGCTCGCTTCGGCGCCGCCGGAATTGAAAGCCGACATTCAACGCGTGTTGGATAAGGTTTCCAGCGAAGTGGGCAAACGCGTCGGTCCACGCGACTATCGCGCCGCGCAACGCGTGGTGCTGAGCCTGCACCGGGCCGGTGCGATGGACGAGGCGGCGCTCGCTGCATTCGCCGGCGACGGCAAATGGGAAGAAACCGTGGTGGCGCTTGCCGCGCTCTCCAAAGTGCCGATCGGCGTCGCCGACCGGTTGATGACAAGCGAGCGCCCCGATCCCGTGCTGATTCTGTGCAAGGCCCGCGAGTTGAGTTGGCCGACGGTGAAATCCATCATCGCGGTGCGGCCGGATGGCAAGGCGGCGTCAAGCCTGGGGGCCGATTCCGCATTCGCCAATTACGGGCGGCTTTCGGCCGCGACGGCGCAACGCGTGGTGCGATTCTGGCAGGTCCAGCCGACCGGCTAGGTTCTTCGGAAAATCAGAAAACACGAGGTGCGCGCTTCTCGCGCCGCCTTGGCGTGGTAACGCGTCGCGATAAAGCCGGGCCAGGGATTGCGCCAATCGTCGGCCGCTTGCGCCGTCCACTCGAAAGCGGTCGACCGCGCGAGGCGTTGCAGCGTCCAGGCGGTGTAATCGGCAATGTCGGTCACAAAACGGAACTCGCCGCCCGGCCGCAGGATGCGGGCGAGCTGCGCGACCATGTCGTCTTGCACAAAGCGGCGCTTCCAGTGCCGCCGTTTCGGCCACGGGTCGGGATGGATCAGATCGATCCGCGCCAATGATTTTTCCGGAAGCCACGCGATCAGGTCGAGGGCATCGGCGAAATGCAGTCGGATATTACGCAAGCCGTTGGTTTCGATGGCGGCGAGCGCCCTGGCCATGCCGTTGACGAAAGCCTCAACGCCGATAAAGCCGGTTTGCGGGCAGGCTTGCGCCTGCGCCGTCATCGCTTCGCCGCCGCCAAAGCCGATCTCGAGCGCAACTTCGGTCACGGGCACGGCAAACAGCTGGCGAAGCCCGATGGGGGCGGAGCGCGACAGATCGATAGCGAGGCTCGGCAACAGCGTCTCGAACAGCCGCGCTTGACGCGGCCGCAATTTGTGTCCTTTGCGCCGGCCAAAGAACGCGCGCGGTTGATGAAGGTTGGGATTCATCGGCCGTCATGCGCGGGCTCGACCTGCGCATCCCGATTCCAGAAGCACAATGCGTGCCTTATCGGAATGGCCGGCACAAGGCCGGCCATGACGAAGTGCCATGAATATGGGGACGTTGCCCTAGCGTACGGCGCTTTTTATCGCCGCGGCGAGGTCGGTCTTTTCCCAGGAAAAGCCGCCGTCCTTGTCGGGCGCGCGGCCGAAATGACCATAAGCGGCGGTGCGGCGGTAGATTGGCCGGTTCAGCTTCAGTGTGCGCCGGATATTGGTCGGCGTCAGGCGGAACAGCTCGGGCAGAACTTTCTCGAGCTTCTTCTCGTCGACCTTGCCGGTGCCGTGGGTATCGACCAGGACCGACATCGGATCGGCAACGCCGATCGCATAGGCGACTTGAATGGTGCAGCGTTCGGCGAGACCGGCGGCCACGACGTTTTTCGCGAGATAGCGCGCGGCATAAGCGGCCGAGCGATCCACCTTAGTTGGATCTTTGCCGGAGAATGCGCCGCCGCCGTGCGGGGCATAGCCGCCGTAAGTATCGACGATGATTTTTCGACCGGTGAGGCCGCAGTCGCCGTCGGGACCGCCGACGACGAAATTACCGGTTGGATTGACCAAAAAATCGGCCGGCCGCTTCGGCATCCAGCCTTTCGGCAGTGCCGATTCCACCGCATCGGCGATCATATCCTTGACCATGCCGGGCGTGTATTTCTTGGCGTTGCGGTTTTTCTCGTTGTGCTGCGTGGAGACGACGACCTTGGTGCAGCCGATCGGCTTGCCGTTGACGTATTGAACGGTGACCTGGCTTTTGGCGTCCGGCTGCAAATCGAACAATTGGCCGGAGCGGCGCTTGTCGGAGAGAACTTTCAGGATCTTGTGTGCGAAATAGATCGGCGCCGGCATGAACGAGTTTTTCTCGTAGACCTCGCTCTCGGTGCAGGCAAAACCGAACATCATGCCCTGGTCGCCGGCGCCTTCTTCCTCGCCGTTCTTTTTCTTCTTGGCGTCGACACCCATCGCAATATCGGGCGACTGGCCGTGCAGCAGCACCTCGACATCGGCGCCATGATAGGAAAAGCCGTCCTGGTCGTAGCCGATGTCCTTGACCACGTCGCGCGCGATCTGCGTGATCAATTCGCGGTCGACCACCGCCTTGGTGCCGATCTTGCGAAACAACTGGCCGCGGCCTTCGCCTGCGATCACGATCTTGTTGGTCGTGCACAGCGTCTCGCAACCGAGCCGGGTATTTACCAGGCTGTCGTCGGCGATGCCGAGCTTGATGTCTTTCTCAATAAACGCGTCGAGGATGGCGTCGGAAATCTGGTCGCAGACTTTATCGGGATGCCCCTCCGAAACCGACTCGCTCGTGAAAAGATAGTTGGCATGCGCCACAGCGAAACACTCCCTCATACCGGCCGTGCACTTACTGGCCTAAGCCTCGATCCAGCGCGGTGAGAAACCGCATTGGGGGTGGTTGTTGCAGCGTACCCTTGCGCGGTCAAGATGTGGGCGAAGAGTGGGCGAATGCCGTCGCGGCGCCGGATCGAATGCGCGAATTTCTTAACGCTTGTCGCGCGCGGCGATTTGTTCGACGAGATCGACGATGCGTCGCCGCAGCTTGGAATCGTCGATGCGCATGAAGGCCTTGGTCAGCGCCAAGCCGTCCGAGGTCGCAAGGAAGTCCGACACGTAAGCGGGTGAGGGTGCTTCGCTGACGCCGTCGGAGCGGCCGACCACCTGCGCGCTCGGCGCACCCTCAAAGAAAAATGCAACGGGGACCTGGAGAATGTGGGAAATCTGCTGCAGCCGGCTGGCGCCGATGCGATTGGTGCCCTTCTCGTATTTTTGCACCTGCTGAAATGTAAGACCGAGCGCGTCGCCGAGTTTCTCCTGCGACATGCTCAGCATCATCCGCCGCATCCGGACGCGGGCGCCGACATGCTTGTCGGTTGGATTGGGTGCCTTCTTGGCTAAGAGAACCATCGGCTCCTGTTGCTCCTACTTACTCGCTCGGCCGTACGGGGTATAAATATCAAATCCGTCCCAATTGAAACTGCTTTCCTCCATGTCATTTATTGCACGGGTTTTAAAACACTTCTCGGCGCGTCTGATTCTCATTCAACGGGAACGTGCGACGCGGGCCTTGGTTGCTTGATGGTCAAACTACCACCTTTGATCGTTAATCGGCCCTTACAGCTTTGGCGCGATCTAGCCGGTCGCGTTATGGCTCAATGCCCGGCGGAGGACTAGTCAGATTTTACTGGCGGGTTTCGACCGGCGGCGAAGCACGGCGACAAACGCGATCACGACGAGAATACCGGCGGGCACATCGCCGAGGTGGACGTAAATCGGTGCGCCGATCGGCCGCGGCAGCGGCGCGTCGAGCACGCCCTCGCGGCCGAGCGGCAGCGAATTGACGATCCGCCCGACCGGATCGACCACCGCGGAAATGCCGGTATTGGCGGCGCGCGCCACCGGCAGCCCCTCTTCGATCGCACTGACGCGGGCCTGCTGGAAATGCTGATACGGTCCGGTTGAAATGCCGAACCAGCCGTCATTGGTCACATTGACGATCCAGCCCGGCCGCTTGCCGGACGGCGGGAACTCGCCGGGGAAAATGATCTCGTAACAAATCAGCGGCAGTGCAAGTGGAGCGCCGGGAACGGCGACGAGCCGGTGCCGGTCGCCGGCGAGAAATCCGCCGCGTTGTTTGGTCAGCTCCTGCAAGCCCAGCCGTTCGAGGAGCGGCTCAAACGGCAAATATTCGCCGAACGGGACAAGATGCACCTTGTCGTAGATCGCGCGGATCGAGCCGTCGTGGTCGATGACGTAGATCGCGTTGTAGACGCCTGACGTCGCCGGATTATCCGGATCGGCCAACCGCACCGCGCCGGTGATCAGCACGGCGCCCGGCCGCAGCAGATTGGTGATTTGCGCCAGCGCGTCGGCTTCGCGCGTCAGGAAAAATGGAAATGGCGATTCCGGCCAGATCAAATGTGTTGCACCGCCGACACCTTGCGATTGCGGACCGGAACCGCCGGCGGACATCGCAACGTAGCGGTTCATCACCTCTTGCCTGGCGGAATAGTTGAAGCGCACGTCCTGCTGCAAATTGGGCTGCATAACGCGCAGGTGCACGCCGTCAACAAATCGCGTCGGATAGTGGCTAAGCCGCATCACGCCATAGCCGCCGAGTGCGGCAAGAACGATGACGCCGAGCGTCAGCGGCAACCACGGGCGGAGCGTTTCGCCGCGCTCGTCGGTCAGCGTGGCGGGACTGGCGAACACCGCGACGGCGATGAAGGTCAGGCCCCAGATGCCGAACAGCGAAGCGGATTGCGCCAAGGGAAGCGGAGCGGTCAGGGCATAGCCGAAGGCGTTCCACGGAAAGCCGGTGAACAAATGGCCGCGCAGCCATTCCGACACCGTCAGCGCGGCGCCGAGCGCAAGGATGCGCCGCGCGTCGCGCGTCCATAAAAGCCGCGCCAGCGCGGCGCCGAACGCAGTGTAGATGCCCAGCACCGCCGGCAGGCCGATCACCGCAATTGGCAGCAGCCAGCCGAAGGTCGGCGCATCGACCAGAAAGGCGTAGCCGATCCAATAAAGCCCGGCGAGAGAGTAACCGAAGCCGAACCACCAGCCGGTCGCCGCCGCGGTCACGCAGCCCCAACCGCCAACGCCGGCGCCGTCGATCAGCCAGACCAGCGTCGGGAATGTCAGAAACAAAACCGGCCAGGCGTCGAACGGCGCCATCGCCAGCGCCGAGGCCGCGCCGGCGGCAAACGCGATCAGCCAGCGCCGCCAACCCCAAGATAATACGATGGCATGGATCAGACCCTTCAGCGTCACGGCGCGCGCGGCGTGTTCGGGTTTGGCCGGGTGGGTTCGTCGCGCGGTGCTGCCGGCCTCAATGCGGCCGGTCTCGCCATCGACGGCAGTTCCCGGACGCCGGCGGGGCGGCGATCCTTGCGCAGATAAATTCTCGCGCGCTTGACGCGGCGCGGATCGGCGTCGAGCACTTCGGCCTCGAACGGCTCCGGGCCCGGCACGAGTTCGCCGCGCACCGGCACATGCCCGGCCTTGATGACGAGATAGCCGCCAAGCGTATCGACATCGCGGGCAACCTCGCCGACGTCGAACTGTTCGCCGATCGCCGCGCGAACGTCCTCGAGGCTGGCGCGGCCGGTGGCGAGGAACGAACCGTCGGCCTGCCGCGTCACCGCGGGGCCTTCTTCCTCGTCGTGCTCGTCGGCAATGTCGCCGACGATGAGCTCGACCAGATCCTCGATCGAGACAAGGCCGTCGCTGCCGCCGTATTCGTCGATGACGAGCGCGAGATGAATGCGCGTCGCCTGCATCTTGGCGAGCAGATCGAGTGCTGGCATGGACGGCGGGGCGTACAGGATTTCACGCGCGATCTTCGCCGCCGCCAGCGGCATCGACAGATCGACATTGGCAAAGCTCAGCTCGGCGCCTTGCGGCTGTTCGCGCTGCGCCGTTTCGGCGGGATCGCGCGCGCGTGCCGACATGAAGGCCAGCAGGTCGCGGATATGGACCATGCCGGCCGGATCATCGAGCGTGTCGTTGTAGACCACGAGGCGCGAATGTCCGGCGACTTCGAACACCCGCAGCAGGTCGGCGAGCGCAATGTCTTGCTGGACGGCGACGATGTCGGCGCGCGGCACCATGATGCGCTCGATCCGCGTCTCGCGCAGACCGAGGATATTTTTGAGCATCGCCGCTTCCTCGGGCGAAAAGCCCGATTGCGGCTGTTCGTTGGTGAGCACAAGCTCAAGATCGGCGCGCGTCGAGGCCGCCTTCCAGCCGAACAGGATGCGCATGACGCGCGTCAGCCAGCCCTCCGGCTGCTCGTCTGCTTCCGCCACGATCATCGGCAGGCCGCGGCGTTCGTGGTCGGTGGGTTCGGGCTGCGGCGGAATCTGAGCCATCGTGTGATCGTCTCGGACTGAATTCACAGTGAATTCAAGATTGACGTTTGGCGCGGCGTTTGGCCGGCAGCCGATAGGGATCCGGAATCGCGAGCCGGCGGAGAATATCACGCTCGGTCCGTTCCATCACCGCCGCCTCCTTGTCGCGCTCGTGGTCGTAGCCGACCAGATGCAGGAACCCATGGACGGCAAGATGGGCGACATGATGGGCGAATAGCTTACCTTCGCTGCGCGCCTCGCGCGCAATGGTTTCATAGGCAAGCACGATATCGCCGAGATGTTCGCCGCCTTCGCTTTTGGCCGCGAAGGACAGCACGTTGGTGGCCGCGTCAATGCCCCGCCAATCCCGGTTAAGCAGGCGTATCGCCGAATCATCGGTCAGAACGATAGCAAGCTCGGTCCGCGTTGTTGACAGCGTGACCGCAGCCGCGCGGCTGACGGCGCGCCGCACGATCGATTTGACCGTTGCGGCGTCGTCCTTCCAGCGAGTGCTGGCGACGAGCACGTCGACTGTGAGCGCCCGGCGCGCCGCACGTATCATTCCCGCCGCTCGCGCTTCTTCGCCGCCTCCTTGTCGTAGGCTTCGACGATGCGGGCGACCAGCTCGTGGCGGATGACGTCGGCGGCCGTGAAACTGATATGGCCGATGCCTTCGACGCCTTCGAGCAGCCGCACCGCGTCGGCGAGCCCGGACGTCTGGCCCGACGGCAAATCGACCTGACTCGGATCGCCGGTCACCACCATCCGGCTGTTCTCGCCGAGACGGGTAAGCAGCATCTTCATCTGCATCGCGGTGGTGTTCTGCGCCTCATCGAGAATGACGGCGGCGTTCGATAGCGTACGGCCGCGCATGAAGGCGAGCGGTGCGATCTCGATCTCGGTCGACTGCAGCGCCCGCTCGACGATGCGCGCGTCCATCAGGTCGTAAAGCGCGTCATAGATAGGGCGCAGATAGGGATCGACTTTGTCGCGCATGTCGCCGGGTAGAAAGCCGAGGCGTTCGCCAGCCTCGACCGCCGGCCGCGACAACACGATACGATCG
>Ga0209624_10004031_pt1 | contig 10210 bp, 7 predicted proteins | sample JacPinW_OM2H0_O1_FD_188565 | JGI IMG/M metagenome (GOLD analysis project Ga0209624, IMG submission 188565) | Forest soil microbial communities from Algoma, Ontario, Canada - Jack Pine, Ontario site 1_JW_OM2H0_O1 (SPAdes) (version 2) | ecosystem: Environmental > Terrestrial > Soil > Boreal... | reverse complement strand
ACAGGGGCATGCCCAGCACCGCGCCAAGATCGTACTCCAACCCAAGATGATGCATGCACAGGCGCCCCTGGCGCACGCCGCAGGTTGATGCGCCCTGCGAACGAAACTCGCGCAAGTGCGGTTGGTCCGCGTCCAACCCAAACCATGCCACAGCTGGATGGCGACCAAAGCGCCGGGCGAGCTCGCTCGATTTCATGCGCAGCAGGGAGTCATCGGCATTCAAGATCAGCCGGCCGTCGGCGGCGACGGCTGCAGCCACGCTCAGCTTCACATCCGCCAGTCCCGCTAAGTCATCGATGCCGTACTCGCCGAAGTGATCCGAGCTGATATTGGTGACCACGGCGGCATCGGCGTGCGCTACGGCAAGACCCCGTCTCAAGATGCCGCCGCGCGCGGCCTCTAAAATTGCCGCCTGCGTGCGCCGATCGCGCATCACAAAACGGGCGCCGGCCGGTCCGGAGTAGTCGCCCGTCGCCACGGGATCATCGCCGATGAACACGCCGTCGGTGCAGTTGTATCCGGCCCGCCAGCCTTGCGCACGCGCACAGGCCGCGATCAACCGCACGGTCGTCGTCTTGCCGTTTGAACCTGTGACGATGGCGGTCGGGATGTCGGATAGCTCGTCCCACGAAACCGAACTGACGCTCGGCAACTCGCGCAGCGCGAAACTGCGGCTGCCCACGCCCGCGCCCAAAGTCAGTTCCGTGTCATCGATGAAGTGGGGCAGCGCTCTGGCTGCGGCGGCTTCGAGCAGCGCAAGCATTCCGGGGACAGCCTCCAGTGCGGCAAGCTGCTCAAAGCGCGCCAACGCAGCCGTTTCCTCAATGACCGGCGCACATTCCACGGCCGGATTCGTGCCGTCGTCGGCACTGTCCAAGGCCGCGGCGATCAGAGCATCATTGAGGCCCGCCCAGCGTTCAGGATCGCGCTCCACGAGAGCCGCGCACAGTGCCCACTCGTTGACCTCAGTCGCCAACAACAATTGATGGCTGGGTGCGGAAATCGCCAACAACACGCCGCCCGCGTGCGCCCGTGCGACGATGTGACGATCGACCCAGGCGAGCCTTGCGCCCGCACGCTCGACTCGCCGGCGCCACGCCGCGACCAGCTCCTCATCGAGACCAACCCGTACGACGTCGAGCACCGCACCAGTCGATGCAAAGAACAGATTGCTGCCCGTCAGACGCCTGGAGTCTACGAAGGGCAATTCGATCGAATCGTTCAGTCGTCGCTCTCTGGTGCCAACCGGACACCACGCTCGTCGCGGATTAGGCCGTCAAGATTGAATTCCGGATTGGCAGCCGCTGCCTCGATTCTAGAATCGATTTTCGCATCCGAGAAGGGCGGGCGCGAGAGAGGCGCAGCAACAACCTTGACCGCGGCACTCCCCAGCGGCTTGAACTTCGTGATCTGCTTCCAAGAGCGCACCAAGGCGTCGGCGAAAATCAGCAGCAGGTCGCCCGACTCTCCCATGCGCAGCGCCGCATCAATCGCCTCCTGCTCGTCCGGGATGATCGAAATGGCTTTCTCGGCTACGCCGGCTTCACGCAGCGCGCGGGCTTGAATACGCGGCACCGCATCCGATTCGCGATTGCGCAAGTTGTCATCGCGACGGCAAATGTAATGATCGAAGCGGCCGGCGACGGCCTGGGCGATCGCCACCAAATCCTCGTCGCGCCGATCGCCCGGGCCGGCGAGCACCACGATGCGTCGTCCCGTGACGTCCAGGCGTTGCGCCAAGTCGGCCATCATGCCGACGGCGTGTGCATTGTGCCCGTAGTCGAACAGAACCTTGAAAGGATGCTCATTGAATACATTCATGCGCCCAGGAGCTTGGAAGAATGTGGAATCAAACGTGCGCAGCCCCTGACGAATGGCATCGAGCTTGATGCCGAGCGAGAAAGCCATGGCTGCGGCGAACATCGCATTCTGTACATTGTGCGTCGCCCGGCCCTCCAGTGTCGCCGGAATCAGATGCGTCCACAGCAGCGGAATGTGACCGCCGCGATCGTACAGAGTCATCATTTGACCGTTGACGCCGGCCTCGAGCGCGCAAGCCCGGCCGCCGGCGCGAATGTGCTCGCGCACCAGCGCATGGTGCGGATTCATCGTCACGTAGCAGATATTCTTCGCCTCCGTGTGGCCCGCCATTTTAAGAACTAGAGGATCATCCGCGTTCAGCACGGCGCAGTCGGTGGCCACCTCGACGACGATGCGCTTCAGCTCACTCAACTGTTCGAGCGTATCGATGCCTTTGAGACCCAAATGATCGGCCTGAACGTTCAAAACACCGCCGACATTGACTTCATTCACCCCCATTCCGGCGCGCAGCAAGCCGCCACGCGCCGTCTCGAGGACCGCAATGTCAATCTGCGGATCGGCGAGCACCATGCGAGCGGATACCGGCCCGGTCATATCCCCCTGCACGGTGCGTTGACCGTCGATGTAGACGCCATCCGTCGTCGTCAATCCCGGCGTGTAGCCGGCCATCTTGGTGACGTGCGCGAGCATTCGCGCTGTGGTGGTCTTGCCGTTGGTGCCGGTGATGGCGGCGATCGGCACACGGACCGACGTGCCGGCCGGAAACAACATGTCGATGACCGGCGCGGCAACGTCGCGCGGCGTACCTTCGCTCGGCGCCACATGCATGCGAAAGCCGGGCGCCGCATTGACTTCACAGATGCCGCCGCCGATGGTGCGGTAGCTCTCGGTAATATCTTTCGAGAGAAAATCCACGCCGCCGACGTCCAAACCGATTGCCCGCACGGCGCGCTCCGCCATCTCCCGGTTGTCGGGATGGATCACATCGGTCACGTCGGTGGCCGTACCGCCGGTGGACAGATTTGCCGTGGAGCGCAGCAGCACGACCTGCCCGCTTTCGGGTATCGAATCTGACTTAAGGCTGACATGCTCGAGCATCTTTTGCGCCTGCGCGTCGAGTTCCAATCGGGTCAACACTTTCTCGTGGCCAACGCCGCGTCGTGGGTCCTGGTTCACGATGTCGACGAGCTGCGCAATGGTGTGTATGCCGTCGCCGACCACGTGGCCGGGGGTACGCCGCGTGGCCGCCACCAGAGCACCATTGACCACCAACAAGCGATGATCGTCTCCCTCCAGAAATGTCTCGACGATCACCGAGCGCGCGTGTTCGCGTGCTACCGCGTAGCCGTGCGCGACTTCTGCATCGGTGCTGAGCCGGATGGAGATACCGCGTCCGTGATTGCCGTTGTAGGGCTTGGTCACAACCGGAAACCCGATGCGTTTCGCAGCTCGGATTGCCTGCGCTTCGCTTTGAACCAATTCCTGCTTTGGCACCGGCAGACCCAAGGTCGCCAGAATCTTGTTGGTCTCTTCCTTGTCGCTGGCCAGCTCCACGGCGATGTGCGACGTGCTGCTGGTCACCGTGGCTTGGATTCGTTGCTGGTACTTGCCGTGCCCCAACTGCACCAGCGATTGATCGTTGAGCCGAAGCCAGGGGATGCCGCGCTGTTCGGCCGCGCGAACCAGCGAGGATGTCGAGGGGCCGAGTGCTCGCCGCTGCGCGAATCGAATGAATTCATCGCGCGCTTCCTGCCAGTTCCAGCCGTCGGGGACGGAGTCCGGTGGGCGAAGGGCGATCGGCAGCAGGGAACAGAGGAGCCGAAGCCCCAGATCTCCCGCCGCGATGCCTTCGTCGCGCTGCGCGTATTCGTAGACGACGGTATAGACGCCCGGAGGGCCTGCGCTGCGCGTCTTGCCGAAGGTGACCTCTTCGCCGGCAATATTTTGCAGCTCGATGGCGACGTGCTCCAGCACGTGCCCGAGCCACGTGCCTTCATCCTCGCGCATGCGCCGAAAAAACCCGCCGGGCTCCCGGTATGAGCAGCCGTGCTGGGCCAGACCGGGCAGAGCGTTTGCCAAGGCATCGACGAATTGCGCGCCGAGTTTGCCGGTGGGCCATGCCTCGAGGGCCTCCAGATCGAGTTCGAGACGGATAACAGGAAAGCGGGCATACAGCGAAGGGCCAACGTAGACAGAACGATCGAGAATTCGCATGAGTGCTCCGCAGCCTAAGTGACGCGTGAATTAGTCTTTGCTGTTGACGAGTCCGCCGGCCGATGCCAATCGTGTGTGCAAATTGAAAGTCGCGCCGGCCACCAAAATATGCAACCGCAGCCCGAGCACGCATACCGGCTGCCCTTCGCTCACTTCGCCGATGGACGAGAAGCTCACTTCAGAGGCATCAACGATGGTCACGCCGCCGCTGCCTTGCACCTCGACGGTTTCATCCGGTCCTATAAAGGCCGCCGTGTCCTCATCGAGACCAATGCCGATCGCAAACGGATTGTAGGCGAGGGCGGTAATGAGGCGTCCCAGACGGTCGCGCTGACGAAAGTGCTGGTCGATGATGAATCGATTGGTCAGTCCCAAACCAGGCGCCAGCCTGACGCTGCCGGATATCACCGCGGAGCCTTCATCGCCAAATGCGATCATGTGCTCGCTCAAGATGCTCGCTCCCGCGCTGGTGCCACCGACTGTGACGCCATGAGCGTTGCGTACCCGAATGAGTTTTGCGACAGGCGTGCCGCCGAGCAGGGTCGTCAAGCGCAACTGATTGCCGCCCGTAAAAAAGATTCCACTCGCCTGTTCGAGGCGCTTGAGACGCCCAGCTTCCTGACAGTCGCGGCGGGTATCAAAGTCCATCACGGTGACTTCCGCCGCTCCGATCTCTTTGAAGAGCTTCTCGTAACGGGGTCCGGTCTCGTGCATGCGGCTCGCAGTCGGGATGACAACGATGTTTGCATCCGCGCCGCCGGAAACGCGCACGAAGCGCTCGAGGATATGGCGGTCATTTTCCTTATTCTCTGCGCCACCGATCGGAACGATCCACCCACGTGTCTCGCCGTCGGGAATTTTACTGGGCATTATTTGCAGCGTCTCCTTGAAGCTTTAATTTCAACGATTTCGCACCTCCCTGGCGCTCCATAATCGTCCCTTATGAACAGCAGTCGAATGATGACTGTTTCCGCCGGACCTGTCGTGCTCTACAGTTGGCGATGTGCTCAGTAAAGTACAGTGTGATAAAAGAACCGTAATATGATGATTAATAATACATTATATACAATACCAATGCGTCGCGCCGGAGTTTGGCGGTGACCTTGAGCGCTCAGCTTCTGTCGATTTATTCCGGCCGGGGCGCCGCGACTTATTTTGGCGAGGCAGTCAACACGATGGAACACAGCCTGCAAGCAGCCTATTTCGCGCAGGAGTGCGCCGCACCGGACACTTTGGTGATCGCCGCGCTGTTGCACGACATCGGACATTTGATCGGCTCGGCGTCCGATGACATCGCGGATTGGAAGCAAGATGCGCGCCACGAAGTAAGCGGCAGCCTGCGGCTGGCAACCCTCTTCGGCCCCGACGTTGCCGAACCGGTACGCTTGCACGTGCCCGCGAAACGTTACTTGTGCGCAACGGATGCCGGCTACTTCCATCGATTGAGCGGGGCGTCGATTCAGACGCTAAAATTGCAGGGCGGCCCGATGTCGGACGCCGAGATCATCGCGTTCGAGGCTGAACCGTATTTTCGCGAAGCCGTACTTCTGCGGCAGTGGGACGATCAGGGCAAGGTCGCGGGGCTTCCAACGCCCCCTTTTTCGCACTACGGCGAAATTATCGACAGACTCTCTTGAGGCATGGCTCTGGCCGCCGGACTCAAAACAGTTTACCGTCGGGGCTGATCGACCGGAGGATAAGCCAAGCTGGAGCGGATCGTACACAGTACCGGCGCACCCAGACCATGATTGATTAAGGGGTTTAGGCGCGATGGCGACAGAGGACGTGATCCTTGAGACGCACAGTCTGGTCAAGGAGTTCAACGGGTTCGTTGCGGTCGATGGTGTTTCCGTGCGCGTCCGGCGGCGCGAAATCCATGCGCTGATCGGTCCCAACGGCGCCGGCAAGACCACCTTCTTTAACTTGCTGACCAAGTTTCTCCAGCCAACCTCAGGCAGCATTTTTTATCAAGGCAGGAATATCACCCGGGACCAGCCGGCGGATATCGCGCGACATGGCGTCGTTCGATCCTTTCAGATCTGCGCCGTGTTCCCGCATTTGACGGTTTTGGAGAATGTGCGGGTGGCTCTGCAGCGAAAGCTCGGCACCTCGTTTTTTTTCTGGCGCTCGGAAAAAAGCCTCAAACACCTCGATGAACGCGCGATGCAGCTGCTGGCGGAGGTTCACCTCGAATCGTGGGCCCGCACCCTCGCGGCCGATCTTCCGTATGGGCGTAAGCGCGCCCTGGAACTGGCCACGACGCTGGCGCTCGAGCCGGAATTGATGCTCCTCGATGAGCCCACTCAGGGCATGGGTCACGAGGATGTGTCGCACGTAACGCAGCTGATCAAACAAGTCTCCGCCAATCGCACGGTGCTCATGGTTGAGCACAACATGAGCGTGGTTGCGTCGATCGCGGACACCATCTCCGTGCTGCAGCGGGGCCGCGTCATCGCCACGGGTCCCTATGCGGAGGTCTCGAAGAACCCTCAAGTCGTCGAAGCGTATATGGGCACATCGAGCGGCGAGCTCTCGGGAGCTGCCTGATGGCCCAAGAGATGCTCAAGATCGTCAATCTCGAGGCGTGGTACGGCGAATCGCACATTTTGCATGGCGTGGAATTCGCCGTGCAGGAAGGCGAAGTCGTCACGCTGTTGGGCCGCAACGGCGCCGGACGCACGACCACGCTGCGAGCAATTATGGGACTGGTCGGCTCACGAACCGGTTCGGTGCTGATAAAGGGGGTCGAGGCCGTGGGGCTGGCGCCGCACAAAATCGCGCGCTTGGGGCTAGGCTACTGCCCCGAGGAGCGGGGCATCTTCTCGGCCCTGTCGACCGAAGAGAACTTGCTGTTGCCCCCGCGGCTCAAGGGCGCCCAGGGGATGCAGCTGGAAGAGATTTACGATATTTTCCCGAATCTGCTCGAGCGCGCCGCCAGTCCCGGCACCCGCCTGTCCGGCGGGGAGCAGCAGATGCTGGCGGTGGCGCGAATCTTGCGCACCGGTGCACGCCTGCTGCTGTTGGATGAGATTTCCGAAGGCTTGGCTCCGGTGATTGTGCAGAAGCTCGGTGAGGTAATCCGCACCTTGAGGCAGAAAGGCATTACTGTGGTGCTGGTCGAACAGAACTTCCGCTTCGCCGCGCCGCTGGCGGATCGCTTCTATGTGATGGAGCATGGCAAAATTGTAAGGCAGTTCGGACAATCGGAACTTGCTTCGCAAATGGGGTTGCTCCAGGAATATTTAGGCGTTTGACTTGAAACTTTGAAAAAGGATAACGAGATGACGCGCAAAACAAAATTCGTAGCACTGAGTGCGCTGCTGGGCCTGTATCTAGGTTCGCAAGCGCGCGCTGCGGCCGACCAAGTTGTCATCGGCGACATCGACGACATGTCGAGCGTCTACGCGGATGTCATCGGTCAGGGCGGCATCGAAGCCATCAATATGGCGATCACCGATTTCGGCGGCACGGTACTGGGCAAAAAAATCACCGTGCTGAGCGTCGATCACCAAAACAAGCCGGACATCGGTGCCTCGAAATTTCGGGAGTGGGCGGACCAGAGTGGGTTGACGATGGTGCTGGGTGGATCCAACACCGGCGTGAGCATCGCCATGTCCAAGGTTGCAGCGGCGAAAAAGGTGCCCTTTATCGCCATCGGCGCCGGGGGCGCTTCGCTGACCGGCGTTGACTGCACGCCTTATACCGTGCACTACGCCTATGACACGACCGCCTTGGGCAATGGCACGGCGAGTGCGATCGTCAATCAAGGCGGCAAGACCTGGTTCTTTGTGACCGCCGACTACGCGTTCGGTACGCAGTTGCAGGAATCGGCTACCAAGGTGGTGCTGGCGAACGGCGGCAAAGTACTGGGTGCGGTGCGTGCGCCGCTGGGCACGACCGATTACTCCTCGTTCCTGCTGCAGGCGCAGGCGTCCGGCGCACAGGTCCTGGGGCTCTCGAATGCGGGAACCGATTTCTCGAATTCGCTCAAGGCGGCCAATGAATTCGGCATCACCAAGACCATGAAGCCCGCGGCGCTGCTGGCCTTTCTTTCCGACATTCACGCCTTGACGCTGCAAACGGCGCAAGGCCTGTATCTCACAACAAGCTGGTACTGGGACCTGAACGATCAGACGCGCGCGTTCGCCAAGCGCTTCTATGCAAAAATGAACCGGCAGCCCACCGAGAATCAGGCCGCGTACTATTCCGCCACGACGCAGTACTTGAACGCGGTCAAGGCAGTGGGTTCGACCGACTCGGACAAAGTCATGGCGCAGCTGAAGAAGACCAAGATCAACGATTTCTTCGCCAAAGACGGCTCCATTCGCGCCGATGGCCTCATGGTGCACAGCATGTATGTCATGCAGGTAAAGACGCCGGCGGAGTCGAAATATCCATGGGACTACTACAAGGTGATCAAGACCATGACGGCTGAGGAAGCCGATGGCTCGCAGCCCGATCAGACCTGTCCAATGGTCAAGAAGTAGCCAAGGTCATTGCGGGCGCACACTGCGATTTTTTCGTGCATGACGGTAACTGATCTGTGACCACCGTTTTCGGTGTGCCGCTGCCTGCGATCTTAGGTCAGCTCATGCTCGGGCTGGTCAATGGCTCGTTCTACGCACTCTTGAGTCTTGGGCTCGCGGTGATCTTCGGACTCCTCGGGGTCGTTAATTTCGCGCATGGGGCCTTCTACATGCTGGGTGCGTTTGCGGCCTACGTCGGCCTGCAAATGCTGGGGATCAACTACTGGTGGGCGCTGCTGCTCGCGCCGCTGGCGGTGGGCCTGCTGGGTGTGGTGATCGAACGCTTGTTTCTGCGGCATCTGTACCAAGTAGAGCCCGTTTACGGATTGCTGTTGACGTTCGGCATCGCGCTCATTGCCGAGGGGGTCATGCGCAGCCTGTTCGGGTCCTCCGGCAAATCCTACCCCGTGCCGGCGCTGCTGCAAGGCGGCTTCAACCTCGGTTTCATGGTGCTGCCGATCTATCGGGCCTGGGTGGTGCTGGCCTCGGTGACCGTGTGCGGCATGACGTGGTTCCTGATCGAGCGCACGCGCCTGGGAGCGATGTTGCGCGCCGCCACGGAGAACGCCCGATTGGTGCAAGCCTTCGGCATCAACGTGCCGCTCATGGTGATGTGTACCTACGGTGCCGGTGTGGCGCTCGCCGCGCTGGCGGGTGTGTTGGCTGCCCCGGTGATTCAGGTCAGTCCTCTCATGGGTTCATCGCTGGTGATCGTGGTCTTTGCGGTGGTGGTCATCGGCGGCATGGGATCGATCGTCGGCGCCATTGTCAGCGGCCTGGTGCTGGGCCTCATTGAGGGGCTGACCAAGGTGATCTATCCGGAAGCCTCCAACATCGTGGTCTTCATCATCATGGCGGTGGTGCTGATTTGGCGGCCTGCGGGGCTGTTTGGCAAAGAGCAATAGCATGCGTGCGCAAATCGCGGTCTACGTCGTCCTGACGGCTCTGGCATTGATCGCGCCTTTCCTTGGGCTTTATCCGGTATTTCTCATGAAGCTGCTGTGCTTCGCGATGTTCGCCTGCGCGTTCAATTTATTGCTCGGCTACACCAAAATGCTGTCCTTCGGCCATGCGGCCTATTTCGGCGCGTCAGCCTACGTCACCGGATGGCTCACCACGGTTCATGGTTGGGGAACGCTCGAAGGGATTCTGGGCGGCGTCGCGGTGGCGATGCTGCTGGGGCTCGTCATTGGTGCGATCGCCGTGCGCCGTCAGGGCATTTATTTTGCAATGATCACGCTGGCTTTAGCGCAAGTCGTGTACTTCGTCTGCCTGCAAGCGCAGTTCACGGGCGGCGAAAATGGCCTGCAGGGCATACCGCGCGGCAGTCTCTTAGGTGTAATTGGCCTCGGCAGCGATCGAGTCATGTATTACTTCGTACTGGCGGTCTTTGTCGGCGTGTTCATTTTCATTCGTCGCATCGTGCACTCGCCCTTCGGTCAAGTGCTCAAGGCCATTCGCGCGAACGAGCCGCGCGCCATCTCTTTGGGATACAAGGTCGATCGCTACAAACTCACCGCCTTTGTCCTCTCGGCGAGCCTTGCCGGTTTGGCCGGGTCCCTCAAAGCGTTGGTGCTGGGCTTCGCGACGCTTTCGGATGTCAGTCAGACAACTTCCGGAGAGGTCATTTTGATGACTTTGCTGGGCGG
>Ga0209624_10004030_pt1 | contig 10211 bp, 8 predicted proteins | sample JacPinW_OM2H0_O1_FD_188565 | JGI IMG/M metagenome (GOLD analysis project Ga0209624, IMG submission 188565) | Forest soil microbial communities from Algoma, Ontario, Canada - Jack Pine, Ontario site 1_JW_OM2H0_O1 (SPAdes) (version 2) | ecosystem: Environmental > Terrestrial > Soil > Boreal... | reverse complement strand
GGCGGACTTCGAACGGGCCAAGGTCGATGCCGAAGGTCCCGATGTTCCGCTTTTGAAACGCGCCTACGATCGCGCGGAAGGCATGGCGAAAGACGGAGTCGTTTCCGCTTCTGCGCTGGATGATGCGGAGAAGAACTACGAAATGTCGCTGAACAAGCAGAACGTGTCGAAGGCGCAGGTAACCGTTCTGAAAGCAAAGATCGCGCAATCACAGGCGCAAGTGGCGCAAGACCAGGCCAACCTCACGCAGCTTCATGAACAGCTCAGCTACACCGACATCGTTTCGCCCATCGACGGCATCGTGCTCTCGCGCGACGTAGAAATGGGCGACGCGGTCAGCTCGATTCTGGTGTTGGGATCGTCGGCGACCCTGGTGATGACACTCGGAGATACCAGCGAGGTTTATGTCAAAGGCAAGGTTGACGAGAGCGATATCGGCAAAGTTTATCTCGGGCAACCGGCACGGATCAAAGTCGAGTCCTTCAAGGACAAGACTTTCAATGGTAAGGTCACGAAGATTTCGCCGATGGGCGTGGAAAAAGATAACGTCACCACGTTCGAAGTGCGGGTTTCAATTCAGAATCCCGGCGGCGAGTTGAAAGCCGAGATGACCGCCAACGCGGAAATCATTCTGGAAGAGCACAAGAACGTGTTGCAGATTCCGGAAGGCGCAATCCTTTACGACAAAGATAAGAAAGCTTCCGTTGAAATTCCGAACCCGAAAGGCAAAGACGGTAAAGATAAGATCGCGGTCAACATCGGAATTTCTAACGGCGCCAAGACCGAAGTGCTCAGCGGTTTGAAGGAAGGCGATCAGGTGGTGCTGCAGTAAAGCGGACGTCGGACCTCGGACCTCAGCCTTTGGGTCCGAGGTCTGAGGGCTGAGGTCCGATCTTCCATGACTCTCTCCGAGATCCTGCGTCAGGCGTTGGCCACATTCCGAAGCCACAAAATGCGAACGTTTCTCACGATGTTCGGCATCGTTTGGGGAATCGCTTCGGTCATTTTGCTGGTAGGTCTCGGACGCGGGTTCAGCGTCGACCAGAAAAAGCACATGCAGACGCTGGGCAAGGATCTGGTGATTGTTTGGGGCGGGCGCACCAGTTCTCAGGTTGGAGGCCGCGCCGCGGGTCGGGAAATTCGCTTGAACGTGGACGATGCCGAACTGATTCGCGACGAATGTTATCTGGTGAAAAACGTAAGCCCGGAATTGCAGCGCGCGATTCCCGAGGTGAGCCAATACAATTCCGCCAGCCGCGGCGTAGTTGGAATGTGGCCGTCGTACCAGGACTTCCGCTCGCTGCTGCTTTCCGAGGGACGCTTGCTCACCGATGACGACGAACGCGAAGGGCGGCGTGTGGTTGTGCTGGGATCTAAGGCCTATCGGCAGTTGTTTCCCGGGCAGCCCGCCATCGGCACGACAATTTTGATTAAGAGCGTTCCGTACACGGTCGTCGGAGTTTTGCAGGAAAAGAAACAGAACTCCAGCTACAGCGGTCCGGACAACGATTACCTGTTCGCGCCTTATTCGGCAGTGAGCCGCGATTTCCCGCCTCCGGAGAAAAAGGGCGCTGGCATCACGCGCGGATATCTGGACGACATCGTTTTCGAAGTAGGCGATCCGGAAGAGCACGAAGCGGCCGTGCGTCAGGTGCGCGAGGCGATGGGCCGCATTCATCACTTCGATCCGGTCGACAAAGACGCGCTCTTCATTTGGGACACGATGGAAGGCGCGAAGCTGCTGGATAAAGTCTTCGGCGTGGTCACAATTTTCTTTGGCTGCGTAGCCATCGTCACGCTGTGCCTGGGCGGAATCGGCGTGATGAACATCATGCTCGTTTCCGTAACCGAGCGCACTCGGGAAATTGGTACGCGGAAGGCCATTGGCGCGACCAAGCACGACATTCTCCGCCAGTTTTTCGCCGAGGCCGCCATGCTTACCGTGGTGAGCGGGATTCTCGGGCTCAGCTTTGGCGTGGGAACATGCGCGGCGATGAAGCTTCTGCCGCTGCCCGATTTTGTTCCGCATCCGATTGTTTCCTGGATTTCGATCGTCGCTTCGATCGTGACACTTTCTTTAATCACCGTGACCGCAGGCATGTATCCCGCCCAGCGCGCCGCGGAAATGACACCTGTGGAGTCACTCCGATATGAATAACAAACGCATCTCGCCGTTTCTCTTTCTGTGTGCCGTTGTCATGCTGCTGACCTCGGCACTCGCATTCGCCTCCACCCCGCAAGGCACCTTCGAAAAATCGTTTCAGGTCACCGGTCCCGTCGATCTGGAAGTGCTCACGCGGTCGGGCGACATCACAATACGCACCGGCCCCGCGGGGTCGGTCTTTATCCGCGGAAAAATCTTCGTCGGCGATCACTGGCTGATGGGCCGGCGCCAGGGGGATGTCGATGCCATTCAGCAGCATCCGCCGTTGCGCCAGGAAGGAAACAGCATTCACATCGACTACGTCAACGCGCACGATATCTCCGTCGACTACGAGATCACCGTGCCCGCGGACACCACTCTGCGCACGCGCAGCGGTTCCGGCGATCAGACTATCGAAGGCATTCACGGCAACACCGATTTGCAGAGCGGCTCAGGCGACATGAAGCTCGCGAACCTGACAGGCGAGATTCGCATGCAGACCGGCTCGGGAAATGTGCGCGCCCATGAAGTTGCCGGAGCGATCCGTGGCGGCGCGGGCAGCGGTGACATTGAAGTCGAAGAAACCGGACTGGGCGATATCGATCTGCACACCGGCTCCGGCAACGTTACGGTTCGGGGCATCCAGGGCGGATTCCGCGCCGAAGCTGGCAGTGGCGACATTACTGCCGAGGGCACGCAAACTGGCGGCTGGGAGATTCGCACCGGATCTGGCAACGTGCACGTTCGCCTGCCTGCGAACTCCGCGTTCGATGCCGACATCTCCACCAGTTCCGGCACCGTAGATGTGGATTCCCCAATTGAGATGACCGTGCAGGGACGCGTGCAGGAATCGCGCAAGACAATTCGAGGCAAAGTTCGTGGAGGCGGTCCGGTGCTGTCGGTCCGGACCGGCTCGGGCGATATTCAGATTCAATAGCTAGATTTCAAGGTTTCAAGGTTTCAGAGTCTCAAGGTTTCAAAGTAAAAACTTTGCCGCCTTGTCTTTGAAACCTTGAAACCTATGAAACTTTGAAACCCATGTAACTTTGAAACCCATGTTCTTAAAAGAACTCATCTGGCAAGGCTGGCAGGCGCTCATGCGCGATCGCCTGCGCTCCACGCTGACGATGCTGGGCATCGTGTGGGGACTGGCTTCCGTAGTCCTGCTGTTGGCTTATGGCCAGGGCCTCGGCGGCTGTGTGCTGCACGCCTTCATGAACATGGGCAACAACGTAATTGTTCTCTGGCCGGGCCAAACCAGCATGCAGGCGGGCGGTCAGCGCGCCGGCAAGAAAGTCGCTTACGAACTGGAAGACGTTGAAGCCATTCGCGAAGAAGTTCCCATCGTGCGCGCCGTGAGTGGCGAGATCAACCGCGATTTCGGATTCAAACTGGGCACTCGCGTTGTCTCGATCCCGGTGCGCGGAGTCGACATGCCCTACGGCCAAATGCGCAAGCTGGAATTGGCGGAGGGCCGGTATTTCGACGAGAGCGACTATGCCGACCATCACCGCGTCGTCATCCTCGGTTACGAAGCCGCGAAGAAAGTATTTCAAGGCGCGCCCGGCGCAGGTCAGCACGTCGAGATTGGCGGCCTCGATTTTGAAGTAATCGGAACCATGCGCAACAAGATTCAGGATTCGATGTATCAGGGCCCGGATAACTCGGATGGGTTCATTCCCTTCGGCCTCATGCGCGATCTCAAAAATATTCGCGATCCCGACGAAATCATCATTCAGCCGACCGCTCCCGAGCTGAACAAAAAAGCGCTGATGGCGGTGCGGGAAGTAATCGCTCGCCGGCATCACTTCGATCCCAAAGACGACAAAGCCACGCCGGAATGGGACACCATCGAAGACCGCGCCATGATCAACGCGTTTTCTTACGGCTTACAGGCCGTCTTGGGATTGATTGGCGTGGTCACGCTGGCCGTGGGCGGAATCGGCGTGATGAACATCATGCTGGTTTCTGTAACCGAGCGCACGCGCGAAATCGGATTGCGCAAAGCTCTGGGTGCGCGTCCGCGCCACATTCTGGTGCAGTTTCTTCTCGAAGCTCTGGTCTTAACTTTCGTCGGCGGGCTCATCGGCATGGCGGTGGCCGAACTGCTCACCTGGGTCATTCCTCCCATGCCTCTGTACGACGAATTCTACAAAACCGCCGATCATGAAGGCGCGATTTTTCTTCATGCCTCCATGGCAGTCATGGCCATTTCCTTTGTCATTCTTTCTATGGTCGGCATCTTCTCCGGATTCTTCCCCGCGCTCAAGGCCGCGAAGATGAATCCGATTGAAGCGTTGCGCTACGAGTAGCGAGGTCATGTACTTGCCCTGCCATCCTCTGCTCCTCCCACTAAATGGAGGGCGTTCTCTGCCCGACGAAGGATCCCGCACTGCTGGCCGTTCCCACGTTGCCGCAGGAATTATCCCGATGCTTGCATGATACGAATTCTTCCGGCGAACGCCCTCGTCACCATGACAGGTTAATGTCAAAGGTTGGTTGCCCCAATTGTTCGTTTTTTGTAAACCAAACGCGATTCTCGCGCGTTCTTCCTCACAGTCTGATATTGCTCCTTGTATCTAGTCAGCCTTACGAGTAAGTCAAAGGATTTTTCGCCGCCCCTCAAGGCGGCGGAATTTCTTCGGCCACAAAAACTTCAACCCCCAGGAGGGATTGTGAATCGAAAAATGTTTGTACTATTGTTCTCAATTGCGTCCATGGTCTCCGCAGTGTCCGTGTTGGGCAGCGCGGAAACAGTGATGACTCGTCATGTCCGCGAAGTCTCGCTCAACGGCGTGGCCAAACCAATCGGACATCTCCCCGCTTCTCAAATCATGCAACTGGATGTCGTTCTGCCCGTGCGCGACCGCGCCGGATTGCAGAACTTTCTCGCCGAGCTCGCCGGCCAGACCGTTCCCAACCACGTCCACTTTCTGACTCCGGCCGAGTTCACGGAAAAGTTCGGCCCCACCCAGCACGACTATGATGCGGTCGTTCAATACCTGCAGGCTCACGGCCTGACAGTCGTCGGCGGATCGCGCGATGGCATGGAAGTTCAGGTCAAGGGACCGGTTTCCGCCATCGAGTCAGCTTTCCACGTCGGTATGATGGTCTATCAGCATCCCACAGAGAACCGCATCTTCTACAGCCCCGACCGCGAGCCCACAACGGACCTGTCATTTTCGCTGTGGCACATCTCCGGCCTGGACAACTACTCGATTCCTCATCCGCTCTATGTCAGTAAGAGCGACTACGCGAAGGCGCACGGCATCAGTCCCGACGCTGTTGTTACTCATGCCACGACCGGTTCCGGACCATCCGCATCGTTTTTGGGCAGCGACATGCGCGCAGCCTATTACGGTGGAACGGCGCTCACCGGTAGTGGGCAGAACCTCGGACTGTTCGAATATCTGGGCACCGATACCGCCGACCTGACTACCTATTACAAGAACGTAAAACAAACCGAATCGGTGCCAGTCACAATATTCTCCACCGATGGCACCAGCACCAGCTGCACTGCCCACAGTGGCTGTGACGACACCGAGCAGACCCTCGATATGACGCAGGCCCTGGGTATGGCTCCGGGACTGTCGAGCCTTGTCATGTACGTCGGCTCGACCGACACTGCCATCATCAGCTCCATGACCACGCACAGCCCACTGCCCACCACCATCGGCTGCTCGTGGGGATGGACGCCTGCCGACCCGAGCACGCTCGATCCGTACTTCGAGAAGATGTCGGCGCAGGGTCAGAACTTCTTCGCCGCTTCGGGCGACAGTTCTACCTGGTCGCGGAGAAATGAAGCCTGGCCGGCCGACGATGCCAACATCGTCTCTGTCGGCGGTACTGACCTGACTACGGCCAGCGCAGCCGGCCCGTGGAAGTCGGAGACGGCATGGGTCGACAGCGGCGGCGGCATCTCCCCCGACAATATCCCTATTCCCGCGTATCAGAAGCTCGCGGGCGTGATCAACTCCAGTAACAAGGGCTCGACCACGTTGCGCAACGGCCCGGATGTTTCGGCCAATGCCAACTTCACCTTCTATGTCTGCGCCGATCAGACGACCTGCACGGCCAATGAGTACGGCGGAACCAGCTTCGCCGCTCCCATGTGGGCCGGCTACGTCGCGCTGGCCAACCAGCAGTTGAAGGCCAACGGCTTCTCGGACCTGGGATTCATCAACCCCTATCTCTATTCGTTCGGAGTCAGTTCCAGCTACAAAACCGACTTCCACGACATCACCAGCGGCAAGTCCGGCAGCTACTCCGCCGTGACCGGCTACGATCTGGTGACCGGATGGGGCAGCCCGAACGGCACAGGATTGATCAACGCGCTGGTAGGCGAAGACTAAGCCAGCGTTGTTGGACGAGGAGCTACGAAGGCCCGGAATCAGGTTCCGGGCCTTTGTTATTTGAATTCGGGGATTCTTAGCTTGGTAAGGATTCCTTCTGCTGTTCGCGTCCTGCTCCGTCGTTGGCCATTTGTCTACTGTTGCGGTATTCCCCCCACCCCGCCTATGCAGACCACTTAGTAATAGAATCATAGACTTAGCTTCAAAAAGTCCATCATTTTGGGCCCGCAGTTCACGAGTTTACACGCAAATACCGTCCTACAAAGGACTTAGAGGTAAAATACGTGAAACAAAGGAGTTAAGTGGCCTTTCCTCTCGTAACCTAGGTTAAGCCTTCTGTTCTTCGCTAGACCATGATGAACGACATTTGGGGTGGGGCGCAAGGTCGAATGTCACAGGAAGGCTGTGGATTTCTTATGGAATTGTGCGTTCGCGCTGTTCCTCTCAACTGAGCTCCCGCTCAGGCGAAGCCTGGGCGGGACGGCCTGTTCGGTGTTTACTGCACGATGCGGAGGTTGTGGTTGCTGGTTAGCATGCCCGTAGGCGTGGTGACGATGACGGGCCCGGTGGTTGCGCCAGTGGGGACGACGGCTGTCATATATGTGTTAGAGACGACTTTGAAGGTGGTTGCTGCGACGCCGTTGACCGTGACTGCGGTTGAACCCGATAGACCCTGGCCGAGGATTTGCACTGGCTGGCCAATCCTGCCGGTGTAGCGCACGAGGGCGATAAATGGGCCGAGGCCCATATCGAGGCTGTACACGGCCCCGACGCCATTTTGGCCGCCGAAGCTCGTAGTGCCGTAAAACTTACCGCTGGTGTGCTGCAACAATGCAGCATTAGCGCCAGAGCCGATCGCGTCGACGAAGCTGTAGAGCAGCTTGTATTGGCCGCCTCAGGCTGATCTGGAATAGTGTCCCGAAGTCGTTGGCTCCGCCCCTGTCAGTGCCGCCGTACAAGTTGCCATCCGTTCCCTGTATCAATCCGGCAATTGCTAGGCCGCCGTCGTTTGGGTACCCGGAGGAGCGATATAGGATAGAGACTACGCCATGGCTCACCTTGTAGATCGTGCCGCAACCGCTATCGCATTCTCCACTTGAACTTACGTTGCCGCCCCATTGGGTCGTTCCGTACAGATTGCCATCTGTCCCCTGAACTAGCGGCCCTGCCGGCAGATTTCCCCCTGCGCCGCAGGGAAAGCTGTACACGTGGAGCAACGTCCCGGATGTGGTGAGCGTAAAGATGGTCCCGCACCCCGTTCGCACCCCCAAACTCCGCGGTGCCGTATAAATAGCCGTTAGCAGCCTGAATCAGCGGAGCCAAAATAAAGTTACCTTCTGATCCGTCCTGATTAAGACTGAAAATTGTGTTGAATGCACCGGATCCGGGGCTGTACCTGTAAACTGTTCCGCCGCCGCTTGTGCTTCCGACTGCGGTTGTGCCGTATAGGTTCCCGTCTGAGGCTTCGAGAGGAGCAGCCGCTGGCGATCCCCCGTCCGAACCATAGGTGAACTGGTGAACCAGAGAGTACTTTCCGTTGGCGTGACCTTGAAGAGGACACCTGCGCTAGAAACTCCCCCACCGGTGGTGGTCCCATAGTAGTTTCCGTCTCCGGCCAGCGTGAGGCCAGCTTGTGGAGTTTCGCCGTCGGTGCCGTCAAAGTCATGCAAAATCGAGCTTTGCCCCCCGGTCGAAGTGTTGAATATTGACCCTGGCGTACTCGTTGATTGCGATCCTCCCCCGGTCGTCCCGTACAGTTTGGCGTCGCGCCCCTGAACGACGGATACCGTCGCCCCGTAGGAAGGCGTCGTAGAGGGGAAGGGAAAGACCTCCCGTACCGTTTGGCTCCGGCCCCAAACAGAAAAAAGGGAAAAGCACGCTAAGAAAAGTGCCGAGCGGAAGCAGTTCATAAATTGGCTGCTCGTGAGGGCATTCCTACTTAGGGGGATTGTAAGCCTGGAACGCCTAAGTAGCTTATTTCATCGCGGCTTGCAGGTCTAGCGCTAAAACCTCTACTGGTGAGGCCCGTCCGCTTGATTAATGGCTGTCGAGTAACACCCAGTCGCGGTGCCGCTGACGCAGCTTGAGTTTCCTTGTCCCACCGAGCTGTACCACTCATTTCGTCCCCGACGGTTATTCCTGGTGCAGGAAAGTAGCACGTGCCGGCCATGACATTGCAGTACTGCGGATCGAATGCCAAGCCGAGGGCTTGGTAATATATCTCAAACACGGTAGCGTTATTTGCGACTGCAAAAGGGAGCCACATGCGTAGATCTCCGGAGACAAGCGGCGGGGTTCCGCAGGTGGGTGCGGGTACAGTCGGACACGTCGTGTTTGTTGGATCGGAAATCGAAATCTGCTGCAGCTCGCGTGGTGTCCCAAACGACTGATACGTCATCGAAAACAGGTCGCACCAATCCGCGATTGCTCCGGTACAGGCGGGTGGCCCAGGTCTCGATCCCACCCCATGTTTCGTGGCGCCCCTCCCATGTCTCGCAAAAACGGCGAGACATGGGGCACCCCGCATCTCCGCATCCCCGGTCCGAGTTTCTAGGTGTGTGCTGAATGAGTGACGATTGGAGCGATTCGATTTACGCGGCGGGTGGGCGAATTTTCATCACCATGATGTTCGTGTCATTGATTCGCACTGGGCCTGCCTCGCCGTACAAGTACCAGCGAAAGCTGCTCCAGCGCCAGAGCTCGGGTGAGGCCACCAATCCGCGCGTCACCGGATTGCGATGAATGTAGCGCAGTTTCTCGATCCGTTTCTTTTCCGTCCAAACGTTAAAGTCATAAAAGCGCGCCTGCCAGAATCGATTCGGATGCGGTGGCCTGCCAGAAACTGGGGTGCCTGAAATTGGGGTGCCCCAGGTCTCGCCGGTTTTGCGAGACCCTTCGACAAGCTCAGGGCAGGCTCTGGGTGCTGCCGCCACGATACTTCCACCGCCAGAACACTGAATACTGCGAACAACTCCGAGCTTCAGCGCCTGTATCACCGTCGACAAGGTTTCCCGCTGCGGTTCACTTATCAACAAGTGGATATGTTCCGGCATGACGACATATCCCACCACGACCAGCCGATAACGCTGGCGCACTCTCTCCAGAATTTTGAGAAACAAATCACAGTGAGCCTTGTTCCGGAAAAACGGCAGGCGCCGGTAACAACTGAACGTCAGAAAATGTAAGTCGTTGCCGCCGTAGAATCGGTGCAGGCCTTCGGTCATGAATGGAGAGTAGAAAAATCGGAGAGGTCTGTCTGTGACAAGTGAACATTCGTGGCGGCCCCCTCCCAGAGCCTGCCCTGAGCTTGGCGAAGGGTCTCGCAAAACCGGCGAGACCTGGGGCACCCGCACTCGTCCATTTGGAACGCGCAGACGGTTACCTCAGTTCCTTGACTCTGTTACGGCCACAAATTAGCTTCGGAATTACAGGCGGTACTCCGCCTTTTATCTGCGAGGGAAATTGCCGCATCGTCCGATCATTACGCTGACCACCGATTTTGGAAGCAACGACCACTTCGTCGGCACCATGAAGGGTGTCATCCTGGAGATTGTCCCCGATGCGGCCATCGTCGATATCTGCCATTCCGTGCAGGCCTTCGACGTGCTCGACGGAGCGTTGACGATCTCTCAGGCTTATTCCTACTTTCCTACGGGAACGGTGCATGTGGTCGTCGTCGATCCGGGCGTAGGCTCGGCGCGGCGGCCGATCGTGGC
>Ga0209624_10004029_pt1 | contig 10211 bp, 7 predicted proteins | sample JacPinW_OM2H0_O1_FD_188565 | JGI IMG/M metagenome (GOLD analysis project Ga0209624, IMG submission 188565) | Forest soil microbial communities from Algoma, Ontario, Canada - Jack Pine, Ontario site 1_JW_OM2H0_O1 (SPAdes) (version 2) | ecosystem: Environmental > Terrestrial > Soil > Boreal... | reverse complement strand
AGGCTCCCTAGAGTCGGACATTCGCTTTAGCCGACATTCGCATGTCTCGGCTCGCGGTTCTTGATGAAAAGTCGGGTCAGGAATTGAAAATCCGCAAAATCGCGCGCGAAACGATGGAAGCCGATCCGGCGGTGTCGTTCGCCGCTCTCCTTGGGCGTCCGTTTCCGGGCATTGAACTGTTCGACCGCGTCGCCGATACCGTGTTCTTCATTAAGGACCAGGAGGCGCGCTATGTCGCGGTCAACGATACGCTCGCCCATCGCTGCCGCTTCGCCAGCAAGAGCGCGCTCATCGGCCGCAAGGCGAGCGAGGTCTTTGCCGCCCCGCTCGGCGAGCGGTTCGAGGCGCAGGATCTCAAAGTCATCGCTGAAGGCCTCTCGATCCGTGGCCGGATGGAACGCCATCTCTATCCCGACGGCAGCGAAGGCTGGTGCCTGACCTGGAAAGAGCCGTTGATCGACGCTTCTGGCGTCATACGCGGCCTCGCGGGCATTTCCCGCGACGCGCCGGCTTTGTCAGGGTCGGCGCCGGTTTCGGCGGCGCTTTCCGCGACGCTCGCCTATATCGATGACCATCTCGATGGGCCCTTGCGCATTCCCGACCTCGCGTCGCGCGCCGGCCTTTCGCCGTTCCAGTTCGATCAAAGAATCAGGACGATATTCGGCTTTTCCGCCGGCCAATATCTGTCCCGGCTGCGCGTCGACCGGGCTTGCGACCGGCTGCGGCATTCTGACGCTCTCTTGAGCGAATTGGCGCTCGAATGCGGTTACGCGGACCAAGCGGCCTTTACACGCCAATTCCATAAAACTGTGGGCCTTACCCCCGGCGCTTATCGGGCCGCGACGGCGCGCGGCCGCAAAGCGCCCGCTCATCGGGATTCCACGCTAACGAAGGCTGGCGCCGGCGCTTAGTGTCCGAGCCGAAGGCGATCGCGGCGGAGCGATGCGTTTTCACGTTGCGCCGCGTACGAAATCCGTTTCAAAGTCCCACGCAGCGGGCAAAATGCCGTCGGGCGCCGTTCATGGGTCCTGCGCTCAAGCCGAGGAATCGGGAGGAAATGATGATGGGCAACGCAAGGCTGATGCAATTGGCGTTCGCCGCCCTCGCCGCATATTGCCTGTTCGCAACCGCGTCGGCGTCGGCGCAGGGCGTCAAGATCGGCATTCTGAACGATCAGTCCGGAACCTATGCCGACTATGGCGGCAAGGGGTCGATTGAAGCGGCGAAAATGGCGATCGAGGATTTTGGCGGCAGCGTGCTAGGCCAAAAGATCGACCTGGTGACCGCCGATCACCAGAACAAGCCCGATCTCGCGGGCAACATCGCGCGGCGCTGGTACGACGCCGAAGGCGTCGACATGATCACCGACCTCACGACCTCCTCAGTGGCGCTTGCGGTGCAGGGGATCGCCGCCGAAAAGAAGAAGATCGACATCGTGGTCGGTGCCGCGACGTCGGCGATCTCGGGCTCGGCCTGCACGCCCTACGGCTTCCACTGGGCCTTCGACACGCACGCGCTCGCCGTCTCGACCGGCGGCGCGCTGGTGAAGACTGGCGGTGACTCCTGGTACTTCATCACCGTGGACTACGCTTTCGGCCACGCCCTGGAGAAGGACACGAGCGCCGTCATTGAAGCTGACGGAGGTAAGGTGCTGGGGCAGGTGCTCTATCCCCTCAACGCCCCCGACTTTTCGTCCTTCCTGCTCCAGGCGCAGAGCTCCAAAGCGAAGATCGTCGGGCTAGCCAATGGGGGGACGGATACGGTGAATGCAATCAAGCAGGCGGCGGAATTCGGCATCGTCGCCGGCGGCCAGCGGCTCGCGGCGCTGCTGCTGACCGTGGCGGATCTTCATGGGCTCGGACTACAGGCGGCGCAGGGGCTCGTGCTGACGGAGAGCTTCTACTGGGACCTCAACGACCGCACGCGCGAGTTCGGCGAACGCTACTTCAAACGCACCGGGCGGATGCCGAACATGATCCAGGCGGGCACCTATTCAGCGACCCTGCAATATCTCAAGGCGGTCAAGGCCGCCGGCACGAAGGATTCGGATGCGGTTGTGAAAAAGCTGAAGGAACTGCCGGTCAACGACGCCTTCACGTCGAATGGGCATGTGCAGGCCAATGGGCGCATGGTGTCGGACCTCTATCTGTTCCAGGTCAAGAAGCCGTCGGAAAGCAAACGCGACTGGGACTATTATAATCTGCTGGCGACCGTGCCTGGCGACACCGCCTATCCGACCGCCGCCAACAGCGGCTGCCCATTGACGAAGTAAGCGGAAAAAGCAGCGGGGCAGAGCTGACGCGGCGACGCCAGAGGATACGACGCCTACAGCGCCACTCCCCTCATCCCGGGGAGCGCCGAAGGCGCGTCTCGAAGGATGCTCCAGCGATTGCGAACGGTTGGGCCCCTTCGAATTGCGATACGATGGATTGGTTGGCTGGCAGGGGTCGCTTTGAGCGCCGCTACAATCTACGTTCTCCGCTGCTCGGACGGGAGCTACTACACAGGAATCACACGACGCTCCGTTGAAGAGCGCGACAGTGAGCATGCGCTGGGCCTTCACTTTAGAGGCCGAAGCGACCCGCTAGATCCATGAAATCGCTCGCGACTGCATCCCAATCTTCCTCCGGCCCAAGGTCGCCGGTCTGATCCGGCCCATGCTCCATGGGCCGAGGGATGAAGGCCGTGCGCAGGCCACACCGCCGCGCAGCCGCCAAGTCGGAATTGTGTGCCGCGACAAGGCAGACTTGTTCGGGCTCGAGCGTCAGCGCTTCGGCGCTGCGCAGATAGGCTTCCGGGCTCGGCTTGTAGGCCTGGGCGAGCTCGGCGCCCAGAATGGCGTCCCACGGCAGGCCGGCGCGCTTCGCCATGTCCAGCATCAGTCGGATGTTGCCGTTCGACAGGGGAGCGACGATGAAGCCGCGCTTCAAACGCGTAAGACCGGGAACCGAGTCCGGCCAAGGGTCAAGCCGATGCCACGCGAGGTTCAGCGCGTCCAGTTCGGAAGGCGGAACCGAGGCGGGATCGATCTCAAATTCCGGCAGCAGGGCTTCGAGGTTTTCCCGATGCAGAACATCCAGCCGGGCGAAGGGGCGACGGCCGGAACGGATCTCCTCCATCGCCGGCTGATAGCGCTGCCGCCATGCGTCGGCGAATGCGGCCGGATCGGCGCCTGGCGCATAGCGTGCGAGGAAAGCAGCGGATTCCCGCGCCACTCCGCTGCGCCAGTCGACGACCGTGCCAAAGACATCGAAAACGAGCGCCTGAACGTTGGCGAAGGCTTGCATCGATGGGGACCGATTTTGGTGCGTGCGCCGCGGCGAGTCTACTGCAGGCGATCCTTGATCTTGTCGATCCCTGCGCGAGCGCAGGCGTCGTCCAGCTTGCCGCCTGGAGCGCCGGAGGCGCCAATCGCGCCGATCGTCTCGTCTCCCAGTTTGATCGGAACGCCGCCACCGAAAAACATCACATGCGGCAGCTTGGCGAGGGGCAGAATCGAATCCTCGCCCTTGGCTCGTTCGGCAAGCGCAAGCGTGTCGCTCTTGAACGACGCGGCGGTATAGGCCTTGTAGAGAGCGCTATCGAGGGTGTGCGCCCCGGCGACGTCGCCACGCATAGTGGCGATGACCACGCCGTCGGCGTCCACCACCTGCGCCGTCTCGTGATAGCCCTGCTTTGCGCAGGCCGCGACTGTCTCGCTCGCCGCCTCGACCGCGAGCGCAGCGGGTATGTGATGCGACGGCAACGTCTGCGCCTGCGCAACCGAGCCCATCAACGCAACAGCGCCGAGCGCGGCAAAAATTCTACAATCGATCATCACGTTCCTCCCGATCCGGCGCCCCGACGCGAGCGATAAGCGCCCGAAGCGAACATCGCATGACTGGCGCTTACGAATCCATCTTCAACGCGGCGATGAACGCTTCCTGCGGGATGTCCACCTTGCCGAACTGGCGCATCTTTTTCTTGCCGGCCTTCTGCTTCTCGAGCAGCTTGCGCTTGCGGGTCGCGTCGCCGCCGTAGCACTTGGCGGTGACGTCCTTGCGGAGCGCCCGGATCGTCTCGCGGGCGATGATCTTGCCGCCGATCGCCGCTTGGACCGGGATCTGAAACATGTGCGGCGGGATGAGGTCCTTCAGCTTCTCGACCATCGCCCGGCCGCGCGCCTCGGCCCGATCGCGGTGGACGAGCATAGACAGCGCGTCGACCGGCTCAGCGTTGACCAGAATCGACATCTTGACCAGATCGCCGGCGCGATAGTTGGTGAGCTGATAGTCGAACGACGCATAGCCCTTGGAGATCGACTTGAGGCGATCATAGAAGTCGAACACGACCTCGTTCAACGGCAGTTCGTAAACCACCATCGCCCGTTTGCCGACGTAGTTGAGGTCGATCTGCACCCCGCGCCGGTCCTGGCAGAGTTTCAGAATTGCGCCGAGGTAGTCATCGGGGGTGAGGATGGTCGCCTTGATCCACGGCTCCCTGATCTCCGCGATCTTGACCACATCCGGCATGTCGGCCGGATTGTGCAGCTCGATCTCCGACTTGTCGGTCAGCGCGATCTTGTAGATGACCGATGGGGCGGTGGCGATGAGATCGAGATTGAACTCGCGTTCCAGCCTCTCCTGGATGATCTCGAGATGCAGGAGCCCGAGGAAGCCACAGCGGAAGCCGAAGCCCAGCGCCGCCGAGGTCTCCATCTCGTAGGAGAAGCTTGCGTCGTTGAGCCTGAGCCTGCCCATCGCCGCGCGCAGATCCTCGAAGTCGGCCGCGTCCGTAGGGAAGAGACCGCAGAAGACGACCGGCTGCGCTGGTTTGAATCCAGGCAGCGCGTGATGCGTGGGGCGCCGCTCGTCGGTGATCGTGTCGCCGACGCGCGTGTCCGCGACCTGCTTGATCTGGGCGGTGATGTAGCCGACCTCGCCCGGCCCAAGCGCGGTGATTTCCATCATCTTCGGCCGGAAGACCCCGATACGATCGACTTCGTAGACGGCGTCTGCGGCCATCATGCGGATGCGCGTGCCCTTTTTAAGCGTCCCGTCGATCACGCGAATAAGGACGACGACGCCAAGATAAGCGTCGTACCAGGAATCGACGAGGAGCGCTTTAAGCGGAGCGGTCTCGTCGCCCTTGGGCGCGGGCAGACGCCTGACGATCGCCTCAAGCACAAGGTCGATATTGAGACCCGTCTTGGCGGAGATCGGCACGGCGTCCGAGGCGTCGATGCCGATCACGTCCTCGATTTGCTCCCTGATCCGCTCGGGCTCCGCGGCGGGCAAGTCAATCTTGTTGAGCACGGGGACGATCTCATGCCCAGCGTCGAGAGCGTGATAGACATTCGCCAGCGTCTGAGCCTCGACCCCCTGGCTCGCGTCGACCACCAGAAGCGAGCCCTCGCATGCGGCCAGCGACCGCGACACTTCGTAAGCGAAGTCAACGTGACCGGGCGTATCCATGAGGTTGAGGATGTAAGGTTTCCCGTCCTGGGCTTTGTATTCGAGGCGCACCGTTTGCGCCTTGATGGTGATCCCGCGCTCGCGCTCTATGTCCATGGAATCGAGCACCTGCTCGACCATGTCGCGCTCCGCCATTGTCCCGGTTTGCTGGATGAGCCGGTCGGCGAGCGTCGACTTGCCATGGTCGATATGGGCGATGATCGCGAAGTTTCGGATATTCTCGATTGAGTGGACGGTCATGGGGTGCGGGATAGCAGGGCGAGCGCGGGAAGGGAACGGGATTCGACCCTGGGGAGCGCGACGCTCGGCTAGCCGTCTGCATCGGGATGGAGGCGCGGGTTCCCCTTCTCCAACGGGAGAGGGGTTGGGGTGAGGGTTCGCGCAAAGCGCGTCTCAGTCCGTGGCGGCCTCCTCATCCGGCCGCGCTTCGCACGGCCACCTTCTCCCGGGGGGAGAAGGGTAACTCGTGCGTCAGGCGGCGCTTGTCTCGGAGACGCAAAAGGCAGCGCAGGAAAACATCCCGCGCGGCCACCGCATTCTCTCCCCGGCTTTGCGACCCGAGCGACGCGACGACGGCCGGCTACTCCGCCGCGATGGCGAGGGGCGCCTTGCTGTAGACGAGGTCGAAGCGGTCGAGGTTCATCACCTTCGCCCACGCCTTGGCAAAGTCCTTCACGAACTTCTCTTTCCCGTCGGACGACCCATAGACCTCGGCCAGGGCCCTGAGCTGCGAGTGCGAGCCGAAGATGAGATCCGCGCGTGTCGCGGTCCACTTGACCTCGTTCGACTTGCGGTCGCGCCCCTCGTAGACGCCCTCCGAGCCTTCGACCGGCTTCCATTGCGTGCTCATGTCGAGCAGGTTTGCGAAGAAGTCGTTGGTCAACGTCCCTGGGCGCGTGGTGAACACGCCGTGCTTGGAGCCGCCGGAATTGGCGCCAAGAACGCGCAGGCCTCCGATGAGGACCGTGAGCTCAGGCGCGGTCAGAGTCAGCAATTGCGCACGGTCCACCAGGAGCTGCTCGGGCTTGAGCCTCTGCTTGCCGCGGGTGTAATTGCGGAACCCGTCTGCGGTCGGCTCGAGCGGCTCGAAGGATTCGACGTCGGTTTCGTCCTGCGACGCATCCATGCGGCCCGGCGTGAAGGGAACCTTCACGTCCACTCCAGCGTCTTTGGCGCCCTTCTCGATCGCCGCGCCGCCGCCGAGAATGATGAGGTCGGCAATCGAGACCTTCTTGCCTCCGGAGCCCGAAGCGTTGAATGCCTTCTGGATTTCCTCGAGTTTCCCGAGAACATTGGCCAATTGCGCCGGCTGGTTGACGTCCCAGGACTTCTGGGGCTCGAGCCGAATGCGCGCGCCGTTGCCGCCGCCGCGCTTGTCGCCGCCGCGGAAGATCGACGCCGACGCCCACGCGGTCGACACCAGGTCAGAAATCGACAGCCCCGAAGCGAGGATCTTCGCCTTGAGATCGGCGATGTCCTTGTCGCCGACCAGCGGATGGTTCACCGCCGGGATCGGATCCTGCCAGATCAGGGTTTCCTTCGGCACGAGCGGGCCGAGGTAGCGGACGATCGGCCCCATGTCGCGGTGCGTCAGCTTGAACCAAGCACGGGCGAAAGCGTCCGCGAATTGATCTGGATGCTCGAAGAAGCGCCGCGAGATCTTCTCGTAGGCCGGGTCGAACCGCAAGGCGAGGTCCGTGGTGAGCATCGAGGGCGAGCGCCGCTTCGACTTATCGTGCGGATCCGGCACCGTGTCCGCGCCCGCGCCGCCCTTCGGGGTCCACTGAAAGGCGCCCGCGGGGCTCTTCGTCAACTCCCACTCAAAGCCGAACAGGTTCTGGAAGAAGTGGTTGCTCCATTGCGTTGGCGTCGCGGTCCAGATGACCTCGAGGCCGCTGGTGATCGCGTCGTTGCCTTTGCCGGAGCCGAATTTGTTCTTCCAACCGAAGCCCTGATCTTCGATCGACGACCCTTCCGGTTCGGGGCCGACATTGATCTTCGCGTCGGCGGCGCCGTGCGTCTTGCCGAAAGTATGGCCGCCAGCGATCAGCGCAACGGTTTCCTCGTCATTCATCGCCATGCGCTTGAACGTTTCGCGAATGTCGCGCGCGGAGGCGATCGGATCCGGCTTGCTGTTTGGGCCTTCTGGATTGACGTAGATGAGGCCCATCTGCACCGCTCCGAGCGGATGCTGCAGCTCGCGATCGCCGAAATAGCGATCATCCGCCAGCCATTCGCCTTCAGGACCCCAATAGATGGAATCGTCGGGCTCCCAGCTGTCCGCGCGTCCGCCAGCGAAGCCGAACGTCTTGAAGCCCATCGATTCGAGAGCGACGTTGCCGGTGAGGATCATGAGGTCGGCCCATGAGATCTTGCGGCCGTATTTCTGCTTGATCGGCCACAACAGGCGCCGCGCTTTGTCGAGGCTCGCGTTATCCGGCCAGCTATTGAGCGGCGCAAAGCGCTGTTGCCCATATCCGGCGCCGCCGCGGCCATCGTGGACGCGATAGGTGCCCGCGCTGTGCCACGCCATCCGGATGAACAGCGGCCCATAATGGCCGAAATCTGCTGGCCACCAGTCCTGCGAGTCGGTCATGAGCGCGCGAAGGTCGCCGATGACCGCATTCAAGTCGAGGCTCGCGAATTCCTTGGCGTAGTCGAACTCTTCGCCCATCGGATCGACCAGAGGCGAATCGTGTTGCAGACCCTTGAGATTAAGCTGCTCGGGCCACCAGTCGCTGTTCGCGAACGCCCGCATCATGTCGGACTTTTCCGCGTACTTGCCTTCCTTGCCGTGGCCCACGACCGGGCACTTGCCTTCATCTGTCATGCTTTCCTCCAATAATGTTCAGCGTCTTGCTGTCGAAAACCCGGTTTGATGGAGAACGACGATAGCCGCCGCGCATGGCGCTTCCGCGTCACTGCCATTTCGCTCGGTCTCGATAAGCTAGTGAGAGCGATAGGTCCAATCGATTGTCTCTTGACAAGCGATTGGCGGCGCCAATCTTTAAAACTATGAACCTACGGGACCTCGAATATGTGGTCGCGGTCGCCGACCACGGCCATTTCGGGCGGGCGGCCGCGGCGTGCAACGTCAGTCAGCCGACGTTGAGCGGTCAAATCCTCAAGCTCGAGGCCGAGCTCAGCCTTCGCCTGTTCGACCGCGAAGGCCGCGGGGCTCGGGTCAGCGACCGGGCGGCGACAGTGGTGGCCCAGGCGCGCGCGACCCTTGCCGCCGCGGCGGGAGTAAGCGCCGCCGCTGATGCGGCGCGCGATCCCTTCGCTGGCGAACTGCGCCTCGGCGTGATCACGACCGTCGCGCCCTACTTGCTGCCGATCGCCCTGCCAGGGCTTGCCGAGGCGCTGCCGCGCACGCCTCTCTATCTGGTGGAGGATCTGACCGACCGGCTTCTTGCGCGCTTGCGCGACGGCGCCCTCGACGCCGCGGTGATCGCGACCGACTCGCGAGACGCCAAGCTGGGGTCGATCGAGCTTTACGACGAGCCTTTTTTCCTCGTCTTTTCCGGGCATACAAAAAAGCGCGGGCGCGTCTCGATCGGCGTGGAGGAGATCGATCCGAGCACCCTCCTTCTGCTGGCCGAGGGTCATTGTTTGCGCGATCAGGCGTTGGCGCTCTGTAAGGCGGCGGAAAGGACGGCGCTTGGCGCCGACGTCCGGGGGACGAGCCTCGAGACGTTGCGGCATCTCGCTTCGGCTGGGCAGGGCGCGACGCTCGCGCCCCTTCTCGCCTATGTCGAATGGCGGCGGTCGGGCGCCGGGATCGCCGGCTTGAAGATTGTTGGCGACGGCGCGTCGCGCCTGGTCAGGCTCGTCTTCAAGCGCGGCTCGGCGCGGGAAGCTGCGCTCGAGGCGCTTGCCGCGTCGCTGCGGTCGACAGCCGGCGCGGCATTGGCGAAGTGCTTGCGTGAAACCGAAAGAGATTTGAAGCGCGCTTAAGCGCCGATTGGCTGGCGGCGAACAGGCTCTCCGCGCCGTCATTTGGCCACGCGGTGAGCAGGCGCGCCGCGCGCGCTTCCGGCGGGTTGCGCCTGCAAAACGCCTATGTTAGGCAACCCAGCCTTTCGGGCAGGCTCGGGCCAGGCGCTCACTTTTGAGCGCGGAATCGTCAAGAATTTCCGGGGTTCGCGTTAGCCTTCGGGGAGGCGGCGCGGCTGAGCTTAATCGTCATCTGAGGTGGCGGCGTGGCAGAGGAAGACACGGTTGTTTCCGGCGTAGCCGGGCGTTACGCGTCCGCCCTGTTTTCGCTTGCCCAGGACCAACGCGAGGGCGAGGCCGTCGCCGACGCGTTGGCGAGATTCGACACCCTCATCACCGAAAGTCCTGACCTGGAGAGGCTGGTCCGGAGTCCGGTGTTTTCGGCCGCCGACCAGCTCAAGGCTCTCGACGCCATCCTCGCGCAGGCAGGAATTGGCGGCGTGGCCGCGAATTTCCTCAGGCTCGTGGCGACGAAGCGCCGGCTGTACTTCATCCGCGGAATGATCGCGGACTACCGCAAACTGTACGACACGTCCCGGGGCGTGACGCGGGCGGAAGTCACCAGCGCGGCCGCCTTGACGGATGCAAACGTCGCCTCGCTCAAAGACTCGCTGCGCGCGGCTTCCGGCGGCCGGGAGGTCGATCTCGACATGAAGGTTGATCCTTCGATCATTGGCGGCTTAATCGTCAAGCTTGGATCACGCATGGTCGACGGCTCGCTCAAAACCAAACTCAACGCAATTCGCATTGCCATGAAAGAGG
>Ga0209624_10004028_pt1 | contig 10211 bp, 6 predicted proteins | sample JacPinW_OM2H0_O1_FD_188565 | JGI IMG/M metagenome (GOLD analysis project Ga0209624, IMG submission 188565) | Forest soil microbial communities from Algoma, Ontario, Canada - Jack Pine, Ontario site 1_JW_OM2H0_O1 (SPAdes) (version 2) | ecosystem: Environmental > Terrestrial > Soil > Boreal... | reverse complement strand
CTGGCCTGCGCTGATGGCGTCGCGAAGCGCGAAGTCGGCATGGTCGCGCTCGGCGACACAGCGAACAGCGGTGACACCGCTGCGGAGAGTCTCGCGCGCGCCGGCCGCCATGTGGAGCGCGAGGGCGTGCGGGCCGAGTGCCTTGACCCGGTCGCCGGCGTTGCCCGGCAGCGAGAGGGAGAAATGCGTATGCATATTCACCAGGCCGGGCATTACGTAGGCGCCAGCCAGGTCGATCTCCTCGATGTCCGGCGGGGCGCCGCGCCGGACCGCTTCTTCGGTGCCGCAGTCCTGGACGCGGCCGCCGCGTATCCAGATGCCGGCCGACTCTGTCGGGCGGTCGGTGACGCAGTCGATGATGGTGCAGTTGCGCACGAGCGTGTCAGCGTCGGTCATCAGGCACCGGCGTCAGTGGAGCCGGACTCTGGGGTCTATCACGGCGTAGAGGATGTCCACGACGATGTTTGCTACGACCACCCCGGCGGCGGCGACGATGACGACGCCGATGATCACCGGAAGGTCCTGTTGCTGGATGGCGTGCACGGCGGTCCAGCCCAGCCCGGGCAGGCCGAAGACCTGCTCGGTGATCACCGCGCCGCCGAATAGGAGGCCGACGTCGATTCCCGCCTGAGTCACGATCGGCGTCATCGCGCCGCGGAGCGCGTGCCGGAAGATGACTCGTTGCTCGGATACTCCCTTGGCCCGAGCCGTGCGGACATAGTCCTCGCCGAGAACGTCGAGCATGGAGGAACGGGCCAGCCGGGTGTACGCGGCCGCCAGCACGAGGGCGAGGGTCAGCCAGGGCAATATGAGGTCCCGGAACCACTCGAAGGGGTTCTGCAGGAACGGGGTGAAACCTGGCGGCGGGAATATGGCCACGCCATGCACCGTCGCCTCGTAATACAGAACGAGGATGAGCAGGACGCCCAGGACAAATGTCGGGGTCGAGTAGAACAGCAGCGCGATCCCCGTGAACAGCCGGTCGAGCAGGGACCGGGGCCGCACCGCGGAGTAGACACCGGACAGCACGCCCATGGCGAGCCACAGCGGCGCCGCCCCGACAATCAGCGAGAGCGTCACCGGGAACGCCTGGCCGACGATAGTGCTGACTGCCTCCTGGTTGTAATAGTCGTAGCCCAGGTTTCCGTGCACCAACTGGAAGAGAAAATGCCCGTACTGCACGTACCAGGGCCGGTCCAGCAGAAGATTGTGCGCGATGAGCGCGACCGTCGCCGGCGACGCCTCCCGGCCGGCCAGCGTACGCGCTACATCGCCCGCCCCCGGACCGACGTAGAAGATAAGGAAGACGATCACCGTCACGCACCACATGACGAGCACCCCGAGGACGACCCGGCGGGTGAGGAAGCTGAGCATCGCGGTCACCCCCGGCCCGATCCGCGGGGGTCGATGGCATCACGGATGCCGTCCCCGAGGATGTTGAATGCCAGCGTCGTCACGACCAGAGCCACGCTCGGGAGGGTCAGGAACCACCACGCTTGCTGGTAGACGGGCTGAGCCTCGGCAATCATTGCCCCCCAGTCGGCGGTGGGGGCCTGAACGCCCACGCCGAGGTAGGAGAGGGCCGCCTCGCTCACGATGCTCACCGGGATGAGCAGCGTGGCGTACACGATGATGGTCGGCGCCACGTTCGGGAGCACATCGAAGACGATGATCCGCCAGGGACGCGCCCCCAGGGCGCGAGCCGCCTCCACGTACTCCCGGCCGCGGATGGCGATGACCTGGCCGCGCACGATCCTTGCGACCGTCGCCCAGCTGAAGATGGCGATCACGATCACGACGATGGAGATCCCCGGCCCGAGCGTCACGGGCCCGAAGCGCAGCGGGCTGACCGAGACGACCGAAGCGAGTGAGATAGCGAACAGCAGGAACGGAATAGCCAGCATCACGTCCATGATGCGGGCAAAGACGGTGTCCACGATGCCGGTGAAGTAGCCAGAGATCAACCCGACGACCGCCCCGAGAGCGACAGTGAGCGCTGTGGCCAGCACTCCTACGAGCAGCGATATCTGCGCTCCGTAGGCGATGCGCACCAGTAGGTCGCGTCCCAGGTCGTCGGTGCCGAGCAGGAATCGCCCGGAGGGAGCCCTGGGGAGGCCGTCTGGGGTCAGGCCGATCGTGGGGTACTGCTGGTTGACCCCGTGCCCGGTCAGGTGCGCGATGAGAGGGGCGAGAATCGCAAAGATCACGATCACCAGAATCACTACCGCGGACACGAGTGAGGCCCGGTCCCGGCGCAGACGCTGGAAGGCAAGGACCCAGGGGCTGCGCATCTCTACCTTGCGTTTCGGCTCCTCCGGGGCCCTTCTTGGCCGGGGCACAGACGGGGCGACAGCAGAGCCGGGGGCCGCAACCGCCGCCGTCTGACCGGCCGCCGCCGCGTCCGGCAGTAGCTCCGGCAGTGTTTCCGGCGTTATCTCCGGCCCGGATTCCAGGTCGTCGGTGATCGCCTGAGCCGACTTCCGCAAGGCCTCCACCAGGATCGCCGCGCTCCGGTCGGACGGCAGCAGTTCCGCGTCCGCAAGACGCTCACCGCTGGCGAGCGGGAAGTGGCAGGCGGTCAGGTGCCCGGGGCCGGAGGCGAGCCGGATGTCCAGTCGCGGAGCCTCCACCCGGCAGAGATCCTGGGCCCGCGGGCACCGCGGGTGGAACCGGCACCCGGAAGGCGGGTTAATCGGCGAGGGCAGGTCCCCGCGGAGGACGACGGGCAAGGTCTGCGCGGCGAGATCCGGGTCCGGGACCGGAACGGCCGACAGCAGAGCCGCCGTATAAGGATGCCGCGGGTTGACGTCGACCTCGCCGACAGCGCCGATCTCGACGATCTCGCCGAGGTACATGACCGCGATGCGATCGCAGAGGTGACGGACCACAGACAGATCGTGGGAGATAAAGAGATAGGTGAGACCGAAGTCTCGCTGCAGCCCAGTCAGGAGGTTGACGATCTGGGCCTGGATGCTCACGTCGAGCGCGGAAACCGGCTCGTCACAGACGATGAGCTTGGGATGCAGCGCCAGCGCGCGGGCGACACCTATGCGCTGCCGCTGGCCGCCCGAGAACTCGGCCGGGAAGCGGTTGTAGTGCTCGGGGTTCAGCCCGACCAGTTCCATGAGCTCCTGGACAGCCCGGCGGCGCGAGGTCCTCGACTCGCCGCCGTGGATGGCGAACGGGTCGCCGATGATCGAGCCGACGCGGCGGCGGCCGTTCAGCGAGCTGTAAGGATCCTGGAAGATCATCTGCATCTGCTGCCGGTATGGGTGCAAGCGCCGCTCAGACAGTCCGGATAGATCGGTGCCGTCGAAGTTCACGCTGCCGGACGTGAGCTCGAGCAGCCGGAGCGCGACGCGGCCGAGCGTCGACTTCCCGCAGCCGGTCTCACCGACCAGGCCCAGCGTCTCGCCCCGGTACAGATCGAGGCTGACGTGGTCGACCGCGCGCACCACCTCGCGGCTCTGCCGGCCGAGCCGTGCGCCGGAGCGGACCGGGAAGTGCTTCACTACGTCGTGCAGGCGCAGCAGCGGCTCTTCGGTCCGGTCTGGGCGTGCCATCACGGTCCCGGCTCCCGCGCCGGGGCTGAGTACCTGGTCAGTGCCGTCACCCACGGGTTTCGTCCCCCTTGACCGCCTCGAGCGCCGGGCGGGCGCGCACCTGGCCACGACTCGCTCGATCCTTCGGCAGGAAGCACGCCGAACTGTGGCCCGGATGTCCGGACACCGGCTCCAGCCGGGGCTGCTCGAGAACGCATCGCTCCATGCGGTAAGGACAGCGCGGGGCGAACGGACAGCCGGGCGGGGGATCGATCGGACTCGGCGGCTGACCCTCGATCGGGACAAGCTCGCCCCGCCCGATGTCAGCCGCGGGCAGTGACTTGAGCAGGCCTTGAGTGTAGGGATGATGATGTTCGTAGAACAGTTCGCGAACTGACCCCTGCTCCATCACCTGACCGCCGTAGAGCACGACGACCCGGTCGGCGAGCTGGGCGATCACCCCGAGGTCGTGGGTGATCATCACGATCGCGATGCCGAGTCGATCCTTCAGCTCTCTCAGCACCTGAAGGATCTGCGATTGGATCGTGACATCGACGGCAGTGGTGGGCTCGTCGGCAATGAGCAGCGCCGGGCCGAGCGCGATGGCCATGGCAATCATCGCCCGCTGGCGCATACCGCCGGAGAACTGGTGCGGATAGTCGTCCACCCGCCGCTCTGGTTCCGGAATCCCGACCAGGTGGAGCAGGTCTATGACTCGCGCGCGCACTGCCTTCTTCGACGCCGAGCGGTCGTGGGCTCGAATGGCCTCGGCGAGCTGCCAGCCCACCCGGTACATGGGATGCAGGCTGGACAGCGGGTTCTGGAAGACCATGCCGACCTGGTCGCCCAGGATCGCTCGCCGCTGCCGGACGGTCATCTGCACCAGGTCCCGGCGGTCGAATATGGCCCGGCCTTCGACCTGCGCCCCGGCGGCCAGGCCGAACGCCGCCTGGGTGGCCAGTGTCTTGCCAGAACCCGACTCCCCGACGATGCCGAGCGTCTCACCGGGTTCCACCGCAAACGAGACGCCCCGCACCGCCTCCACCAGGCCGTCGGGCGTGGGGAAACGAACCCAGAGGTTCTCGACTTCGAACAGCGGCACTAGGTACTCTCCCCCATCAGCTTGAGCGCACGGCCAGGCAGAACGCCTGGCCGTGCGCTGGCCATTGCAGCAGCAGCATCAGCTGGAGAGCCACACATTCGTCGGGTCGAGCGCCTGGAGGTACGGCACGAACACCGCGTTATGAACCGCGCTGGAGTGGAAGGTCGCGAAGTTCACCGTGTCGATCGGGTAGAAGACGGCTTGCTTCATGATCGCCTGGTCGGCCTTCGTCCAGTCACTCGCGGCCGCCGACGCGCTCGTCGCGTCCTCGCCGGCCGAGATCAGGCTGTTCACCGTCGGGTTGTTGTAAAGGGCCGAGTTGGCTCCGGCGGGCACTTCGGACGCACCGTCAAAGATCGGGTAGAAGTAGTTGACCGCGTTGTTGCCGTACCAGTCCGGGTACCACTGGGACAGCGCGAGGTCCCAGGTTCCGTTCTTCGACACGCCCGGCACCTCCAGGTACTTGCTGTAGATGTCGGCGGTCGGAACCCCGACACCCGAGACCTTGACCCCGACCTGGGACAGGTCGAACTGGATGGTCTGGAACATCTTCGTCTGGACCGGGTTGTCGGCCTGGTAGAGGAGCTTCAGCGACAGGTGCTTGGAGGACAGCACCGCCTTGGCCTTCGCCGGCGAGTAGGGATAGTAGGACGCGGGCGTCGACCCGACGATGTTGGAGGGGAGCACGTGGGTGAGCGGCGCCGCCAGCTGAGCGCCGCCCGCGTTCTGGATGAGGGCAGAGCGGTCGATGGCCTCAGAAATCGCCTGGCGGACCTGAAGGTTCTGCATGGCGCCGCTCAGATTCGGGTCGGCGAAGTCGAAGACGAGGTAGGGATCGAGGCCGTCGGTCGGGCCGAGGATCAGGGCGGGGTTGTGCGAGGCGATCAGCCCCGGCACGTCGGACGTCGGCACCTGCGTGTCGCCCCAGTACAGGTCGGCGGTCGGCGAGTTGGCCTGCAGTTCCTCCTGCACGGTCTGGGCGCTGGTGGTCTCGTTGACCACGATCTTGTCGACGTAGGCCTTGCTGACCGGGTCCGTCGATGCCTTCCAGGCCGGGTTGCGGACGTAGACGATGCTCTTGTCCGGGACGTAGGACTGGATCTCGTAAGGCCCGTCCGAGATGGTGTGCTGAGCGAGCGCGGTGCTGTCCGGCAGGTAGTTCAGGTACTCCACCGGGGCAGGCATGAAACCGCCCAGGGCCGTCAGGGCCGGGAAGTAGGTGGCCGGGTGGGTCAGCTTGAAGCTGATCGTCAGCGGATTGCTCGGGTCAAGGACGATGCCCGGGATCGAGTGCGACTTGATGTAGCCGTTAATCGCCGACAGTGTGCCCTGGGTGCCTTCCAAGGCGGTGCAGTACTGGGCGAACCCGACGATCAGGGGCGCGTAGTCGGGCGTCGCCCCCGATGGCTTGACCGGGTTGCAGGACCGCTCGAGGCCGCGCGCCACGTCGGCTGCGACGACCTGGCGGGCGGGCGAGGTGTTCCACATCACGCCCTTGCGGATAGTGAACGTGTACTCCAGCCCGCCGTCGCTCACGGTGGGCGCCGCCTCGGCGAGGTCAGGGACCAGCGACGTGGTCTTGCCCGCGATCGCGGGGTAGCTCATAAGCGGCCGGTCCCACATCCGCAGGTTCTCGTAGCCGACGGTGTAGTACGTGATGTCCGGGTCCATGAAATCGACATCGCCGGTCCCGCTCATGTACAGCGTGCCGCCCGCATGGGGCTGGCCCTGGGCCGCCTGGCTTCCTCCGGACGCAGGAGCGCCACCCGATGAGCACGCAGCCACGCCTGCCAGCGTGAGGGCGGCACCCATGATCACGAAGGTCCGCGAGGCACGCAATGAACGCCTCATCCGCTCCCCTTCCACAACTGGCACCTTCCGGATGCCATATCCGATATGAATATTCAGGCCGCGGCCGCACCGGCCGCCGCGATCGCCCGGGGGGGTTCTTCATATCCGGACAGACCGCCACTGCTGTCCCAGCCCATCACGAAGCCAGCAGCAACGCACCGCACATCACAATTATGTTCGGATGCTGAGCATTGGTTCGTACCATAGCTATCACTGGAAATAAGTGTCAAGAGTCACCGGTTACCGGAAGGCCGCTCCTAGGTTGCGGTTTAGCCACGAAGCGGCAGCGGCCGCATCGCCGCTGGGACGTCGAATTCGAATTCCGATCGGTCTGGCCGCGCAACCGGATAATTGTTGTCCGGCTTAGCGGGCGACGGCCGGGCAGCGGACCGGCGGAGAATGGCAGCTAGCTGGGGCGAGAGCCGAATACCGGGGTAGCTCCGGCGCGGTAGCGCAGGTAATCCAGCAGCACCAGGTCGATCTGATCGTGCGGAAGATCGTCTGCCCTGACCCGATCATCGATGTCTTGAGTGAACGTCCACTGCAGCAGCGCAGCCGCGATCGCCTCCACGTCGTCGCCCGCAGGCCGGTGACCGACGCGGTCAAGCAGGTTTACGAGCTCGGGCCGGAGCGCTTGGTCGAGTTTCGCGGCCGGACGTCCGCGCGCCGACAGAAATACGTCCCGCAGGCTCACCAGGCGCACGAGCTCGAAGACCGGATCGGCGTGGTCATCGACCCGCAGGTTGGTGTGCTCGTCATTCACGTCGTAGTGGCCGAGGCCGTGGCCGGCTTCGACCGCGCCGTCCAGCGTGACGCACAGGATGCTGGCGCTCTGCCGCCCGCGCCGGTCGCCACCGGCCCGGTCCCCGGCCAGCAGGGCCTTGACCAGGCGGCGGTTGAACGGCTCGTCCGGCGTCGTCGACAGCCAGGCCCGTTCCATCGCCTCGGCCACATGTTTCCCGGCCAGGATGTTTCCCTGGATCGCGTAACCAGGGCCGGTAAGGCCGCCCGCCCAGTCCCACGCATTCGGGCCGGTGTACGTCACTGACACCCGGTCGCGATCGACAATCCCCACCTGCCGGCCGTCGGGACCCGGATCATCGGCGAGTAGCGCGGCCAGGACGTCCGGGGCTGACATGCCGGTCTTCAGCAGCTCTATACCGCGCGGCCGGTAGGTCATATTGCAGTGCGCCTGCGTCGCGATCGCGCCCGCGCCCACGGCCGCGGCCTGAACTGCGCGCCCGACCGCGAGCACCCTCGACGCGACTGCTACCCCCAGCCACTCGCGGTCCTCACTGACGGCAACGATGGAGAACGTCATCGATTAGTACCCATTTCAGCCTGCACTGCCGACACCGCGGGATCGTCCGGCAATCGCTTGGTTCGTCCACCGGACAATGTTCGTATCGTAGATGGTGCCTGGAAGAGCGTCAATGATCAGCTACCGAGGTTGAAAGGCTGAGATCTCGTCTGGTGGTGGGCGCCGTGGCGGCGCCGGCTGGCCGGCGGCCAGGCGGCGCTGGCGTCGAGCGGGCCGGGCGGCAGTGGACCCTCGTGCGGGCGAACTGGTCGGCTTCGGGGCCAAGGCGCGCTGGATGGACGTCGGGGCCAGGGAGCCAGGCGAGACCACCGACTCGACCGAGATCCACCAGGAGAGCTTCCGGCTCGGGCCGACGCACCTGTACCGGGCCGGCGAGCCGGGGCGCGGGGTTCCTCGACTTCCTGGCCAGCAACATCTGCCCAACGCGATCGGCCGGCGAGTCCACTTGCCACTTGGGCCAATGCCTGAGCCTTGCTGCCGCGGTCTTTGATGGATCGGGCAGCTGCCTCACCCTGGCCTGGCTGTCCAGCGACAATGAGCACTTCGGCGACCTCCGTCATTAGCCATTAGCTACAAAAATGGTGGGGAGTGTACGCCCCTGTGTACGCCTGGCCGAGAACTATCTCAGGCCTTGCTGAGTGCGGCTGACTTGATCTCTTGCCCGCTGGAGCTGGCGTGAGAGATGGTGGCGCCCATGACAACACTGAAGCCAGCGACGGTTCAGCTGGCCACCGGCGGAAACTTCGCAGTGTTCACCACTCTGCGCCCGGACGGACATCCGGCCAGCCAGGTGATGTGGGTCGACTCAGACGGCCAGTACATCCTCATCAACACGGAGAAGCACCGCCGCAAGTACCGGAACGTCCAGGCCGATCCGCGCGTGACGGTCACGATCTGGGAGTCTGGCAACCCCTACAGCTACGTGGAGATCCGCGGCGTCGTGCACGACCAGATCGAGGGGCAGCCCGCCAGGGCGCACATCGACACCCTGGCGATGCGGTACTTCGGCCACCCGTACAACCAGGACGAGATCGAGTCCGAGCGGGTAATCCTGCGGATCAGGAACCTTTCCCCGAACGTGTAGCGCACTCCCTAGGTGCTGGCGGGTTCGTTCCGCTCTCCATGCTTGCGCTGATAGGCGCGCCAGGTGGTGGCCCAGTAGCCGGGCTCGTCCAGGCTTGGGCTGCCGACCCGGTGCGTGACCTGGCGATGCGGCGCCGACCGGACGAGTTCCGGCTGCTCGTAGGCCTCAGCGCAGACGTGCCGGAGCACGCCGATCCACTCGTCGATGTCTTCCTTAGACCACAGCTCGCCGGCTTCGGGCGTGAACGGTTCCGGGACGATCCAGGGCTCGTGGCTGAGCCACATGGCGTCGATCCCGAAGTCCGTCATCCGGTTCTGGACGTCGACTGCGGTGACTCCGGTTTCCCTGGTAAGGGTCTCGAGGCTGTACCTGACCATCTCCATCCGCGGGCCGGTCAGCTGCGGGTGGGACCGGGTGACGCCGCGGATCCGCATCAGCTGGGCGTCCATGTAGTTGCTGGCGAGGACGGACAGGTCAGAGGCCTCGCTGATGCCTTCGGCGCCCATCGCCCTGATCCAGGCATAGGCCTTGAGTACCTGCGGCAGGTTGCCCATGAACTCGCGGACGCGGCCGATCCCCTCGGACGGCTCGCTCAGCCCGAAACTGGCGCCGTCCTGCGTGACCAGCGGGCCGGGCAGGAATGGCACGAGCTTCTCAGTGCACCCGTAAGCGCCGACGGCGGGGCCGCCGCCTGCCTTGGGCGCACCGAAGGTCTTATGCAGCATGAACATGCAGGCGTCGAAGCCAAGTTCGGCCGCGCGGACCTTCCCCATCACCCCGTTGAAGTTCGCGTGGTCGTAGAAGCAGAGCCCGCCTGCGGCATGCACGACGTCGACCCATTCGGTGATGTGCGGGTTGTAGATGCCCATGTCGTCGGGATTGTTGACCATGAGCGCAGCAGTCCGGTCGGACACGGCGGCGCGCAGCGCGGCCACCGACGCATAGCCGTCCTCTTCCAGCGGGAGGGTGATGACCTTGAAGCCGGCTGCGGCCGACGTCGCGGCGTTGCACGGATGGGCCTGGATGGTGGTGATGATCTCGTCGCGCTGGGCTAGCTCCCCCCGCGCGTCGTGGTAGGCGCGGGTAATGCAGGCCTGCAGGTATGCAGCGTCGGCCCCGCCGCCGGCCTGGAAGGTGAACTGGGCCATGCCCGACAGTTCCCGGAGCGCGAGGTCCAGGCGGTGCACGATCTCGAGCGTGCCCTGCATGGTGTCCGGATGCTGCAGCGGGTGCACCTCGCGCATCTGCGGCAGCCGGGAGACCGCCTCGGAGACGGCCGGGTTGTACTTCATGGTGCAGGTTCCGAAGAGG
>Ga0209624_10004027_pt1 | contig 10211 bp, 8 predicted proteins | sample JacPinW_OM2H0_O1_FD_188565 | JGI IMG/M metagenome (GOLD analysis project Ga0209624, IMG submission 188565) | Forest soil microbial communities from Algoma, Ontario, Canada - Jack Pine, Ontario site 1_JW_OM2H0_O1 (SPAdes) (version 2) | ecosystem: Environmental > Terrestrial > Soil > Boreal... | reverse complement strand
GTCCTCAACCCAACCGGTCTGGTCCGCACACACCTCGACCTGAGACCTGAGCCATACGATACAGACCCACATGCCCACTCGTGCCAAAAGCCTCTCCTGCGCCCAATCGCAAACCCGGCAACCCCTCATGCTGCCACTGTTGTCCAAAATACTTCCAATAATCCAGTACGATGGACGAGTTACCCATCCAACTAGCATCAAGTTTCTGGAGAGATCTGATCGGAGTGCGACGAATCGATCTGACCCGCCAACGCGTCCCGTGGATCATGCAGATCGATCACTTGCCCCAGATCAACCTGGAACAACTCCCGCTGCGGCTGATTGGACGCATCCATTTTCCTTTCCCCGGAAATCGTCGATTTTTCAATAGGGCTCCGGTAAATACTCGACCACCGCGCCGTATATCATTGTTTTAATAACAGGTTGCGAGATTTTCGGAACGACTATCTAAGCAAGTCGAGGGGGCATGGACAGAGAATCACCCGCGGCAGGCCTCGGAGAGGCCGGATCCCACCTTAAATTCACACCGATCCCAGCCGGTGAGTTTGAACCTTTCAATCAGAATTCACCGCAGGATTGCTCCTTCGGCGACGATCTGTTCAATTTTGCTCATTTTTCCGGGGATGTTCGGGGTAGTTTTGATCGCAAGGCGTCAAATGGGATCCGATGAGTCTCGTAGGAAATCTCTCAACAGCACAGTCGCGGCCGGGGTACAATCCCGGCAGGTGCCTCCCCTTCAAGGCGAACGTTAGAGTGTCAAGAGAGAACGAACTGGGGCTTCCTCCACACAAACCGAGTGATTTGGCCCGCAATCTCGTTGCTTGCGAGGGTGATGCGAGTACCACCTCCTTGCATACCGGATCTGCAACTGTGCGTGTCTATGAGAGGTTGCGTCGGCAACTCGGCGCAACCATGGGAACTGACAGTTTTCGAGCCCTCGCTTCCCGCGCTTTGGCTCTGGCCAAGTCTGAATCTCACCAACTGAGTACCGTGCTGGTAGCGGCGAATGGAGATTTGTGCGGTCTCGGCGAGGTTGAATCTCGAAAGGACACGGATGAGAATGCCGAAGTCGGAATTGCTCTGATTGCTCAGCTCCTCGGACTTTTTCTAACCTTTCTAGGCGAGACAACAACATTGCGTTTAATAGAGGATTTGCGGCTTCAGGTCGCCGTCAGAACAGAGCCGGTGACGCCCCCAGCAGACACAGCAGACTCGGCGGTCGATGGACCGGCCATGGCTGCGGCATTCGAGGACCTTCTGCTAGAGATTGACCAGCTGAGAAAGGTGAGCGCACGAATTGAAACCCTGGCGGACAAACATCCCGGCATCGAAGCTGGACTTGTGAGTGTTGCGGGAAACATTCTCAGTATTGCCACGGTTTTGGATGTTTTCACACTCATCCGAAGCAAGGCTGGCGGGTCGCAAGAAGACGAACCAAATCCAAAAACGAATCGCTACATGAATTGAGATCCGCCTGCGCTACTTCCAGGGCGGATCTCGATGTTGGGCACCGTAACTTCGAAAAACTTTCCGCAAAGACGGGAACGTCGTGCTGGCCCAACAAAGCGAGCAACGGCTGTAGAGACCGTTAGCCGGAAAATGCACGGTTGAACATGACGACACCCTCGAAAGTGCGCGAATTGGTCCAGGATCTTTTGGCCTACGAAGCCTTTGCTGGCGAGACCTCCAACTCCGCAACCTTTCGCGTTTATGAAAAGCTGCGCAAGGGTCTTGGTCAGTTTGCCGGAGATATTGGCTTTCAGTCACTCGCCTCCCGCGCCTTAGCGTTGGCCAGATCAGAAGCCCCGAGTCTTAGCGCGGTGCAGGTCTCCGAGGAAGGCGAATTAGTGGGTCTGGGCCAGATCGAACACCAATTCGACATCGACAAGGTTCAGGCTGACGAGTTCCCGGCTAGCGAAGGGGAAATCATCTTCATCTCCCGCCTACTCGACTTACTTTTTGTCTTCCTTGGCGAAGCCTTAACTTTGAGTCTGCTAAGGATTACCTGGCCAGGTGCAACCTTCGACGGTTTCAGTTCCGAAAACGGGAGAAAAGAATGAGCACCCAAGACAAAGTGAAGATAAACAAGCTGCCCACCGGAGTTCCGGGCCTTGACGAAATTGTAGGCGGCGGGCTCCCCGAGTTCTCGTTCAATATCATCGCCGGAGCCCCCGGCAGCGGCAAGACAACACTCGCCCATCAGTTCGTGTTCGCCAACGCCAGTGCAGAACGGCCTGCTCTCTATTTCACTGTCCTCGGCGAGTCCGCAATAAAGATGTTGCGCTATCAGCAACAGTACACGTTCTTCGATCCTGCCAAGTTGTCCGATTCAATCCGCTTTATGAACCTGAGCCAAGTTGTTTTGGAAGGTGAACTGGGCGCGGTCTTGGATGTGATCACCAATGAAGTCAAGAGGTCCAACCCCGCCGTCGTCGTCGTGGACTCCTTCCGCACCATGGTCCGCAAACCGCAAAGTGACATGGACCTGCAATCATTCATTCAACGATTAGCCCTGTTCCTGGCCAGTTGGCAAGCAACGACGTTCCTGATCGGTGAATATGCGGAGGAAGAGATACGGGATAATCCGATCTTCACCGTCGCCGACGGTCTGTTCTGGCTGCGCCAAACGGCGGAACGGAATTCGATTGTCCGGAAATTACAGGTCATCAAACTGCGTGGACAGGATTCCGTGCCGGGGTTGCATACGTTCCGCATAACCGATGCCGGAGTGCAAGCCTTCTCCCGCACCTTTGGTTTGACCGCGCGAAAGAGGAAGCCGCCTTATGATCGGCGCCTTTCCTTCGGCGTTCCGGAGTTGGACAAGATGCTGGATGGTGGGGTGCGCGAGGGCGATAGCGTTCTGGTGGCAGGATCCTCGGGAACGGGTAAATCAGTCCTCGCGACCCAATTCATCGCAGAAGGCATACGCCAAGGGGAACCGGGAATCGTAGCTGTTTTTGAAGAACGCCCGGAAGCGTATGCTGAACGAGCTACCAGTTTAGGCTTGGATCTGGAAACGCCCCAGAAAGACGGCAAGCTCGCAATCCTCTATCTCCGTCCTCTTGACCTATCGGTGGATGAGACCATGCAGTCGATTCTCGACGCTGTACAGAAGATAGGCGCCAAACGCCTGGTTATCGATTCCCTGGCCGGCTTTGAGATGGCCTTGTCGCCCGGCTTCCGCGCCGACTTTCGCGAGTCGCTCTACCGGATGATCTTCGCCTTGACGGGAATCGGCGTGACGATTTTGAGCACCGTTGAGGTGGATGAATCTTTCACCGAATTTCCGTTCAGTACCTACTCAATCTCCTTTCTTTGCGACGACATCCTTCGCCTGCGCTACGTATCCATCGATGGTCAGCTTCGCAAGATCATGGTGGTAATTAAGATGCGGGGCGGCAATCATGCCAAGGATATTCGCGAATACGAAATCACGTCCAAGGGGGTGGTAGTCCTCGGAAATCGGCTTACAAAGTATCAGGCTCTTATTAGCGGAATTCCGGTGCATTCGGCCCGAATGAGTGTGAAGGAAGAATCCGGACAAAAGCCTGAAATCTCTGGTAACAGCTGAAGAAAGGCCCGTGACAACCGCCCTTTGGAGGATCTGGATTCCAAGCCGGATTTGCTCCCCATTTCGATTCGATTGGAACTTTGAATCCATACAATTGGAATTAAAGGTGTGTAAAAGGGAACAGATATATTGTAATCGTTATTCGTAAAATTGCAGTTCTGGTCCCTAGTGTCGCTATTCAGCGACTCAGCATCGAACTCCGGAATTGAAATCGACACAGAGAGGGCGAGAAATGAAGATCTGCAACCGTTTCACTGCCGCATAGGCGCTCGCAACAAACCAGCTTACAAATGCATGAGCGCTTCCGGAGAGAAAAGAAGCCGTGATCGAATCGGGGTTACCCATTCAATTTGCTTCTTGCATCTGCTAATCATGGTCACAAAGGAAGACTCCTTTTTCCGCGGGTCCGATGCTGCCGTTTGGCGCGCGTAGTCAATCTTGACCTGCTCGTTGCGGAAGAGAAAGCTTGAGACTGGCGTGAATGCTCCTTGAGACTACTCGGTGGAATATTGGCGGCGAGAAAGGTGAGCAATTGTGAGTGCGAGCGGTGTTCTCTCCCCCCCATCGTCCAGTCAGGCCGCGAGGTCGGTTCTGGGCGCCGATGCGAAAGGGCTTACGGACGATGAGGCGCGTAACCGCCTTGAAAAAGATGGACCAAATGCAATGCCGGATACGTCGGCCCATCCATTGCGCGATGCATTGGTCAGGCTCTGGGCGCCAGTTCCATGGTTGCTGGAAGCCTCCATTGTGCTTGAGTTGGGGCTGCGCAAATATTACGAGGCTGGTGTCGTAGCAGCCCTGCTCATATTCAACGCTGCACTTGCCTACTTCCAGGAGGGTCGGGCACAGGCCACCCTAGCTGCTCTCAAGTCGCGTCTCGCCCTCAATGCTTCAGTCCAGCGCGATGGTGCATGGAAGACAGTGCCGGCATCGGAATTGGTATCTGGCGACCTCGTGAAGCTCTCGCTTGGTGCTGTTGTCGCTGCCGATGTGCACTTAATCAGCGGATCGGTGCAACTCGATCAGTCGATGCTCACCGGCGAATCCTTGCCCATCGAAGGCGGTCCGGGTGTAGACACGTACGCAGGGGCACTTGTACGGCGCGGTGAAGCAACGGCGGTCGTAACGGCTACGGGTGTCCGCACCAAATTTTGCCGCACAGCGGAGCTGGTTCGCACTGCACACGTCGAGAGCACGCAACAGAAAGCGGTGCTCAAGATCGTACGCAACCTGGCGATCTTCAATGGTATCGTAATTTTTGCCATGATCGCATTTGCTTATACCCATGCGATGCCGTGGAGCGAGATCGTTCCTTTGTTGCTGACGTCGATTCTGGCCGCGATCCCGGTGGCACTGCCCGCGACATTCACTCTTGCTGCTGCAATTGGAGCCCGTTCTCTGGCAAAGGTTGGCGTGTTACCCACACGGCTCTCTGCAGTGGATGAGGCCGCATCGATCGACGTGCTATGTTCGGACAAAACGGGAACGCTCACCCGAAATGAGCTTTCCGTAACCTGTATACGCCCGTTGCCCGGCTTTGACGAAGCCCAGATTCTCGGATTGGCGGCTTTGGCAAGCTCTGAAGGTGGTCAGGACCCTGTGGATGAAGCGATTCGGGCTGCCGCTTCGCACAAGCCAGTTTCCGATCTGCCAAAACTGGTGACGTTCTTACCGTTCGATCCCGGGAAGAAAACGTCGGAAGCAACCGCGACCGATACAACCGGGGCCGCCCAGCGCATCGTCAAGGGAGCATTCGCCGCAGTCGTAGCCCTCACAGCTCCATCGCCGGCAGCGGCCGCAATCTGTGACCAACTTGAGAAACAGGGGTTCAGAGTTCTGGCTGTGGCGGCAGGTGCTCCGGCTCGTCTGAGAGTTATCGGTCTGATCGCTCTCAGTGACCCACCACGGGCAGACTCGAGTTCTCTCGTCTCGGAATTGCAAACTCTTGGCGTCAGCACTGTGATGGTAACGGGAGACGCGCCGGTCACAGCGGCAATCGTCGCTCATGCAGTCGGATTGAATGGCGCCGTATGTCCACCCGGAAAACTGCCCGCAAGGATCGAGCCGGCGGACTTCGCGGTCTTCGCAGGCATTCTTCCGGAGGGCAAGTATGACCTGGTCAAAGCCTTTCAGAAGAATGGGCATACGGTCGGGATGTGCGGGGACGGCGCCAATGACGCCCCCGCGCTTCGCCAGGCTCACATCGGTATCGCCGTCTCGACCGCGACGGATGTGGCCAAGTCCGCAGCCGGAGTTGTATTGACTGAAGCTGGCCTGGGCGGCATCGTGGCTGCGGTAAAAGAGGGCCGGATAACGTTTCAGCGCATCCTCACTTACACGCTGAACTCGGTCATGAAGAAGTTCCTGCAGGTACTCCTGCTTACCGCCGGCCTGATCATGACCGGCCATGCGGTGCTGACTCCCATGTTGATGGTCATTGTGATGATTACTGGCGACTTCCTCGCCATGTCACTGACGACCGACAGGGTACGTCCGTCTGAGATGCCCAACTCGTGGCATATTGGCCGAATTACAGCTGCCGGCGTGATTCTTGGCGGCTTTTTCCTTGCCTTCTCTACGGCCATTCTGGCAGTAGGCAAGTTCGAACTGCATTTGGGCATCGAATCGCTCCAAACCCTCTCCGTGGTTGCGATTGTATTCGGGAGCCAAGCGACGACCTATGTAATCCGGGGTCGTCAGCACTTGTGGGGATTGCGCCCGAGCGTTTGGCTCGTGCTCTCTTCTTTGGCCGACATTCTTATCATTTCAACGCTCGCTCTACGGGGCATCGCCATGGCGCCATTGCCAATTGCGATTGTTGCTGGCGAGTTTGGCGCTGCGCTCACATTCGGCATCGTCATGGACCTGGTCAAGATCCCGGTTTTTGCTCGTCTCCGTATCTCATGACGAACCCTGTGTATAGGAATACAAGTTGAGGAAGATGAAAATCGACTCCAAGGATTTCCGTGTACCGCTCGGCAAAAAGATCGACCTCAGCAAGTGGCGGGCGATTGTCGATCCCTATTCGAAGTCGAAGAAGCAGTATAACAAGCTCTTGGTCGAACACATGGAGAAGTTGAGCTCGCTGCAGCAGCGACACTATGCATCCAACCACTACGCGCTGTTGGTAATCTTTCAGGGGATGGACTGTGCCGGAAAGGATGGGGCCATCCGTCATGTCATGTCCGGCGTCAACCCGGAGGGTTGCGAGGTTTACAGCTTCAAGCAGCCAAGTGCAGAGGAACTTCAGCATGATTTTCTCTGGCGCGGTATCTGCCGTCTTCCCGAGCGCGGCCGGATTGGCATCTTTAATCGTTCCTATTACGAGGACGTGCTCGTAGTTCGAGTCCATCCGGAGCTTCTTCTCAGCCAGGGACTACCTCAAGAACTGCGTGGCGAGAAGAACATTTGGGAGCAGAGGTATACCTCTATCGCGGATTTGGAGAAGCACCTTCACCGCAATGGTACGCGAACCGTCAAGATATTCCTGCACCTTTCTTATGAAGAGCAAAGAAAGCGATTCCTTGAGCGCATCGATGAGCCGGAGAAGAACTGGAAGTTCAGCACCTCCGACATTCACGAGAGGAAATATTGGAAACTCTACATGCAGGCCTACGAGGAGTGCATTCGTGCCACGAGCACCCATTACGCGCCGTGGTACATCGTCCCCGCCGACGATAAAGAGAATGCACGGTTGGTCGTATCTCAAATCGTCCTTGATGCGCTGGGAGAAATCAAGATGTCTTACCCCAGAGCCACTGAAAAGCGCCGTGCCGAACTCCGCGCGATCAAAACACTGCTGTCGAAATGAAGTCGAATACCCATCGAGGGCAGGCGCGCAAATGCCAATTCATCAGAACCACCACCGCGCAGTCACCCGCTGCCGAGAAATAGAAAGGAAACGTCAATATGGCCACCACGGAACTTACATTAGTAACCGATCCAACCGAGAACCCTTCCGAGTTTATCTTCGACGTGGCTTTGTCCACAGCAATTGCGGCGAATGGCAGACTTCCGGCAAAAGCGCCAGTACCCAAAGGACCGCTCTCGCCGGACATGCTCGACAAAATGAACCTCTACTGGCGAGCTGCGAACTACTTATGTATCGGCCAGATATACCTCTTTGAAAATCCACTCCTGCGCGAGCGACTTAAGGCAGAACAGATCAAACCACGGCTACTTGGACACTGGGGAACCTCGCCGGGACAAAACCTCATCTACATCCATCTGAACCGCATTATCAAGGAAAACGATGCAGACATCATTTACATTTCCGGGCCCGGACACGGAGGTCCCTCATTGAATGCATGCTCTTATCTTGAAGGCACCTATACCGAGGTCCATCCCGAGATCACAGCCGATGAGGACGGAATGCGACTCATGTTTCGCAAATTCTCGACGCCCGGCGGCGTGCCCAGCCACTGCGGGCCGCACGTGCCTAACTCCATGCATGAGGGTGGAGAGCTCGGCTATTCGCTGGTTCATGCCTTTGGAGCGGCATTCGACAATCCGGATCTGATCGTTGCCTGCGTAATTGGTGACGGTGAATCTGAGACCTGTCCGCTTGAAGGGAGCTGGAAGTCGGTTAACTTTCTTAATCCGGTGCGGGATGGCGCTGTCCTTCCGATTCTGCACCTCAATGGCTACAAGATTTCCGGCCCGACCGCCCAGGGGCGCACCAGCGACGCAGACATCAAAGCACTGTACAACGGGCGTGGGTACAAGCCCTACTTCGTCGAGGGAGACGATCCTGAGGTCGTGCATCAGCTATTGGCCCAGGCGCTGGACGATTGCTATGCCGAGATTCGGTCAACCCAGCAAGAAGCGCGCAGGAGTGGCTTCAAAAGGCAACCAGTCTGGCCGATGATCATTCTGCGCACACCCAAGGGATGGACTTGTCCCAAAGAAGTGGATGGAATCCCAATCGAAGGCACCTTCCGCGCGCACCAAGTCCCGCTCGCCACGGTCCGAGAGAATCCCGAGCATCTTCAGATCCTAGAAACCTGGATGAAGAGCTACAAGCCCGAAGAACTCTTCGATAAAAACGGCTCATTCATTGCAGAACTGGCGGCGCTGGCGCCAGTTGGTAACCGACGTATGGGCAGCAATCCCCATGTAAATGGCGGACGAGCATTAGTAACGCTTTCACTTCCGGACTTCACGAATTATGCGCTCGAGATCCCTGGACCAGGTCTGGTTCTGGCCGAGGCCCCGCGCAAGCTGGGTGATCTCTTCCGCGACATCTTCAGGATGAACCCGAGGAACTTCCGCATCTTCTGCCCGGACGAGACAAACTCCAATCGTTTGAACTCCGTCTTCGAGGCCACAAAGCGATGCTCGATGGCTGAGATCGTTTCGATCGATGATGAACTCGGACCTGATGGCCGCGTGATGGAGGTATTGAGCGAGCATCTCTGCGAAGGGTGGCTTGAGGGATATCTGCTTACCGGCCGTCATGGCATGTGGTCCTCGTACGAGGCTTTCGCTCAGGTTGTCGATTCCATGCTGACCCAACATGCCAAGTGGCTGGAGCAATGCCGCGACTATGCCTGGCGCAAACCGATCGCATCCTTGAATGTCCTGCTCACGAGTCATGCATGGCGAAATGATCACAACGGCTTCAGCCACCAAGCCACCGGCTTTGTGGACAACGCCCTCGCACGTAGAAGCGATACCATCCGTGTCTACTATCCGCCGGACAGTAACTGTCTGCTGAGCGTCTTCGATCACTGCTTGCGCAGCCGCAACTATGTCAACATTGTCACCTGCGGGAAGCAGCCCCAGCTGCAATGGCTGAACATGGAAGAGGCCCTTGAACATTGCTCACGCGGAGCATCAACGTGGCAGTTCGCAACCAATGACGGAGGCGCAGAGCCGGATGTCGTGCTCGCGTGCGCTGGTGATGTGCCTACCATTGAAATCTGTGCGGCATCTTGGCTCTTGCAGAAACATGTGCCGGGCATCAAGGTACGAGTTGTCAATGTCGTGGACTTGATGACTCTGATGTACCCGGACAAACATCCCCATGGAATGGACGAGATGTCCTTCAATACGCTGTTCACCACCAATGCCCCGGTGATCTTCGCCTTCCACAACAATCGATGGCTCATTCACACACTGGTTCACGGTCGCTCCCATGAGGGACGCTTCCATGTGCATGGTTATATCGATCAAGGAACGACGACCACACCATTTGACATGGTCGTCCTGAACGAAATGAGCCGCTTCCACCTCGCTCTCGATGCGTTGAAGCACATCCCTCGGCTTCGTGTGCAGGCTGCCAATGCAATCGAGATGTTTAGCGGGAAGTTGAATGCACATCACGACTACATCCGTCATCACCTGGAAGATATGCCTGAGATTCGTAACTGGAAGTGGACGGCGGATTTCAGCGAATCGGTTGCCCCTGCTCCCATGGCCAAAGGACACCCCGGCAGGGCACTCTTCACCGACAGCTAGACGGCATAAGAATGAATTTGCCAGGACAATGGAAAGCAGAGTTGGGACAGAAACATGAGCATATCCATATGAATTCGCAAATGTGAAAAGACACTGCGGTCTTCGCTGATAGCAAAGCCTGGCGGCGATGCGAGATCAGGCACAGTCATGAACGATCAGTGTTCCACCTTTGAGTCGAAGA
>Ga0209624_10004024_pt1 | contig 10214 bp, 5 predicted proteins | sample JacPinW_OM2H0_O1_FD_188565 | JGI IMG/M metagenome (GOLD analysis project Ga0209624, IMG submission 188565) | Forest soil microbial communities from Algoma, Ontario, Canada - Jack Pine, Ontario site 1_JW_OM2H0_O1 (SPAdes) (version 2) | ecosystem: Environmental > Terrestrial > Soil > Boreal... | reverse complement strand
CCAGCAACAATGACGGCGTTTGGAACGACATGGGGGCGAGCTTTCACTTCACCCTCAAGCCGCACTTTTATCAGACGTTTTGGTTCGTTCTGCTGTGTATTCTCGCCTTCTTGGCAGCCGCGGGCGCTGGTTATCGCTGGCGGGTACGACACCTCAGACATCTAGCCGACGCTCTGAGCGAGCAAGTGGCATTGCGCACGCGGGACCTCGAGTTGGCCAATGCCGAACTGCTGCACGCCAAGGATCGGGCCGAGTCCGCGGTCCAGGCGAAGTCGCAGTTCCTAGCCAATATGAGCCACGAAATCCGCACGCCGATGAACGGCGTAATCGGCATGACGGAGCTGCTGCTGGAAACCAATCTGGACCGCGTGCAGCGCGATCAAACGGAAACGATCCACGACAGCGCTTTAGGCCTGTTGACGATCATCAACGACATCCTCGATTTTTCGAAGATCGAAGCCGGCAAGCTGGATCTCGAGCAGATCGACATGGATTTTCGAAACACGGTGGACGATGTCGCGCGCCTGCTGGCGATCCAATCTCACGCCAAGGAACTCGAACTGATCACCAGCGTCGATCCTCTCATTCCCGAACGGCTGATCGGCGATCCGGGCCGCGTGCGTCAAGTGCTGCTCAATCTTGGCAGCAATGCAATAAAATTCACGCACAGCGGTGAGGTGTCGATCGACGTCAAGCTCGTTTCCACCGATGCTCTTGGCACGATAATCCGCTGCGAAGTGCGCGATACCGGCATCGGAATTCCGACTGGGCGCGTCGAATCACTGTTCCAGCCGTTCTCGCAAATTGACACATCGACGACGCGACACTACGGCGGTACGGGTCTTGGCCTGTCGATCGTGCGTCGACTGGTCGCGCTGATGGACGGTGAATCCGGTGCCGAAAGCACCGAGGGCGTTGGATCGATGTTTTGGTTTACTGCCCGATTCGGCATCTCGACCCGCAAGTTCGAATCCCGCCGCTTCAACAACGAGAAGCTGAAGCACAGACACGTGTTGGTCGTCGATGACAACGCCACTAACCGCAAGGTGCTGAGCCAGCAGCTGATGCAACTCGGAATGAGCTCGGTCTGCGTCGAGAGCGCCGATGCGGCCATGCAGACTCTGCAGGACAGCACCAACGGCGGCCCGCAATTCGATCTCGCCGTGCTCGACTATATGATGCCGGGCTGCGACGGTTTTGAACTCGGCCGCCGAATCGCAGGCGACGAACGCTTCAAGGCGACCCGGCTGGTGCTGCTTACCTCCGCCCTAGGAATCCGCGGTGCCGAAGATTTTGCCAAGTTGGGATTCGCCGCTTATCTGCTCAAGCCGGTGTCGCAGCGCGACTTGCGCGAATGCTTGGGCTGCGTCATGTCGCTGGACGGCGCGAAATGGCACGAGCGCACGCAACCCATTGTGGTTGCCGAGCGGATCCGGGAAATGTTGGAACATCAGCGTATCCTTTTGGCCGAGGATAATTTGGTGAACCAGAAAGTGGCGTGCCAAACTCTGGAAAAAATAGGCTACAAGGTTGACGTCGTGAGCAATGGTGCCGAGGCCGTTGCCGCGTGGGAGACCGGCCGATATCACATCATCCTGATGGACTGCCAAATGCCGGTGATGGATGGGTATCACGCGGCGCGGGAAATTCGTCGGCGCGAGCGCGGCTCAAGGCACATTCCAATCATCGCGCTGACTGCAGACGCCATGCGCGGTGCCGAACAGCAGTGCCGAGAGGCTGGGATGGATGACTACCTGACCAAGCCGCTCGATCGTACGCGCTTGAGTGAGACCATCATTCGGCATCTAGCATCCGCGGCTCCCGGAGCCTCCGTCGCTGCGAATACCGCTTCCCTCCCGCAACGCCTTGCTGCTGACGCGCCGGTTGATTGGAACAGTTTTTTGAAACTGACTGACGGCGACCAGACGTTCGCAGACGAATTGGTGCAAGTGTTCATCGACTCCGGCGACGCGGCGTTGCTGGAAATCCGCGACGCACTGGGCCGCGGCGATCTGGCAGCAATCGGGTCCGTGGCGCATTCATTCAAAGGCTCGAGCGCAAGCATTCATGCCCAGTCGGCGAGCGCGGCCGCCGGTCGGCTCGAAGCGGCCGCACGCGCGGGTGCCGTCGACCAAATATCGGGACTGGAACAGCAATTGCGTCAGGAAGTCGGACGGGTCATGGAATACTTGCGCGCACGTCAGGCCTGAAGAGCCCGCGCGCCCGCGCGCCCAAGAATCCGTTATGCTGGGCAAAAGAGTCCCTTCCCACGGGACATGGCCAGACGAAGATGACTAAAACTGACCGAAGCCGCGCCCCGGGATGCCTCATTGCAGGGATCGCCCTCGCATTGCTTGTGTCGGCGCAACCCGCATCGGCCCATTCTTCCTCGTTCTCGATCAATGACGTCATGCAGGCTCCGTATCCGAGCGATCTCACTGTGGGACCTGCCGGTAAGTCGGTCGCGTGGGTATTCGATACGAAGGGCGTGCGTAACATATGGGCCCTTGACTCCACCGGCAAGGCGCGGCAAATCACGGCATTCACTCAAGATGATGGCTTTGATATCGATGGACTTGCGTGGTCGCCGGACGGGAAGCAAATCGCCTTCACGCGAGGCGAATCACTCGAGGACGAGCGTCCGGCCAATGTAAACAACTCGCCGGAGGGAGCGAGCGGGCGCGAAGTGTGGGTCATATCGATTGACGGCGGGACCGCGCGCAAAGTCGGCGCAGGCCATTCGGCCAGCTTCTCACCCGACGGCAGTCGATTGATATACATCGACAAGCAGCGCATTTGGGTGGTGGCCGCCGCGGGTGAAGCCGCAGCACAGCCCCTCATCGTGGATCAAGGCAACATCTCCGCCGTTAGCTGGTCGCCTGACGGCAAGCGGCTGGCATTTGGCAGCAATCGAGGCAGTCACGCCTTGATTGGTGTCTATGAGTTAGGCGCCAAAAAGATTGCGTGGATGAGCCCAAGTCTCGACCGCGATACGTCTGCCGTTTTTTCTCCGAGCGGGACGCAGGTCGCTTTCATTCGGGTCGTATCCGAAAAAAATCCAGAAATCGTATCCCAGCGAACCGCTCAACCCTGGTCGATCTGGATAGCCGATGCATCGAGCGGCGAGGGGCGGCGGGTTTGGATTGCCGACAATGGTCCGGGAAGCGCTTTTCATCCAACGCTGTCACCCAAGAACTTGCTCTGGACGTTGCATGATCAATTGATATTTCCCTGGGAGAAAACCGGGTGGCTGCAGCTCTATGCGGCGCCCGTACGCGGCGGTCCGGTCCGAGCGGTCACGTCGGGAAACTTCGAAGTGGCGCATTTGGTGCTGAGCGCCGATCGCCGGCGCTTGGCTTTTTCTTCGGGCCAGGACGACAGCGATCGATTGCATGTCTGGTCGCTCGACCCGGATGCCGGCAAGCCCGCCCGCGCCGCCGGTGATCGATCCATTGAAGACTATCCGCAAGTCGGCGCTGACGGCACGATCTTCGCCCTGCGTTGCGATGCCGCCAAGCCCTTGCAGCCCGTCATGCTGGACGGTGGCGGCCAGTGGCGGCCCCTAGCGCCGGAGGTGATTCCGGCGACGTTCCCTGCATCGAAACTGGTCGCTCCCGAAATCGTGACCTTCAAGGCGAAAGATGGCCAGCTGGTTCACGGGCAAATCTTCTTGCCGCGCGATGGCGGTGCTTTGCCGTCGCACCCCGCCATCATGTTCTACCACGGCGGACCCCAGCGACAAATGCTTCTCGGCTTTCATCCCATGGGCGCGTACAACTGGATGTATGCGCTGAATCAATACTTCGTCTCCGAGGGCTATATCGTTCTCTCCGTCAATTACCGCGGCGGCATCGGTTATGGCCTCGACTATCGTGAGGCCAAGGATTTCGGACCGAACGGCGGCAGCGAGCTCAACGACCTCTTGGGCGCGGTTACCTACTTGCAGGGCCGTAAAGATGTGGACTCGCATCGGCTGGGCATCTGGGGCGCAAGCTACGGAGGACTCATGACGGCGCTCGGCTTGGCACGGGCATCCGACGCCATCGCCGCCGGCGTGGACTATGCCGGACTCTATAATTGGGCCACATTTCTAGCAGATGTGGGGGCCCCGATTGATAACGCCGAAGCGACGGCACGAGCTGTTCAATCCTCGCCCATCGCGACCATCAATCAGTGGCGCTCGCCGGTGCTGCTGGTTCAAGCCGACGATGACCGGAATGTGCCCTCCCAACAAGCATCCGAATTGCTCGAGGACTTGAATTCCCATCACATCGAGCACGATGTGATTCTCATTCCGAACGAAATCCATGACCTCGCTCACTACTCATCGTGGATCGCATTGTTCGATGCGGCCGACAAATACTTCGAACGCCACCTTGGCGAGCGCCGCACACATTGACACTTGAAAGGTACAGAACCATGACATCCCCACCCACAGGCACCTCTGATCTCTTATCGGTATTGGAGGAGGGCGTACTGACGCTCACCCTGAACCGTCCCGCGGCGCGCAACGCGATGAGCGAGCCGATGAATCGGGCTTTGGCCGAACAACTCGCCTGGGCGGAGCTCGATCCCGCGGTAAAGTGCGTGGTATTGACCGGCGCGGGGAAAGGCTTTTGCGCCGGCGGCGACGTCAAGGCCATGTCCAGTCGCGGCGTTCACGGGTCATTGACCATCGATGCGGCCATCCATCGCCAACGGGTCAATCAGCGCGAGACCGTAGGGCGACTCTTCAAGATGCCCAAGCCCACGCTGGCAGCATTACCGGGCGCGGCGGCCGGCGCTGGTTTCGCCATGGCACTGGCCTGCGATCTGCGCATCATGGCAACGACCGCCGTCTTGACGACGGCGTTCGCGCGGGTCGGCTTCTCCGGTGATTATGGCGGGACATATTTTCTGACGCAGCTCGTGGGTTCCGCGAAAGCACGCGAGCTCTATTACTTGTCCGACCGGGTGAGCGCCGAAGAAGCGTTGCGGCTCGGCATCGTCAATTGGACCTGCGAGCCGGAGCAGCTGACGACACGCACGCAAGAGATCGCACGCCGTCTCGCCTCCGGCCCGACGGTTGCGTTCCGCTATATGAAGGAGAATCTGAATCGAGCCATGGCCGGCGAAGTCGATGACTGCCTCGATCTTGAAGTGACTCACCACTTACACTGCGCGTCGACCGAGGATCACCGCGAAGCGGTCAAGGCTTTCGTTGAAAAGCGCGAGCCGGTTTTCAACGGCCGCTAGCGGCCCTCGCCCATCACTGGAGTACAGATGCGACTTCGGCAAATCGCCCTGGTAGCACACGATCTCGCCGCCGCGCGCGCCGAAATTACGGCGGTTCTCGGCCTAGACTATGACTACGATGACCCGGGCGTTGGCAAGTACGGTTTAAAAAACGCTGTCTTCCCGGTGGGCACGACATTCCTGGAAGTGGTCTCGCCGAAGGCGCCCGGTACCACCGCTGCTCGACTCCTCGAGAAGCGTGGCGGGGACGGCGGCTACATGGTGATCCTGCAGGTCAATGATTTGGCCGAAGCCCGAGCGCGTGTGCTCGATGTCGGCGCGCGCATCGTCGATCAAACGGACAAAGATGGCGCGGCCTTCACGCACCTTCATCCAAAGGACGTGGGGGGCGCGATACTGTCATTGGACCACATGATCCCGAAGGAGCGCTGGGAGTGGGGCGGCCCGCACTGGCACGATCACATGCGAACGGATGTCTCGGTCGCCATCGTCGGCGCCGAGCTTCAAGCTGAGGACCCGAGCCGGATGGCTGCGCGTTGGGCCGCCGTCCTCGGTCGATCCGCGAAGCAGAGCAATGGCGGGTGGCGCATTGACTTGGACGAGGGCCAGCTCCGGTTCGTCCCCGTGCGCGACGGACGAGGTGAGGGGCTGGGCGCATTTGACGTTGCCGTTCGAAACGTAAGCGAAGTTCAGAGACGCGCCAAAGCCATGGGACTGTTGGATGCCAATGGCGTCGTCGTTCTCTCGGGCACGCGCGTGCGGCTGGTCTGATTCCCACGGCGATTGTCCTTGCGGCTGTCTGCCGGGGACGGTACCCTTTCTAATTAGTATGACTATTAGAAAACCCAGCAGTGCAGTGCCGAAACAGGCGGGGGCCGAGTTGCCCATAAATATTGCCATCGTAGGATTGGGCAAGATTGCACGAGACCAGCACCTCCCTGCGCTGGCGGCTAACGGCGCCTTCAAGCTCATTGCTATCGCGAGTCCCCACAATAAGCTCGATGATTTACCGAGCTACAAGAGCTTGGACAGTTTGCTCAAGGCCCACGCGGAGCTGACTGCCGTTTCGTTGTGCACGACGCCTCAGGTTCGCTACGAAACGGCGCTGCATGCCTTGCAGTACGGCTGTCATGTGCTGCTGGAAAAGCCACCGGGCGTAACGGTTAGCGAAGTATTGGCGCTCATTGACGTGGCAAGAGAGAAAAAACTGACCTTGTTTGCGTCTTGGCATTCGCGTCACGCCCGTGCGGTTGAACCCGCGCGAAGGTGGCTGGCCGAGCGCAAAGTCATGAGCGCCACCGTCAACTGGAAAGAAGACGTACGAGTCTGGCATCCCGGTCAGAAGTGGATATGGCGCGCCGGCGGCCTTGGCGTATTCGATCCGGGGATCAACGCGTTGTCTATTCTGACCCGGATCATTCCCAGCGCGTTGGCCTTGAAGGAGGCTGAACTGTCTTTCCCGGCGAATTGCGAGACGCCAATTGCGGCGCAACTAGCGCTCGAGTCCACCGGCGGCGCGTCGGTACGCGTCAGTTTGGATTTTCTCCAGACTGGACCCCAATCCTGGGACATCGAGATTGAAACGGATGCGGGCCGGCTGACCCTGTGCATGGGCGGCGCGATGATGTTTGTTGACGGAAAACCCGTGGATATCGGCCCGAGCGAGGAATACCCAAATTTGTATGCGCACTTTGCGAATCTCGTGCACCAACAGCACATCGATGCAGACGTCGCACCGCTGCAACTGGTGGCTGACGCGTTTTTATGCGGACGGCGAGTGGAGGTGGCCCCATTTGTCGAGTAGCGAAGAGCCGGCTCGGACTCATTGCGCTGAGCGTTGGCCTCGCCGCTCAGGCGCAGCCTAACCTTCCGCGGGAAACTATCGCCGCCAAATACTTCGGCGCCGATGCGCCCTGGTATCTACGAAATGTCCCGTTCTTCGAGATCGATGATCAAGAAATCCAGGAGATCTACTACTATCGATGGAAGGTCTTCAGGTCCCACATCCGCGAGATCGGTTCTGAGGGCACAACGGTTCTGGAATTTCTCGACAATGTGCCCTGGGCACGGCAACCGTTCACCGATCTCAATGATTCCGCATCCTTTCATATACTCGAAGGCCGCTGGCTGCGCGATCCGGCGATCATCGACAATCTCATCGATCACTTGTACGCCGGGGGAGCCAACGATCGGCATTTCTCTGAATCCATCGCGGCGGCGACCGAGAGCCGCACGCGGGTTACCGGCGATCCTTCTCCGGGGCTGCGGCATCTCGATAAAATGCGGACGATCTTCGATCAATGGGACGATCATTTCGATCGAGCGCGGGGACTTTATTGGATCGAGCCCTTGCTCGATGCAACGGAATACACGATCGCGTCGATCGATGCGTCCGGCGCAGGATTCACAGAGCAGCCGAGCCTCGATCAGAATCACAATGGCTTTACGGGCGGTTTTGCGTTTCGCCCATCGATCAACAGCTATCAGTACGGCAACGCGCTGGCGATCGCGCGATTCGCGGCGCTCGCGGGTAAATCCGACGTAGCCGTCGATTTTTCTCGCCGAGCGGCAAACTTGAGGAACGCCGTATTGGACCAGTTGTGGAATCCCGCGCTGGTGCACTTCGTAGATCGGTATCAGCGTTCAACGGATGGACCATCCTGGCCGTTTCAGACTTCGCAGGTATTGACGGGGCTGGCGAATTTGCTCGACGACTATTCCCAATCCGTCATCACGCCCGCAGATTATTTGCGGCTGCTGCGTCAATACACCCGCCAGCATTTGGCCGGCGGCGATGAGCCGGATATCCAGGAGGACTATGACCCGGACACCGGCAGGCCGATTGTCGGGCTCGCGCGTTCGCACCACTACGAGCATTCGACCTATGTCGATCTCATCATAAATGGATTGATCGGGGTACGGCCGCGCAGCGATGAAACCCTCGACATCGCGCCGCTGATTGCACTGGACCTGCCGGCAGACGACCGTCGCATACGCTACTTCGCGCTGCAGAACCTCGCCTATCACGGCCACGACATCGGCATTGTTTATGACGCGGAGGGCAGCCGCTATGGGGCGGGCCGAGGATTATCCGTGTTCGTCGACGGCAGGCGGCTGTTCGGACCCGGACCACTTCAGAGAGTTTCGATCCGGCTTCCCACGAGCAAGGCCGCGACGAAGAAGACCGTTCGGAGAATTGATCTTGCGGCCAATCCCGGCTTCACTGACGGCCCCGAGGCGAGCGCCTCGTCGGTGGATCCGGCATCGGCAATATCAGAGGCCATCGACGGGCGGCTATGGTTTTTCTCCAGCAACCCCAATGGTTGGTCGCCGGCCGCCACGCGGGGAAACTCCAGCAGTTGGTACGCCGTCGATTTCAGGCAGAGCCGCGTCATCGGCTCAGCCGAGTTGTATTTCTTCGCGGATGGTGTCGAGTACCTGCCACCCAGCGCCTTTCGCCTGCAGTATCAAGGCCCGAACGGCTGGCAGGATATTCCTGCGCAGAAGCACACGCCGCGCAAACCGCTGGCGAACGGTGAGAACAAAATTACCTTTCCACCGTTGAGCACACGGAAATTACGTTTCGTATTGACGAATTCCACTTCGCGCGAGAGTCTTCGTCTCGTTGAGGCGAAAGTATTTGGCCCGTGACCTTAAGTTCAGTGAACGAATGGCCACCCGTCGCTGGTCCAGCCCAACAAGTTGATACCAAGCGTCGGCGTTCCCCCGTTGTTGCCGTCGTAGTAGTGATAGACCAGCACGTCGCCGTCGGTATCGCTGAAAATATCTTGGCCGCCCGGGCCAATGATGTTTCCGTGGGTGGCGAGCACGATGGTGCCTCCCCCTTGAGTCATTGAAATTCCGCCGCGGTCGAGATACGGGCCCTGCGGGTTGTTCGAGCGGCCCACGACTATGTGGTAGGTGCTGTTGATGCCCTGACAACAGGTATCCACGGAGGCGAACAGGTAGTAGATGCCGGCGTGAAGGTAGACGGTCGATCCTTCGATGGCGGTGCCGGTGCGCTGCGCGAGTGAGTAACAGGTGGGTGTGGCGCCCAGCGGCTTACCTGTGCTGGGATCGAGCTGGACCATGTTGATGCCGTTGAAGAACGAGCCGAAGGCCAACCACCAGTTGCCTGCGGCGTCGCTGATGAAGGCAGGATCGATGGCATTCGAGCCGGCGCAAGTTGCGGACGTCAAAACCGCGGCGCCGCTATCGACCCAGCTACCTACGTCGCCGGTGGGGCTGATCGCCAAACCGATGGCGGAATTCGAACTGCCGAATGTTGAGGCGGCGAAGTACAAATAGTATTGCCCGCCGTTAAAGGAAACGTCGGGCGCCCATAAATCAGTGCCGTTTGTGTAGGGCGCAGTCCATGCCGGCAACGCGGCGAAAGCGTGCGCGGTGAGCGTCGGCGTGAAATTGGTGCGATCAATCGAGGCGCGCTGCTCGATGCCGCCGCCGGTCGCGAACAGTGCGTACGACGTGCTCGTCTTGATCATGGAGGGATCATGCACCGGCGCGATGTTGCCGGTGACCAAGCCCGGATTGACATACGCCGCGCCCGCGGCGGTCAGGGTCCACAGCTGGCTGCTGGCGCCCGTGTCGCTTGACTGCACCGCGTCGACGCCGGCGGACTTGGATGCGCCGCTGATGTCGAGCAGCAGCGTGCTATTCACATTCTGAATCTTGTATTGACCGCCGCCAACGCTCAAGACTTCCCACAGATGGTCGTTGGTCCCGTTATCCGCGTACTGCAGGGCCGCCGCACCGCTCATGGTCGAGGCCGCGCCAATGCCGAGGACCTGGCCGCTATTGGCATTGACGATCTTGTACTGATTCGGCGCAGCGGGGATGAAATGCCATAGCTGGCTTTGCGAGGTACTGGCCGTGGCTTGCACAGCCGCGGCCGCGGCGCTCTGCGAGGAGCCGGCAATGTCGAGCGGCAATCCGCTGTTCACGTTGCCAATGGCGAAGTT
>Ga0209624_10004022_pt1 | contig 10222 bp, 7 predicted proteins | sample JacPinW_OM2H0_O1_FD_188565 | JGI IMG/M metagenome (GOLD analysis project Ga0209624, IMG submission 188565) | Forest soil microbial communities from Algoma, Ontario, Canada - Jack Pine, Ontario site 1_JW_OM2H0_O1 (SPAdes) (version 2) | ecosystem: Environmental > Terrestrial > Soil > Boreal... | reverse complement strand
TGCCGACGTGCTTGAAGTTTTCGAAAGCGCAAACGTTCTAGCGGTGCTGCAAGGGCATACTCACGTGAACGAAGTGGTGAGTTACAAGAACACGCAGTACATCACCAGCGGAGCGGTTTGCGGGAATTGGTGGCATGGACCGCGGTTGGGCACGCCGGAAGGGTTTACGGTTGTCAGCCTGCGCCAGGGAACTATTACCTCGCGTTACGAAACTTACGGATTCCACAGCGTCGATCCTCGCGTAAGACCGTAGCCTCGCCGCGGCGCCGCGTGCGGTCTCCCACGTCGTGTGTGTTGCGCCACTAATATAGCGATCTCGCCTCCTTCTAATTGCCCTGTTTTCAATAATGTGACATCTGGCTATCCCAATGCATTTACCGTTGCGCCCGGCGTCATTTAAGGAGGCAGCGATGGGAAACATGATTAGTTTCGCCGAGATTTTGGGAGCAATTTTCATGTCGTTTGCGGTGGCGCTGACGCTGCAATGGATCGGGCTGGTTGCGCTGATGCGTCTGATGCCGGCGAAAAAGGCTGACGTGCAACGGGCGGAGATGGAAGCGTCCGGTGTACGGAGAAAGGGCGCGGAGCTTACGTTGATTACCCGAGAACGGAAGAGCGCGGCCTGAATTTTCGTCGCGCGGACTTGCGACGTTTCCGCCTTAGATGGCGGTGTGAGGCGCTCTGAAGATTCGGCAGCAAAGTTGTTGACGGTGTGACTAACAGGAAATTCGGGAAGGAAAAGGAGACAACATGCTTTTTCTAAGATTCTTTCTATTCGTGCTCAGTTCGGTATTCGTTGTGGCTGCTGTCTTGTTGGTGGCTTACGACATTTTCCTGATCTTCCAGGTTGGCCGGTGGCTCAAGCCAAAAGAAGCTGCCCCTGACAAGGCTGAAGGTGAGCCAGGTGGAGACGCGCCTACTTCGCCGACGTCCACGACATCGACGACATCAGCCTCTGGAGCGCCCTTGCCGGGAAGTGTCACGGCACAACTGCGAATTGAACGGTCAAGACGCGCGATTCGGTGGGCCGCAGTGGCCAAGCTTGTCGTAGCGGCAGCTCTCTGTTCGCTTGCTGCGAAAAGCATCCTCGTAGTGCCGGACGGCAGTGCCGCTGTACGCATCAGCCAGATTTCCGGCGTGCGGCCGGGTACGCTCTACGCTGGAACGCACTTCATTAGACCGCTCGTCGAGCGCGCGCAGCTTTACGATGTACGCGATCGAGTGTTTTCAACTTCGTCCGCGGAGGGCACGCGTGAAAAGTTGGAAGTGTTGAACGTGGAAACGCGCGAAGGGCTGGAAGTGGGGCTGGCCGTCACTGTGCGCTATCGAATCGATCCGCGGCGGCTGGACTACGTTCAAGCAAATTTGCCGCAACCGATCGATCAGGAGATCGTCGCTCCGGTGGTGACCAGCGTGTTTCGCGAGGTGGCGCCGAATTATGTGGTACGCGACATCTTCGCCATCAAGCGCGAGGAATTCAGGGCGCACGCGACACAAATCATCACAGAGCGGTTGAGCATCGATTCCATCGTGGTGAAAGAAGTCTTGTTACGCAAAGTGCAGCTGCCCGAGGAGTACGCGCAGGGCCTGCAGGGCTTGTTGTTGAAGGAACAAGAAGACGACCGAGTGTCCGTGGATCAGAGCATCGAGAAAAAGAAAGTGAACATTGCGGACTCGCAGGCCGAAGCGCAAAAAGTGAGACAGATCAAGCACGCCGAGGCCGACGCACAGACGCGCGTGTTGATGGCCAAGGCGGACTCCGATTCGATGCAATACACTTTGCCGTTGAAACAAAAGCTGATTGAGCAATCGCGCCTGGAAGCTGAAGCCCGCAAGCAGACCACCATTCAAGACGCTGAAGCGCAAGCACAGGCGAAAGTAATCAACAGCAAAGCGGACGATGAGAGCAACCGGCTGCGCTCAGAAACGCAGAACGTCCTGGTTGTGAAGAACGCGGAGGCTGCCGCGCAGGCTAAAGTGATCGATGGTAAAGCTGAACTCGAGCGGCGCAATTTGATGGCGGACGCCGAAGCGCACAATATTCGCGCGACTGCGCAAGCCGAGGCGGAGCAGCTACAGCTGGAAGCGTCCGCCTTGAGGACGAACCCGCTTCTGGTGCAGTACACGGTGGCGCAGCGGCTTTCCGATAAAGTGCAAATCATGATGGTCCCGAATGATGGGAAGTTTTTCTTCACGAATGACGTGCTGAAGTCAGCTTCGGCGGCACTCGATCCGCTGGTTAAGGGGAAATAAAGAAAACATTGTCCCGTGCGCCAAAGTTGGCTTTCGATCGAGGGGGTTGCAACGCAGGGGTCATTTCCGAGGTGTGCTATGCTTATGACTCAACGCTTTGTGCAATTGGCACAAGCCGATGCAGCTCCTTCCGCGACTGTTTTTCCTGCGCGCAATCGTATCTATCTTCATATTTGCGACAGTTGGATCGACACTTTCCTCACAAACGTTAGCTCAGCAACCATCTCAGCAGACTCCGATCGAAACTGAAGATGAGAATGCGATCCAGTTAAAAACGACGTGGGATAAGGCCGTGAGTGCCCTCGCTTACAAAATTGCCGCTGCCGTGAAACCAGCGAAGACCGTGTCGCTCGAAGTAAAAAATAAATCGTCGCTCGATGCCGAAAGTGTCGCCAGTGTTCGCAAGGCATTTACGCAATATCTTGTTGCGCTGCACCTGAAAATAGAGCCGGACGTTTCGGGTGTGCGCCATATTGAGATCACCTTATCCGAATCCAATTCTGAATATGTCTGGGTCGCTGAAGTCGGACTCGCCGAATCAGAGCAAGTAGTTATGGTGTCAGTGCGCAAGGAGAACAACGACGTCTCGAACGCGACGAATGTGACGCTTACCGTGCAGCGGAACCTTCTTAAGACACAGAACGCTCCGTTTCTGGATTTTTCAAAGCATGATGTGTCTGCTGGCCGGGTAAGTCTGTGGACGATCCTAGAAGCTGGTGAACTAAAGAATTATGGAGACGTTGCACCCATACCGCAGATCCACGTCTCTCGGGACCCACGCGGCCGACTCAGTGTGAGCGAGGCGGGTCAAGTGGAGGCACAAGTCGGAGGAATCCGGTGCGCGAGTACGGCGGGGGGTTTGATCGACTGTAGTAGTCCGGATTCAAGTCAAAATTGGGCTTTCGCGGGCGGGTGGGAATCTGCTTACGTGCTTGGCAGAAACTATTTCGCCGGATTAACAAGTGATACGACCAGGTTGACCGGGAATTTGCCTCAGTTCTTCTCCGCCGCGCCTCTCGTTTTGGATCATGGCACCTTTTGGATCTTGACTGAGCTGGATGGAAAGGCGCGATTCTATGAGTCACCTGCCAATTCCGCTGCCACATTTTCTGGGTGGGGCGATGACATTGCGACAATTACCACGACATGTGATCCGGGCTGGCATGTGCTTGTAACGGGCACCGGCGACTGGACGCAACGCGATCAGATTCAGGTTTACGATTTGAAAAACCATCAAGCGCTGGCTAATGGCCCGCCACTGGAATTTTCTGGACCCGTGCTTGCACTGTGGCCGTCGGAAGACGGGAAGACTGTGCGGGTGGTTTCGCGAAATCTGCAAACAGGAAAGTATGAAGCTTCGATTGTGTCTGTATCTTGCGGCGATTAGCGCAGTGCTACTGGCGGCTTTGCCTTCGCACACTGCGCGGCGGCCGCGCTACGGAGGCACGCTGCGCGTGGAGCTTGGCGCGACCGTGAGTTCGCTCGATCCCAAGGTGGCGGCTGCGAATCCGGAAGAAGCTAACGCTAAAGCGGAGCTGGACGCATTGTTATACGACCATCGAGGGGACGACGGCGCATTCGTTGGCGCGGCCGGGAGCGGCGCGTTTCGCGTCTCGGAATGGGATGCCGGGAAGCGCGCGGTGTTCGCGGCGAATGAAAACTATCGGGAAGGCAGGCCTTTCGTAGACTCCGTTGAAATGCAGATGGGGCGCTCGGCGCACGATCGCGTGCTGGACCTGGAACTCAACAAGACCGACTTCGCGCAGATTCCTGCGGAGCAGGCGCGCCAGGCAGCGGACCACGGCGTGCGGGTAAGCACCTCACAGCCGAACGAGTTGCTGGCACTGGTCTTTCTTAGGGCCGGGCCGGGAACAGAAACTGCGCGAGTCCGGGAAGCGATTTCGCGGTCCATCGATCGCACCGCGATTGTTAATTTTATTTTGCAGAAGGAAGGCGAACCGGCCGGTGGCTTGCTGCCACAATGGTCGAGTGGTACGGCATTCCTTTTTTCCACGCAAGCGGCTGTGCACAACGCGAAAGAAATTCAAGCGCAAATCTCGACCTCACCGAAGTTAGTGTTGGGATATGATTCCGCTGATACGCTGGAGCAGACCGTAGCGGAGCGAATTGTGGTGAATGCGAAGGAGGCCGGCATTTCTTTGACATCGCGGGTGATACCGAGCAAGCCCGCACATGGAACAGATATTCGCCCTGGTGACGCCGTGCATGTGGATGCGCGCCTGATTCGTTTGCGAATGCCGTCACCGCTGCCAAACGTTTCGCTCGCAGCCTTCATCGACAAGCTGGGGCCGATGGCGGGAATTGTTGATAGTCCGCTTCCTGAAAGCGCTTCGCCCGAAGATATTTATTATTGCGAGCGAAGTATCATGAACAGTGGACTGGTGGTGCCGATTGTTTGGATGCCGCAGGTGTATGGAATTAGCGCCCGCGTGCGCGATTGGAAGCAGCCGGCGGCGGGTGAAACTTGGCCGCTTGCGGATGTATGGCTTGATTCGACGGACGCGCACTAGTCGTAAGCACGAACAAATTGTCGCCGAGTCGCGCATATTAGGGCGCCGGGCCAGGCTCAAGTAGAGGAATTGTGACGTTTCGCTCGAAACTTTTCGTGAATTTTATGCTGGCGCTACTGCTGTCGGTCGCTCTGGTGACCGCGGGCGTTACGGTGGCGACGCGACGCGCTTTCGACGAGCTCAATCGCCAGCATACGGATGCGCTGGTGGAACAGTTCCAGCGAGAGTTCGACCGGCGCGGCCATGATGTTTTGCATCGCGTGCAAGGAATTGCCGAAGCGGAGCCTACCGTGCGGATGGCGATCGACCTTAGCCGTCCCAATGCGGATATTTCCGTGTATGTGAACGACGCGCATGGAGTAGCCCAATCGCATCAACTCGATTTCCTCGATTTTGTGGGCACCGACGGTTCGATTATTTCCTCCGCAGAATGGTCGGCTCGATTTGGTTACAAGATGGAATGGGTGACCCAGAAGGAAGATTGGGCGTCGCGCGGGTCGTTCCTGATGCGGCTCGATACGCAGGAAGGCCCGGCGCTCGCTCTGATGGCGGTGGCGGCGGTGCGCGTCGGCGACAAAGACCTGTATGTGGTCGGCGGCGAACGCTTGGGCAAGGAATTCCTGGCTTCGCTGGTTCTTCCCGAAAACATGCGCGCGCTGCTTTATCTGAATCTCGATACTGCCTTTCAGCCCGCGAACGTGATCGATAGCGCTGGGTCGGTGGCGGAAGCGGAACGTTTTGAACCAATCATCGAACGAGAGCGAGCGCATCCGAGTGCGCTGACTGAAAAGATCAATTGGACGTTTGACGCCGCCAGCGGGGAAATTTTTCATGCGATCCCGAAGCTCGGACGGCAAAACGAGCTGCTGGGAGTGCTGCTCATAGGGAATTCGCAGCGAACCGTAGTGACGCTGGAGCGCCACATCCTGTGGCTTGCCATCGGAGTAGCGGCGATTGGAATCCTTTTCGGCTTGTTTTTGAGCTGGTGGGCGGCAGCACGTGTGACGCTACCGGTACGGAAACTTGCCGCCGGCGCGCGTGAAGTTTCGGACGGAAACTGGAACACACGTGTGGCTGTGCGCGGGAATGATGAAATCGGCCAGCTGGCACAGTCGTTCAATCAGATGACGCAAGAACTGGTGGACCAGCGAGAGCGGTTGATTCAAGCCGAACGCGTAGCGGCGTGGCGGGAAGTTGCGCGGCGCCTGGCTCACGAGCTGAAGAATCCGCTGTTCCCACTGCAGACCACGGTTGAAAACCTGCAGAGGGCCAGCACACAAAATCCGGACCAATTCGAGGAAGTCTTCCGCGAATCCACGGGTATTTTGCTCGCCGAGATCGAGAACCTGAAAACGATCGTCGGCCGGTTCAGCGATTTCGCCAAAATGCCGCAGCCTGAACTGGGGCCGGTGGACTTGAACGACATCGTTCGAAACGTTGTGAAGCTTTTCGAAGCGCAATTCTGCGCGGTGGGACGCCCGCCGATCACGCCCGAACTTCATTTGGGAGAAAACCTGCCGACGATTCAGGCGGACAACACGCTATTACATCGAGCAATCGAGAATCTGGTTCTGAATGCGATGGACGCGATGCCTGCCGGCGGAATTCTTATGATGCGGACGGCCCAGAACAACGGCAATGTGGATTTTGAAATCTCCGATACGGGAGTTGGTTTAACGCGCGAGGAAGCGGACCGCATTTTCACTCCGTACTACACCACCAAGCAGCATGGCACGGGCCTGGGTCTTGCAATCGTGCAAGCCATCGTCGCGGACCATAGCGGACGCATTTCAGTAGAGAGCGAAATGGGCGTGGGCACAGCGTTCCACCTGGAACTTCCGGTAAAGCCGCCCCATCATCCGAACCAGACGGCTCCCGTTGTTGTCGCACAAGACGAGAAAAAAGAAGAGGATTAGTGGCCGTGCCGGCGAAAGCTCATATCCTGATTATTGATGACGATGCGAATACTCTCGCGTCGCTCGCCCGCGCATTTCGTCTCGCGGGACACGAAGCCAGCGTTTGCGACAATGCGGCCCGCGCAATTGAGCTGGCCAAGGCCGAGCGATTCGATTTGATTCTGTCGGACGTCGTGATGCCCGGGCGGGACGGCATCGCACTGCTGGAGGATCTGAAGAATATCGGAGTGGAATCGACTTTCGTGATGATGTCCGGACAAGCTTCTATTGAGATGGCGGTGAGGGCCACGCGCCTGGGCGCGAGCGATTTCCTGGAAAAACCGATTTCCTCCGACAAGCTGCTGCTGACGGTGGAAAATACCCTGCGATTGAAACGCCTGGAGACGGAAAACCGCGATCTAAAAAAAAGACTCGGCCGTCACCATATTGTGTGGGCTAGCCCGGCCATGCGCGAAGTGATGGCGCAAGTGGAGCAGGTTGCTGCGAGCGAGACGCGCGTTTGCATTCGCGGAGAAACCGGAACAGGAAAAGAACTGATCGCACGTACTCTGCATGAGAAAAGTGCGAGACGTAATGGGCCGTTCGTGTCGTTAAACTGCGCCGCGATTCCCGGTGAACTGGTGGAGACCGAACTTTTTGGCCACGAGAAAGGCTCTTTCACCGGCGCTGCCGGACGCCACATCGGAAAATTCGAGCAGGCGCATCGCGGAACGCTTTTCCTCGACGAGATCGGCGATATGCCAATCAGCATGCAGGCCAAGCTTTTGCGTGTGTTAGAAGAAGGCGAGATGGAACGGGTTGGCGGAGACAAGCCCTTTGCCGTGGATGTGCGCATCGTAGTGGCCACGCATCGCAATTTGGAAGAGCATGTTCGCCAAGGAACATTTCGAGAGGACTTGTACCATCGCGTGTTTGTGTTTCCGGTTCTTGTGCCGCCGTTGCGTGAACGGCGCGAAGATATTCGCGCTTTGGCGGAACACTTTATTTGCCAGTTGAGCGAGCAGAATAATTGGAAGAAAAAAAGCCTATCCCCGGACGCCATTGCAGAATTGGAGCGCTACCCGTGGCCGGGAAATGTGCGTGAATTGCGCAACGTGGTTGAGCGAATGCTACTTCTCGCGCCGGAAGACGTAGTGGAGGCCAATACCGTAACGCGCGCTTTGCCAAATTTCGACCAGGGAACTGCGGGAAATTTCAGCAGGCCGTTGGAATTCATGGCTGGAGCTCTCGGGCAGCGCGTGGAAGCGTTTGAACGCGAGACGCTGCTTGCTGAATTGAAGCGAAATCACAATCACATGACGAACACCGCGAAAGCGCTCGGCTTGGAGCGCAGCCATCTCTACAAGAAATGCCAGCAGTTGGGAATTGACCTCCGCGCTATACGCTCAGAGACGTAACGACGTAATCCCGCAAGCCCGAGACTCTTTGACAAGCCCTTGAGTCCGGAATTATTTCGTCTCAACGGCGGCATTTATCGGAATTGAAAGCGCCGAGCCGTCCGTTTTGTCGAACTTCAATCCGAGCAAAGCCGCCACAGTCGGCGCAACGTCAATCAATCGCGCATCTTGAATTCTCCCTGTTCCGATGGAAGGGCCATAGAAAATCAGAGACGCGCGCATCTGCGGACGATCGGGAAAATATCCGTGCGTGCCACCGCGCGTTGAGGGGCCTTTCAGCTCGCCGGTATAGCCAAACGCGAATGAAGTCGCGTCGGCGGCTTCAAGGGCGAGAAATGCGTTTGGATCGCCACCCATCGCCACTATTTCGTCATGCGAAGCAATGCGGCGGATTCCGCTACCTTCGGCGCCCGCGAGCGGATCGAAAATATTATGGAGCGCGGCCCGCGTAGCGTCATCATTTGGATCTTTCACGTAGATATACGCAGAGCCTCCATCAATTATTTCCGAGGCTTTCCAATCAGTGATGCGCCCTTTCGGGTCGAGTGTAATCAAGCCCCGCTGCTGGATTAAGACTCCCGGCCGCATTTCCTGCGAAATCGGAACGAAGCCGTGATCGGAGAGAACCACCAGCACGGTCTGCTGCCAAATGCCCGCTTTCTTCGCGGACGCAATCACTCGTGCGATTTGTGCATCGGCCGTTTCGGTTGCGGCATTTGCCTCGGAGCTGAAGGGGCCCTTTTCGTGCTCGTAATGATCGACCATGGCCAGATGCAACAGCAGCAAGTCAGGCTTTTGATTTTCGATGGCATAGCAGGCGGCGTCGGTCCAGACCGCATCGGTAAGATCAAGCGGGGGGACATCCGTTTTGAAGCTCGGGAATTGCGAGGCCACTTTGTCGAAGATACCCGGCGTGGACAGCGCGCGAACGAGTTTCATGTCTTCAGGGATACCCGCTCGCCAATATTCCGGAATGATGAAGTCCGCTTGCGCGCCGGCGGTTACCGGCCAATGAATCAAAGCGGTGCGTAGTCCTGCTTGCCGCGCGAGCTGCCAGATGGTTGGCACACGAATGTCTTCGGTGTACCAGCGATACCCGCCGGAGTTTTGGTTGAGTGGATCCCACGCAGGATTGGTGAAAATACCGTGTGTCCTAGGGTTAACGCCGGTGACCATCGCCGTGTGAGAGGGATATGTAACGGTGGGCATCACCGATCGCACGCCGTCACTCGACATCCCGTTCCGTACCATTTCGCGCAACGTGGGAATTTTCAGGCCGTGGGCATCTGGCTCGGTGTAGCTTTCGGGTTTCATTCCATCGACGCTGACGATGAAAACGTGCTGAACTGGTCTTTCCGCGGACGATTGCGCGAGAAGGGCTGTCGGTCTTGGATTCGCTGCGCGTGTCTCGCGCGAGCTTTGCGACAGCGTCGAGATTGTGGCAAGTAGAAAAATGCTCGCACACAGCAGTTGTGCTGCTCTCCGCCGCATAGAATTTCCTCCAATAATCTGTTCGTACAGTATGTATGCCGCTAGCCCAAATACAAGCACAGGAAGGTTACAACGGTGTTTCAATCCTGTCGTGGAGACGGAAACAGTCGGCTAAGAAGCAAATGCGTCGGCAGGTAGACTACGAGCATCAGGAACGCAAGTACTGCCATGATGTGCAAAGGCCACGGCCCCCACAATCGGTGGAAAAAAGGGTCAGCGTAAACGAAGTTGATATTCGTTTTGGGCGTCGCCGCCAGTCGAGCGAACACGACCACCGGAATCGCTATAGCACATTGCACAACGCAGCCTCGACGATCGTATCCAACGCGGTACAGCGCCCACAGAAGCAGAAAAGGCATAACAACGTGAAACAGAGAAAGCAGCCGCACCCACAGTGGAAAGCTTGAGTCGAAAAGGTATTCGGTGCCGCCGATCCAGTGCCGCCCGGTAAGGAATCTCGTAGCAGCGTCGACGGCCCAGGCCGTGTCGATCAGAAGCGAAGAGACGGCCTGGCTGGATAGCAGAAGCGGGCTGTTGCTCCACAATCCAAGGCAGGTCAGCACCACAGCAATGTCGCAAAGGTGCAAGAAATTCGCGACCCCCCAGGTGTGCCAATAGGCAGGAATCCAAACAA
>Ga0209624_10004021_pt1 | contig 10222 bp, 7 predicted proteins | sample JacPinW_OM2H0_O1_FD_188565 | JGI IMG/M metagenome (GOLD analysis project Ga0209624, IMG submission 188565) | Forest soil microbial communities from Algoma, Ontario, Canada - Jack Pine, Ontario site 1_JW_OM2H0_O1 (SPAdes) (version 2) | ecosystem: Environmental > Terrestrial > Soil > Boreal... | reverse complement strand
GCTCCAGGCGGCGCCGCACAGAAACGATGCTGCCGTGAATGCCAGCACCGACAGCACGAAGGTGCGCACCACGCCATAGCGCTGCATCAGCCACCCGGTGAGCGGTACCGAGATGCCATTGCTGACGGCGAATGAAGTGATCACCCAGGTGCCTTGATCGGCCGACACGCCGAGATTGCCGGCGATGGTCGGAATGGCAACGTTGGCGATGCTGGTATCGAGCACCTGCATGAAGGTGCCGAGCGCCAGTGCGAAGGCTACGACCGCTCGGGCGTAACCGGACAGCGGCGCGTCAACAGCCTGTGTGTTCACCGCACCGGCGCGACGGCCGCGCGCGCCACCGACAAACGGCCGCGATCAGGTCCGGCATTGAGCGCGACGATGCGATCGATGCGTGCCTGCAGCTCGGGATCGTCACCGGCACTCTGCTGCGTCGGCTGCGGCAGGTTTCGCACCTGGCTCGAGACCACTGGCCCGGAAGTGTCGTGCACATCCACCCGCACCGTCATCGACAGCCCCACCCGCAGCGGATGCGCCTTGAGCTCGTCAGGATCGAGCGTGATGCGCACCGGAATGCGCTGCACGATCTTGATCCAGTTGCCGGAGGCATTCTGCGCCGGCAGCAGCGCGAAGGCGCTGCCGCTGCCGGCCGACAGGCCGGCCAGCCGGCCGTGGAAATCCACCGCGCTGCCATACAGATCCGCGTGCAGTGTGACCGGCTGTCCGACGCGCATCGAGCGCAGCTGTACTTCCTTGAAGTTTGCGTCTACCCACACGTCATCGAGCGGCACCAGCGCCATGAGCGGCGCTCCGGCCGCCACGCGCTGGCCGACCTGCACCGAACGTTTGGCGATCACCCCCGACACCGGCGCCCGTAACTCGGTGCGATGCAACGCCAGCGCGGCATTGCGCACCGCCGCTTCGGCATCCAGCACCTGCGGATGCGTCTCGATGCTGGTGCCCTGGATCTGCGCCTCGGTGGCGTTGAGCTGCTCGCGCGCCGCGTCGAGCCCCGCACGCGCCACCGCCAGCGTGTCACGCGAATGCGACAGTTCCTCGCCGGACACCGCACCATCGGCCAGCAGCCCCTGGCGGCGATCCAGATCATCCTGCGCTCGCTTCAAGTCGGCTACGTGCTGAGCAATCTGGGCCTGCAGTTGATCGCGCTGCGCGAACAGACCGCGTACGTTGCGCACCGCGCGCGCCAGCTGCGCTTCCGCGCCGTTGATCGCGACCTGTGCGTCGGCGGGATCCAGCACCGTCAGCACCTGGCCACGTTCGACGCTCTGCGTGTCGTCCACATTCACCGATAACACCGTGCCCGGCACTTCGCTGGTGATCTGCACCAGGTCGCTGCTGATGTAGGCATCGTCGGTGCTCTGGTAGAAGCGTCCGACCAGATAGATGTGGCTCAGCCATATCAGCCCGCCGAGTACGACCACGACGGCCAGGATGATCAGCGCGCGTTTGCGCACAGGGCTGCTGCGAGCTGTTGGAGTGGTGGCGGCTTGGTCCATGTCGATTCTCCTGGATCCGGGCCCTATCGGGCAGCCACGCTTGGCGGGGCCTGGTATTGGAAGCTGCCGCCGACCGCCAGCAGTAACGTCACCCGGGCGACGGCGAGGGATGCGCGCAGGTCAACCTGCTGGCGGCGCTCGTTGAGCACCTCGGTTTCGGCGTTGAGTACCGTGAGGTAGCCGGCCAGACCCGCGCGGTAACGTTCCTCGGCCAGGCGGTAGGCTTCTTCGGCGGCGTTGAGCGAGTCGCGCTGCTGTTCGAGCTGCACACCCAGCGACTCGATCAGGCTGATCTGGTCGGCGGCCTGGTGGACCGCGCGCACCACCGTGTCATCGTAGCTCGCCACCGCCTGATCGAGCCCCGCCTCGCTGCCGCGATACTGTGCGCGCAGGCGGCCACCGTCGAACAGCGGCAGTGACAGGCCAGGACCTGCGCCGTAACCCAGGGACTTCGCGCTCAGCAGGTCGCTCAGACTGAAGGAGGCGAATCCGGCCAGCGCCGTGAGGCTGATGGTCGGATAAAACGCTGCCTTGGCCGCACGCTTATGCGCATCGGCGGCCACGATGCGCGCGCGCGCCGCGATCACGTCCGGGCGGCGCGCCAGCAGATTGACCGGCAGCTGCGCCGGCAGCGGCAGCGCTGCCTCAAGATTCAACTGCGGACGGCCGATGGCTGCGTAGGCATCGGCGCCGCGGCCGCCGAGCGCGGCCAGCTGATGGATCGCCAGCAACTCGGCCAGTTGCGCCTGCGTGCGAGCCAGGCGCGCCTGCGGCAACGCGCCTTCGGCTTCACGCAGTTCTACCCGGGTGTCGAGCCCGGCGGCGACGCGCTCGCGCGTGATATTAAGAATATTCGCGCGCTGCGCCTCGGTGAGGTCGGCGATATCGGCAAGCGCGTAGCTGCGATACAGATCGATGTACGACTGCACCAGCGCCGCCGCCAGCAACAGCCGCGCATCGTCGATATCGAGTTCGGCGGCGTCGGCCAGCGCGCGCGCCTGCGCCGCCTCATCGGCATGCTCGCCCCACAGATCCAGGTCCCAGGACAAGACCGCCCCCAGATCGCCCGCCCACACGGTCTGGCCGCCGGCGATGGCCGGCGGAAAGCTCGACGGGATCTTCAGCCGCGTCTCGCCCGCACTCAGCTTCATAGCGGGCAGTTGAGCGGCGTGTGCGGCCGCCGCCTGTGCCTGCGCCAACCGCAGTCGCGCACCAGCCTGCGCCAACCCCGGGTTATCCCGCAACGCGTCCTCGATCAGGTGATCGAGCTGCGCATCGCCAAGCTCGTTCCACCAGCCCTGGGGCGCGGGCTGCGCCGCCGCGCCTGTCAGACCCATACCGGCGTCGGTCATCGCACTGCGGGGCGGCCGGCTGCTGGGCGGCGTGGCGCAGGCGCACAGCGCCGCGGCGAGCGCGCCAAGCAGCCACTGAAAACCGGCCCCGAGCGGCTTCATGCGGCTTCTCCGGGTTTTTTGCCGGCATGATCAAGGCTGGTAATCAATTTGTTGACCAACCGCTTGAGCTCCGAGAACTCGCTGCGCGAGAAGTCACGCAGCGCGAAGTTGAGCTTTTCGACGACCTTCGGCACCAGCGAAGCGACGGTCTGGACTCCGGCATCGGTCAAGCGCAGCTGCACTTCGCGCCGGTCCTCGCGGCTGCGCTCACGCCGTACCAGGCCACGCGATTCGAGCTGGTCGATGACCCGCGTGAGCGCACCGCTATCGTGGCGCAGCTGCGCGCACAGGTCAGTCGCATTGATCGCCAGCCCGTCGCGCAGGTGCATCAGCAATACCCATTGGGTAGCGGTCAGGTCGCTGTCCGCGACCGCAATCTCCAGCTGGTCGATCAGTAACAGGTGCGCGCGTTTGAACAGATACCCGATGCTGCTGCGCGCCGTGAAATCCTCTGCCCGGTAATGCTGCATGATAACTTACTGCCTTCACAGTATCTGTCTAGGCAGCTATTTAGCCACGCCCGGCGGCGCCCGTCAAGCCGGCTGGCCGAGCCAGCCGGTAGCGTCATTTCTGCGGGTCGTCGCTGCTGAGAAGCCGGTGAAATCCTGCGATCACGGCGGGTTCCGGCCGCCGCACCGCGGGTATCTTCTGGTATTGCTCCCAGCCGCCCCCGAGCGCCTTGTACAGATAGATGAACGCCTCGGCGGCGCTCTGCTGTGCGGCGGTGTATTCGTCTTCAAGGCTGAATTGCTGACGCTCGGCATCCACGACATTGAGAAAATCGGTCAAGCCGCGATCGTAGCGTTGCTGTGCCAGTCCCACCGCCCGCTCGCTCGCCAGCATCGCATCGGCAAGACTCTCGAGACGGCGTTGTTGCGCGTCGAAATTCGCGATCGCCGTATCCGCTTCCTGCACAGCATCGACCACCGTTTTCCTGAACTCAACCAGGCGCTCGTGCGCCTGCAGATCTGCGATGCTCACGAGCGCATCGAGCGTGCCGAAATCAAGCAACGGCCAATAGACCGACGGCCCGAAGGCCCAGATGTGGCTGCCCTGAGCGCCGATGCGCCCCGACTGGGTGCCGAGCGCGCCGCTGAGCGCCACGCGCGGGAACAGATCGGCGGTAGCGACCCCGATGCGCGCGGTCGCTGCGGCCAGCTGCCGCTCGGCCGCACGGATGTCGGGGCGGCGCTGCAACAGCTCGACCGGCAGTCCGGGCTCGACCGAATCGGGCAGATCCGGCAAGCTCCCGGCCGCACTCAGCTCGGCGGCCAGATCCTCAGGATACTGACCGAGCAGCACGGCGATGCTGTATTGGGCGCCCTGGATGGCACTTTGCAGCAGCGGCAGTTCGGACTGCAGCCTCGCCAGCTCGCGCTTGGCCAACTGAAGATCCAACTCGTTGGTCAATCCGCGATCGTAGCGGGTCTGCTCCAGATCACGTGACTGCTCAGCCGTGGCGATGTTTTCACGGATGATCGTCAGCCGCATCTGCAATCCGCGCAGGTCGACGTAGTCACGGGCGACGTCGGCGATGACGCTGATCAGAACCGCATTGCGCATCGCAGCGGCCGCCTCAACGTCGTAGCCTCCGGCTTCGATCGCCCGGCGGTAGCCGCCAAAAAGATCGAGCTCCCAACTCGCCGTGAACCCGGCCACCTGCTTGATCTGCTCGAGTGCGCCCTTGTTGTCACCGGCACGCAGCGCCGGTGCAGCGCCGATGCGGCTGATGTCGCTGCCGCTGCCGTTACCAGCCGCGCCACTGGCGGCGACGCTCGGTAGCGCGGCGCCGGCCAGGACCGTCTGCTGGGTTCGAACCTGCTGCAGGCGTGTCAGGCTTATTTCGATATCGGGGTTGGCGCGGATCGCCCGATCGATGAGCGAATCGAGTTCGGCGTCGTGCAGTGTGTGCCACCACTGGCTTACGTCGAGGGCCGGCGGCGCGGCAGGCGCCGCCGCAGCGCTGTGCTGAGTCGCGCCGACGAACTCGCGTGGCGGCGTCGTCTTCGGCGCGTGATAGTTGGGACCGACCGCGCAACCTGCCAGCCAGCCAGTCAGCGCCGCGCCGATCGCAAGCGCCGCCTTCATCTCGCCGCTCGAATCGCGACGCCCGAACTGCCGCCGGCATCCTCAGTCACCCGAACCTTTTGTCCCTCGACAATCTGATTGCTGATATTGAGCACCAGCCTGTCGCCATTCGACACGCCCGAGCTCAGTTCGACCCTGTCGCCATCGTCGCGGCCGATGGTGACGGCCCGGAACCGCACGCTGCCATCCGCTGTCACCACGGCGACCTTGGGACCGCCGGGGCTGAACAGCAGGGTTGCGGCCGGGACTTGACTCATGCCGGTGTGTGGCAGTTGGAAGGCGACCTGCACGTAGAGTCCCGGCACCAGGCTGCGATCCGTGTTGGCAACATCCAGTTCCGCTCGGAAGGTGCGCGCCTGCGGATCGATCGCATCGGATGTCCTGCTGATGCTGCCGGCGATACTGCCGCCGGAATCATTGATCGAAATCTGCGCGGGCACCCCGACCTTCATCAGATCAGGGGCTGCACTCTGCGGCACATCGACGAACACGCGAATCGGATCATCCTGGGCCATGCGATACAGCGAGGTGGTACTCGCCGAGCTGCCTGCGGTGACCAGATTGCCAATGTCAACCCGCCGCTCGATGATGGTGCCGTCGTACGGCGCCGTCACGCGCTTGAACTGCTCGAACGCCGACAGACGATCGACATCGGCCTGGTCAAGGTTGACTTGTGCACGCGCCGCTTCAAGTTGCGCCGTGGCACTTGCATCGCCAGCCTTCTTGTCTTCGCGCTCCTGATCCGATACGACGCCCTTGGGCGAGTCGCGCCAGCGCTCAAAGGTGCTGCTGGCGAAAGCCGCATCGGCCTGTCTGACCTTGACCTGCGCTTGCGCCACCTGCAGCTTGGCCCTTGCGGCCGAAAGTTCGGCGTCCAGTTCCGGCGTGTCGATCAGCGCAAGCACCTGGCCGGCCTTCACGTGATCGCCGATATCGACGTACCACTTGGCGACATAGCCGCTGACTCGCGCATAAATGACGCTTTGATACCAGGCGGCGGTCTCCCCCGGCAGCGTGAGAGTGCTCGGCGCCGCCGAGTTTCGCACCACGACTACATCGACCGGGGGCGCGGATGCGGCGGCTGCGCTGGTTGCGCGCGCCAGGCCATGCTGCTGCGTCCACCTGGCGAAGTACACGATCAAGAAGGCGAGCAGCAGGATCAGCGCAACGACGGCTGCGGCACGCTGCAACACCCGTCCCATATCACTGGATGGCAAGCGGATCTCCTCGCGGCGCTGCGGGCGGCGATGCACGCTGCGGCGCCGGTTGTTGACGCCGCAGCAGGCGATACACGGTCGGTACAAACACCAGCGTTGCAAAGGTGGCGAATAACAATCCGCCGATGACCGCGCGAGCGAGCGGAGCGTTTTGCTCACCGCCCTCGCCTACCCCTATCGCCATCGGAATCATGCCGAGGATCATGGCACCAGCGGTCATCAACACCGGCCGCAAGCGCGTGTAGCCGGCGGTGGCGGCCGCCGTGGCGGGATCATCTCCCGCCGACATTCTTTGGTTGGCGAAGGTCACCACCAGGATGCTATTGGCAGTAGTCAGGCCGATACACATCAAAGTGCCCATCAGCGCAGGCACGCTCAAATGGGTGCCGCTCAGGTACAGAATCCACATCACGCCCGCCAGCGCGAACGGCACCGCCATCAGCACGATCAGCGGGTCGAGCCAACTCTGGAAGTTGATCACCAGGAACAGGTAGACCAGCACCACTGCGAGCGCCATGCCGGAAAACAATCCGGCATAGCTCTCACGCATGGTTTCCACCTGTCCGCTCAATACCACGGAGATCGCCGTTGCCGCGTCCGGCCGGTCGGCGGCGATCACCTTATCGATATCCGAGGCGGCAGAATTGAGGTCGCGTCCCTGCACGTCGGCATCGACATCGAATACCGGCCGGATGTTGAGCTGCGAGAGCACTAGGGGCGCCGCCGCTCGGCGGAAACTGGCCACGTTCATCAGCATCTGGCCGGGCTTGCCGCTCTGCCCGGCGGTCAGTGGCATGGTCCACAGATCATGGGTCGACTCGATGTGATAGGTCGGCAGCTGCACCACCAGCGGATAGCTCACCTGGTTGCGTGGATCGATCCAGAAATTCGGCGCACTCTGAGCGCTGCTGTTGGTCGAGATCAGCACATCGTTGGCGGTTGAGCGCTGCTGCAGACCCATCTGCGTGGCCAGCGATCGGTCAACGTCGACGTCGAGCGTCGGCGCATCCGCAACCTGAAAGACGTGGGAATCGACCACGCCCGGCACTCGTTGCAGATCGTGCGCCAGCTTGCCGGCGAGCGCATAGGCTGCAGTGCTATTCGGCCCAGAAATCCGAACATCGATCGGCGCCGGCTGGCCGAAATTCAATACCTGATCGACGATGTCGGCGGGCTGAAAAAAGAATTGCAGCTGCGGGAAGCGCTGCGGCAACTCGCGCCGCAGCCGTGCGATCAGATACGCGGTCGGCGTGTGCTTTTTGCGGAGCGATACCAGAATTTCCCCATCCATCGGCCCCACCGTCGCCGAATCGCTCAACGCAATGTTCATGCCGCTATAGGGCAGTCCGATGTTGTCCAGAATGGTCTCGATTTGAGCGCCCCCGGCAATAGCCCGAATAGCCGCTTCGACTCGCGCAAAGTCGGCCTGTGTTTCCTCAAGCCGTGTACCCGGCGGTGCGCGCACGTGTAGACGCATCTGACCGGCATCCACCTGCGGAAAGAAATCCCGGCCCAGGGCGGGAAACAGCAGCAGCGAACACACGATCAGCAGCGCGAAGAACGAGACCGTGCGCAGCGGCTCGGACAGCGTCCAGCCGAGCACCTCACGGTACCGCTCGCGAAAGCGCTCAAAGCGCTTGTTAAACCCGAGATGGATTGCGATGAATGGATTAGAGCGCTTCTGCGCCGGAGTCAGGCTGACCGGATCAAATGGATGCCCCGCCGGGGAATGCGACCGCATCAGGTAGTTGAACAGTACCGGCACCATGGTAAAGGAGAGTGCCAGGCTTGCCAGCAGCGACACGCACACAGAAGTCGACAGCGGCGAGAATAGATATTTTGCCGTGCCCTGCAGCAGGAACACGGGCACGAAAACGATGCAGATACACAGCGTGGCCAGAAAAGTCGGAACCGCGACTTCACTCGCGCCGCTGGTGATCGCCTCCGCCAGCGGTTCTCCCAGGCTAACGTGGCGTTCGATGTTCTCGATCACGACGGTGCCATTGTCGACCAGGATGCCGACCGCGAGCGCAAAGCCACCGAGTGTCATCGTATTGAGCGTTTGTCCGACGAGGTACATCGCCAAAACCGCGGTGATGATTGACAGCGGGATGGCTGCGAGGATGATCAAGGTCAGCCGCCAGTTACCCAGGAACAGCAGGATCATCAGCGCAGTGAGGGCAGCGGCCATCAGCCCACCCATCTTCACGCTCGCGAGTGCGGCGTTGACGAAGATCGATTGATCGAAGATTGGCTTGATCGTCACGCCACTCGGCATCACCTTTCGAATCTCGCTCAGTGCCGCACGCACACCGTCAATCACCGCAAGCGTGGATACACCGCCGGTTTTACGGATTGTGATCAGTGCACCGGGCGTGCCGTCGACTGAAACGGAATTGGTCTGCACCTGGAAGCCATCGTGCACGTGCGCGATATCGCGCATGAATACGGTCTTGCCTGCGATCTGCGCCACCGGAAAGGCATTGATGCTTTCGATCACGTCCGGGCTGTTGTTCATCGACAGCGTGTAGTCCTTACTGCCGATCTTGACGTCGCCGGCCGGCAGAATGACGTTCTGGCGTTGCAGCGCATCACTGATGTCTGACGGCGACAGCCCGCGAGCCGACAGAGCCTGGGAATCAAGATCCGCCATGATCACCCGCGGCTTGCCGCCGTAAGGCTGCGGAACTTCGGCGCCGTGCACCACGGCCAGATCCGGTCGAATGATGTTCTGACCCAGATCGTTGAGCTTGGTATCGGGCAGCGTCTTGCTCGACAGACTAAGCTGAATGATCGGCACGTCGGTGGCGCCGTAGCGCAGCACCAGCGGCGGAGTGATGTTCGGCGGCATGTACTTGAGTACGACCAGCGCACTGCTGGCCAACTGGGACACGGCCCGACTCACATCGGCGCCCTCGTGCAGGTATACCTTCTCGACACCGACCCCTTGGTAGCTCGTGGCTTCAATGCGCGAGATGTCGTCCACCAGCGAGGCCATCTGCCGCTCGTGCAGCGACAGGATCCGGTTCTGGATGTCCGTGGCGCTCATGCCGTTGTAGGTCCAGACCACGCTGACCACCGGAATGTTGATTTCCGGAAAGATATCGATCGGCATCCGCAGGCCGGCACCGATCCCCAGGATGCAGATGAGGATAAGGATCGCCGCTACCGTGTAGGGGTGCGTGAGTACAAAGCGCACGACTGCCATGCAATCAGCTCGCCATGCCGTTTTCCGGCCCGGTTGACTGGCTCGCTTCGCGCACGCAATAGCCGACTCCACGCACGGTGTGGATCAGCTTCTCGGCAAATGGATCATCCACCTTGCGCCGCAGGTGGCGCACGTAGACATCGACGATGTTGGTGACACCCTCAAAGCTCTGATCCCAGACGTGCTCCAGGATCATGGTTCTGGAGAAGACGCGGCTGGGCGAGGACAGCAGATACTCGAGCAATGCGTATTCCTTGCCCGTCAGTTCTATGTTCTGCCCTGCACGCCGCACCTGGCGCGTCAGCCGGTTCACCTCCAGGTCGGAAAGCAATATCACATCGGCCCGTTCCACCGGAGTGCGCCGCAACAGCGCTTTGACGCGCACCACCAGTTCCGCGAAGTCGAACGGCTTGGTCAGATAGTCGTCGGCTCCGGCCTCGAAATGCTTCACTTTGTCTTCAGTGGCATCCCGGGCAGTGACCACGAGCACCGGCAGCGATGGATTTGAACGGCGCAGCAGCTGCAGCAGGTCGCTGCCGCTCAGCTTTGGCAACATCAGGTCGAGAATCAGCAGATCGTACTGGTAGGCGTCAATGTAACTCTTACCCTCGCGGCCATCGCCGGCAAGGTCGACCACAAAGCCTTCGGATCGAAGGCCGCGCGCTACGAAATGCGCGAGTTTGCGGTCATCCTCTACGATCAGCAGTCTCATGGCTTTCCTCTATTGCACGATTCAAT
>Ga0209624_10004020_pt1 | contig 10222 bp, 7 predicted proteins | sample JacPinW_OM2H0_O1_FD_188565 | JGI IMG/M metagenome (GOLD analysis project Ga0209624, IMG submission 188565) | Forest soil microbial communities from Algoma, Ontario, Canada - Jack Pine, Ontario site 1_JW_OM2H0_O1 (SPAdes) (version 2) | ecosystem: Environmental > Terrestrial > Soil > Boreal... | reverse complement strand
AGCAGTTCGCCGTAAAAGCGATCCTGCGAAAGCGCTCTATCCACAAGTTCCGTCATCGTGGCTTCTCTACTGTCGGCCTGCGTTCCGTCGATTCGAGAAATCGCGTCGCGCACAACGGAGGCCATCGCCGCCGGATTATTTCTCGAACGCACCACCAGATAACGTTCCGGCAGACTCGATTGTTCGTACGAAACAAAAATATCGCCAGTCGCTTGATTCAGGCCGCGATAGCGCCCATCGGCTACAACGCCCACGATTTGTGTCGAACGGGAATCACCTGAGAATTTGAATGATTGTCCAAGCGCCTGCGCAGTCGATCCGTACATGTTGCGCGCGACGCTCTCACTAATAATCGCTACGGGCGGCTTACTTCTATCTTCCCCAAGTTGGAAAGCGCGGCCCTGCAGAATCGGCGTTCCGATCGCCTGGAAATAATTTGGCGTCACCGCTTCAAGATTCGCGATTGGATTATTCTTCGCAGTCTCCTCATCCTGTCCGGGCAGAACGTAATGCCCTTCCCATCCAATCGGCCCTTCCAGAGGACGGATCAGCACCGCGCCTGCGGCAATAACTTCCGGCCGCGCTTGCAAATTATCAATCAGCGTTTTGTAAAAAGCTTGGCCGGCGGCGGGAGTTGCATACTTCGTGCCGCTCAATGAAAGGAAGCACGTAAAAACGTGATCGGGATCGAATCCAAGTCTCGCGTTTTGAAGATTGTGAACACTTTTCCCGACGGTTCCGGCCAGCACAAGCAACGCGAGACTCGCGGATACCTGCGCGATGAGAAACACCGGCCCCAGTCTGCGGCTGCGCATTCCGCCGGCTACTGTGTTGCCGAGATTCCTCAGGGACTTCTGCAAATTCCTATCGCGAATCAGCACCAGCGGCGCTAATGCAAACACGCAGGTCGTCAAGACCAGGCAAATTAATGCGAATAAGAGCGCCCATCCATTAGGAGACACGGATTCGATTCTCGGAATATCGCGCGGCGAAATATACTTAATGATAGGCAGCAGTCCAGCGGCAACTGCAACACCAATTGCCGCGCCGAATGTAGAAAGAATCAAACCCTCGGCAAGAAACTGACTGAAGAGTTGTTTTCTGCTCGCTCCGAGCGCCACACGAATTGCAATTTCCCCTTCGCGCGCAACGGATTTCGTTACCAATAAACTGGCCAGATTAACTGACGCGATCAGAAGCAAAATCAGTGATCCGAGGAACAACAAGTACACGACCGTCTTATTCGCGCCGGTAATAAATTCAGGCAGCGGCTGCAAAAACGCAATTTGCCCATCGGTTTTGCTTTCTGGATGCGCTGCCGCAACTCGCGCTTGAATCGCATTCAGTTCAACATTCGCCTGCGAAATCGAAACTCCGGGCTTGAGCCTTCCAAGTACTTGTAGAAATGTCGCGCCCCGGCGCGTAGTCCACAATCCGTTCGTCGCAAGAGGAGTAAAAATGTCCACGCCCTGCGGAAACATAAATCCAGCCGGCAAAACTCCTACTACTGTGAACGTGGATCCGCTCAAAGTAATTCCAGAGCCAACTATATTTCGATCCGAACTGAACTCATTTTCCCAAAAATGATGAGTGAGTATCACGACCGGGTTCGCGTTAACGCGATCTTCTTCCGAATTGAAAACGCGTCCAAGTGAAGGTTGTATTCCCAATACCGAAAAGAAATTCGCTGCTACGCGCGCACTCTCTATTTGCTTCGATTCCCCTCTTCCGCTTAGGACGTAGCTGTACCCGTAAACAGTCGTCGGCATCGCCGCCAGATCCTGAAAACTTTTGGACTGATCGCGCCAGTCTTTATAGTCAAGATACGAAAGCTCTACAAAATTAACGCCGTTCTTCGGGTCAGCCTTCCATCCGACAACAATTTTGTTTTGGTCAGGAAATGGAAATGGCTCCAGCACCACCGCATGCAACACGCTGAACATTGCCGTGCTCACTCCGATTCCCAGCGCAAGCGCCAACAGACACACGCAAGCTAAGCTGCGATCTCGCAGCAGCATGCGCACGCCACCTTTCAGGTGAATCAGAAACGAGGTCACACACAACTCCAAGTACCGCACCGAGATGTACGGCGCAGCGATTCTAGGCGCATGCAAGCTGCGCACAAGAACAAATCGCGCCTCAATCTACTTTGTCCGCCGAGAGTTTCGAGTAACTTCAGGTTTGCCAGGCACTTAGCTCTACCGCCCCGCTTAGAAAAATACCCAAAATTCATTTTTCCTCGCACCCCCCACCCCACCCGATTTTGCAATGTATATGCAAATAAAGCACTTACAGCGATCTGTGGTCGATCGTTATGCAAATAAAGGACTTAGCGAAAAAAGCTGCATTATAATGAATTTTTTAAACCGCCCTACCCGCCGCCCCTATCTACAGCCTCGGCAGCACAATCCCCTGCTGCGACTGATACTTCCCCTTTTTATCCTTGTACGAAATTTCGCAGTCCGAATCCGCCTTCAGAAAAATCACCTGGCACAATCCTTCATTGGCATAAATCTTCGCGGGCAGCGGAGTCGTGTTGCTAATTTCGAGAGTCACGAACCCTTCCCACTCCGGCTCAAAAGGTGTGACGTTCACAATAATTCCGCACCGCGCATACGTTGATTTTCCGACGCAAATCGTCAGCACGTTCCGCGGAATCCGAAAATATTCCATCGATCGGCCAAGCGCAAAAGAATTCGGCGGCACAATACAAACGTCGCCCTTGAACTCGACGAACGAGCGCTTATCAAAATGTTTTGGGTCCACGATGCTGGAATTCACGTTGGTGAAAATGTTGAACTCATCCGCCACGCGCAAATCGTATCCGTAAGAACTGACGCCGTAACTGATCACGCCGTCGCGCACTTGACGATCCTCAAAAGGCTCGATCATTTTGTGTTCAATCGCCATGCGGCGAATCCAGTGGTCGGGCATTACGCTCATTCGGCTCTCCGGAAATTAAATTTAGTTTTGAAAATTGAAAACGCAGTTTAGTATGCCGTCGCTCGCTTGACAACCCGCAACTCGCTGACTAGCATAAGCTCGCACTCGAAATTCCGGAGGCCAGCGTGATCAAAGTTGACATCGTGAAAGCCGTCGTAGCGGCAACTGGCGTGAGCAACACGAAGGCCGAAGACGCCGTCGAAACAGTGATCCAGTCACTGAAGGACGCGATGCGCCGCGGCGATCGCATCGAGCTGCGCCGCTTCGGAGTTTTCACCGTGCGTTCGCGCAAAACCGGAATGGGCCGCAATCCGCGCACCGGACAAGAAGTGATGATTCCTCCGGGCCGAGTGGTGCGATTCAAGCCGGGCAAAGAATTGCAGCAGCTCGAGGCGTAAGAACGTATTTTTGAAAACCCCCTTCCTCAGTTAGTCGTTACCTTCGCATTCTGCTACCGCAGGAAAACACGTTAAACTAGTTCGCTCATGTCCTACGGAAATGGAAACGGAAATGGACGCGTTCCAGTGGAAATAATTTCGCTGGAAGCGCCGCCGCGCGATGTGGCTCCGCGAAAAATTCCGAAGCCGCCACGACCGTATCGCTCTGGCAGATCATTTGCGATCGCGCTGATTTTATTTCTGATTACAATTATTTCCACTCTTGCAGCCGGAGTCGATTTTTCTTTGGCATATGCGCGCGGACAAATGCCTTCGTTCGATAATTTCTTCCACGTTTATTTTCTTGCTTTGCGCGATCCGCGTGTGTTGCTTGCGGGACTTCCTTTCGCGTTCACACTGATGGGAATTTTGCTCGCGCACGAGCTGGGACATTATTTTACTTGCCGCTACTACGGAATGACCGCCAGCTATCCTTATTTCATTCCATTCCCGTCACTTTTCGGCACGATGGGCGCGTTCATCCGCATTCGTTCCGCAATCACAAATCGTAAAGCGCTTTTTGACGTGGGACTTTCCGGACCTGTGGTTGGATTTCTATTCACGGTTCCTGCGCTGGCCTTCGCGATCGCGCATTCTAAAATTGTTCCGGGCGTAGCAGCTGCGAGCGGCTCGCAAATTGCCTTCGGTGAGCCGATGTTGATGCGCATGTTGATGGCGATTTTGCGGCCCCACGTGTTGGCGCAGGATTTGTTGCTGCATCCGGTCGGACGCGCGGCGTGGATCGGATTATTCGTCACTTCACTAAATCTTTTGCCGGCGAGTCAGCTGGATGGCGGCCATATTTTGTACGCGCTGGCGCAACGTATTCACAAACGCGCCACGCTAATTGTTGCGGCCACTCTGGGCCTGCTCGCATTTCAGTGGCTTGGATGGATTGTGTGGGCCGTGCTGCTTCTCGCAATTGGATACCGGCATCCGCCGCTGATCGATCGCTGCGAATCGCTCGATCGAAAACGATTCGTGTGGGCCGCAGTGGGGCTGGCGATTTTCGTATTGTCGTTTATGCCCGTGCCGATTATTGTGCCGAAGCCGTGGTTCTAATTTCGCGAGTTCACACGCGCTCGCACTTTCCTCGCTGAAAGACAATCCAAACAATCAAATCGCAGCGAAGATGCGCGAAAAAGGTATGATGCGCGCCAGCATGAGCAATCTGGTTCGCACGCTGAGTCTGCGCGATATTTATCTGCTGACGATCGGATCGGTGATCGGCTCGGGAATTTTTTTAGTTCCCGCCACGATCCTGATGCAAGTGCATCTTTCCGTTGCGCTGGCATTGCTGGTGTGGATTGCTGGCGGAATACTTTCTTTGCTGGGCGCACTTACGTACGGCGAACTTGGCGCGATGAATCCCGCAGCTGGCGGACTTTATGTCTATATTCGTGACGCGTTCGGCCCGCTTCCCGCATTTCTCTACGGCTGGACTTTATTTCTAGTGATTGCCAGCGGCACGAACGCAGCGCTTGCAGTGGCCTTCAGCACATATCTGAGCGAAATTATTCCGCTTTCACATCTTGGCGCGCAGCTTTCCGGATTCACGATGCTCGCGTTGCTTACTGTGCTGAATGTTTTGGGCACGCGAAAAAGTGCGGACGTGCAGAACTGGACGACGCTGGTGAAAATGGCGGGCATCGTTGTGATGAACGGCATTTTATTCGCATGCGGACACGAATACTCCGCAGTTCGCGCTTCGCTGTGGCCCGCGCATTTTGACGGCAGCGTCGCCGCGGGATTTGGACTGGCCATGATCGGCGTGATGTGGGCCTACGAGGGCTGGCAGTGGATCAGCTTCAGCGCCGCCGAAATGATCGATCCCGTCCGCGATTTTCCGCGAGCGTCACTGGCGGCGGGACTAACGCTCATCGTGATTTATATCCTTCCCGTGTGCGCATACTTCGTCGTGCTCGGTCCGGTGAATGCGGCCAGTTCTCCAAGAATAGCGACAGCGGCTGTTTCCGCTGTTGCCGGTCCATGGGCTGCCAAATTTTTGGCGGTGATTATTCTGGTTTCTGTTTTCAGTAATGTGAATAGCGCGATTCTCACAGTGCCGCGTGTTTTTTATGCGATGGCAAAAGACAAATTATTTTTCAAACAACTCGCGAATGTGCATCCGCGTTTTCATACTCCCGCGGTCGCGATTGTTGCGAGCGGAATTTGGTCTGCGGTGCTGGCCTGGACTGGCTCCTTCAATCAGTTACTCACGTACGTAGTATTTGCGGCGTGGATTTTTTACGGATTGGCGGGCGCGAGCCTTTTTGTTTTTCGCCGGCGCATTCCGGCGGCGGCGCTTCCCTATCGCGTGCCCGGATATCCGTGGACTCCGCTGCTTTTCGTGCTGGCGTCTGCGGCGCTGGTGATCAACACCATCGTATCCGACTGGAAAGACTCAGCGTTCGGTGTAGCCATCATACTGCTGGGATTGCCGGCATATTTGTTCTGGCGGAAGCGCGGCGGTGCAACAATTTCGCCGGATGCGATTTCAGAATAAGCTGAGCGGGTCTACATCCAACACAATCGCTGTTTCCGGAATTTGTTTCTTTACGCAGAAATCCAGACATCCGGCCAATGCTTCATGAAGCGAAGCTCGGCTTGGTGACTTCAACAAAAATTGGAAACGGTGTTCTTCTTTCAAACGCGCCAGCGGCGCAACAGCCGGGCCAAGCACGCGCACTCCGCGCTTCTCAAATGGCGCGAAATATTCGCCCAGTTGACGCGACCATCGAATTGCGTTTTCTATTTTGCGGTCACGCACCAGCACATTTGCGAGCGCGGCGAATGGCGGATAATGCATCGTGCGGCGGTAGCGGACTTCGCGATCGAAAAATCCCTCGAAGTCTTGGCGCGCGGCGTCCTGAATCGCGTAATGCTCCGGGTAAAATGATTCGACGAAAACTTCGCCGGCCATTTCGCCGCGTCCGGCGCGTCCTGCAACTTGAGTGAGCAGTTGAAATGTGCGTTCGGCGGCGCGAAAATCCGGCATGCCCAATCGCAAGTCCGCGGAAATAACTCCGACGAGTGTGACACGCTGAAAATCGTGTCCCTTGGCGACCATTTGCGTGCCGACGAGAATATCCAACTTACCCGATGCAAATGCGCCGAGAATTTTCTGATATTCGCGTTTGGTGCGGACGGTGTCGCGATCCAGGCGGCCGATGCGCGCGTCTGGAAAAAGTTCCCGCAGAGACTCTTCCAATCTTTCCGCGCCTTCGCCGACGAAATAGACAAATTCGGAATGGCACTTTGGGCAAGTTTTCACGACGGCGGTATTGAATCCGCAGTAGTGGCAGACCATGCGCTGACGCTTTTTGTGATAAGTGAGCGAGATACTGCAATTTTCGCACTGAATCGAAGCGCCGCAACTTCGGCACATCGCCAAAAAAGAATAGCCGCGCCGGTTAATAAGGATGAGCGATTGCGCGCCGGTCACGATCCGTTCGGCGATAGCTTCATGCAGGCGCGAAGAAATTGCGGTGGCGCGATGCGTTTTCTTAAAATCCTGGCGCATGTCCACAATTTCCACGCGCGCCATTTCGCGATTTGCGACGCGTGATTCCAATTTCAGCAACGCATACTTCCCTTCGCGCGCGTGATGATAACTTTCAAGCGATGGCGTGGCCGAGCCGAGCAGCACTGCCGCATTTTCTAATTTTGCGCGCATCACAGCGGTGTCGCGTCCGTGATAGCGCGGCGATTCTTCCTGCTTGTAGCTGGCTTCGTGTTCTTCGTCCACGATAATCAATCCAAGATTTGCGACCGGCGCGAAAACCGCAGAGCGTGTGCCGACGACAATTTTTGCTTCGCCGCGTCGCACGCGCCACCATTCGCGCGAGCGCTCGGCGTCGGGCAGCGCGCTGTGAAGGACGGCAACTTCGTCGCCAAACCACGCGCGAAATATTCGGCCCACCCACAAAGTGAGCGCGATTTCCGGCACGAGTACGATTGCGGTTTTGCCGAGGTGCAGCGCTTCGGCAACGACGCGCAAATAGACTTCCGTCTTTCCGCTGCCAGTTACGCCATGCAGCAGGCCGACGGCGAATTCTCCGCGGTCGAGCCACGCGCGCAATTCAGAAACGACGCGCTCCTGATCAGGATTTAAAATATTTGTCGGAGCTGTGTAACCGGCATCGAAGAAATCTTCTTCGTCGGTGATGGCGGCTTCGTCCCAGGATGTGAGTTTGCCGTCGCGCAACATTCTGTCGATCACCGCGCGTGAAGCAGTGGCACGCTCCAGTAATAGTTTCAGCGGCAGCGGGCCGGATTCTTCGGCGAGCACGTGATGCACACGCTCTTCGGCTTCGCTCGCCTTCGCTGAACTTTTCTTCGGCTTGCGGCTTTTGCCAGCCGGCGCGGAAACTTCTTGCGTCACGCTGACGTGCGTGAGATTCCACGCGATAATTTTCTGCGTGCGCGTTGTGCGCGATTTGTGAATCTGTTCAGCATGCAAATATCCTCGCCGAAGCAAACGCGCGGACGCGTCTTCGCCGCCGGGCAATTTCGTCAAGCGTCTAGCGGCAAGCGGCGCGCCCTCAATATCAATTAATTCAAGCAGCGCGTATTCCGTAATTTCATCCTCGCTGCGGTTCTGCATCGCTTTTAATGTCGCAAGGCGTTCGATTCCCGCCGGTGTGATTCGCAGCACGCGCTCGGCGCGCAGTTCGGTGAGCGGCGGAAGCATGGCGCGAAAAACATCGCCGGGCGTTGCCAAATAGTAGGAGCCAACCCAGCGGCCCAGTTCGACCATCGTACGAGGCAGCGCGGGAATCGGATCGAGCGCGCGCGAAACTTTTTTTATTTTTACGAGCGCGCTTTTTTCGTGCGCGAAATCAGGCGGCTTGTCCGTGAGTTCCAGCACAACGCCGACCATGACTTTGTTGCGAAATGGCACGGCCACGCGCGAGCCGGGCTCGATCACTCCGATGAGCGATTCGGGCAGCTCGTACGTAAAAGTTGTGCGCAGAGGAACTGTAAGCGCGACTTCGCAGTATGTCGGCATGGGCCGGCGAATAGTTTAGCAGGCGGGAGAGATTCGTCGAACTTCGAGGGTTCCGTGAATTGTCCATGGTCGTAAATCGGGAATTAACTCTTACTGGCAGCCTTCGGAACCTTCAATCCAAGAACGCCCATAACTTTTTGCAAATCCTTCCACACATCGCCCTTCGCGGCGGGATTGCGCAACAAATACGCGGGGTGATAGGTGGCCATGAGTTGCATGCCGCGGAAATCGAACCACTGTCCGCGGAAATGCGAAATGGATTTGATGGTGCCCAGCAGATTTTGCGCAGCGGTGCTGCCGAGGCAGACGATTACCTTCGGATGAATTACTTCAAGCTGGCGCAACAGAAATGGAATGCAGGTGGCCACTTCGTCTTTTTCCGGAGGACGATTATTCGGCGGGCGGCACTTCACTACGTTTGCGATATAAACTTTATCGCGCGTTAGTCCCATCGCTTCGATCATTTGCGTGAGCAATTTTCCGGCGCGTCCGACGAATGGAAGTCCCTGCAAATCTTCGTCGCGTCCCGGGCCTTCACCCACGAACACTAGTTCGGCTTTTGCAGAACCCGAGCCGAACACAATTTTGTTGCGCTGTTCGCAGAGACGGCAGCGAGTGCAATCGCCAATGTCGGCGCGGATGCGCTCGAGCGTGTCATCTTTAACTTTTTCCAATTCGGTGAAAAGAGAGGCGTCGCGGCCGACCGCTTGCAGGTCAAACTTTGCGGCGGGAGCCTTAGTAGTTTCCGGAACAAGATTCGGATTCAGCGGAAAGCCAATGTAGGATCCCGCGGGCAGCGGTGGTGCAGCAGATTTCGATTTTGCCATTTGGACTTTCAATTCCGAGAGTTCAGGATTTTCGTCGGCGAGCGGAACCGGCGCGGACGCAGTTTGCGATGGAGCGGATACACTTCCGCGATCGCGGTAGAAGCCGCCGATGCGCAGGTCGTCAAAGTATTGGAGCCACGCTGCGAGATTTTCTTTGTTCGGTGGAACGGCTTGGCGAGTCATCGATTGAACATCTTACCACGCGCGAATTGACGGAGGGTCAGGTACCAGACCGCATTTATTAAATGATCGTAAAGACCTCCCGCGCCTAGTGGCTATCGCAATTCTTGGTGACGTGAGTGGTGTGAATAAGCGTGAGCCGCTCATCCCGAAGCACGAAATAGTAGGCGCCTGTTCTCGATTCGTCTTCATCTGGGTCGCCAATTACAACCAGCAAGTTACTATTCCTTTTGAATCGAAATCCCCAGCTATCGCTCTTCGTACCCGGCATGAAGTCGTCAGTCATCAGATAGGTCCCAAGGACAGATGCGAATTCTTTCGTGGTAATGACTCTGCCGGTATCAAGGTTTATCACGGCAAACATCGCACAAGAAGTGCCGCAGCCCCAGATGCCCACTTTGTAACGCCCGGCGAAGTTAGGCCCTTCGGCCATTGCCAATCGCAATACGGTTCGATATGTTTTCGCAATCGGGTTACTCGCGAGATCTAGTTTTGCACGCGGTCCGTCCTGGCTAGTCCTCGCTGAATAATTTGCAAACGTCGGCGCTTTGGAGTCAGCCAGATCTGCAGTCTTGACCATCCTGCATTCTTCTGTTGGCGTCAGTCCATTCTTTTGACCAGATACCGCGATTGGTAACAGGAATGCGCATAGAATAACGATGGATTTCGATTTCATCTTGGTAGATTTCTCCAATTCGCGGCCGGGCTACGACTGTATCATTTGCGGACAGGGACGGAAACCGTGGAGCGCAGACGCACGAGTTCATCGAGCACGCGGCCGGCGACGTCAAACTTCGTCATTTTCGGCAGGCGAACTTCTTCAG
>Ga0209624_10004019_pt1 | contig 10226 bp, 7 predicted proteins | sample JacPinW_OM2H0_O1_FD_188565 | JGI IMG/M metagenome (GOLD analysis project Ga0209624, IMG submission 188565) | Forest soil microbial communities from Algoma, Ontario, Canada - Jack Pine, Ontario site 1_JW_OM2H0_O1 (SPAdes) (version 2) | ecosystem: Environmental > Terrestrial > Soil > Boreal... | reverse complement strand
CCGGGCTGGCGGCTGCCTCCGGCTCAATCAATGAGGCCACTGCTTCCGGATCCAGGCGCGTCGCCAGCGGTTGATAGCGGGCGATCGGCCGATCGAGCAGCGGCGTTGCGACGCCGTTCCATTCGCTAAAACTGCTGCCGAGAAAGGCTGCTGCGGACTCGGCCATGCGCGGCAGTACCGGCGCCAGATAGCTCATCAGCACTCGAAACAGATTCAACCCTTCGGTGGCAATCGCGCGTACTGCATCGGCGCGCGCCGGATCCTTCGCCAGGGTCCACGGCTTTTGCTGATCGAGGTAGCGGTTGGCGCGATCAGCCAGCTCCATGATGTCGCGGATCGCAGCCGAGTAGTCGCGTGATTCGTACAGTGCCGCGATGCGCTCGCCGGCCGCGGTGAACTCCCGATACAGGCCTGGGTCGGGCAGGGCAGCGGCAAGCCGGCCGCCGCCGCGCTCGATAAAGCCAGCGCAGCGGCTGGCGATATTTACCAGCTTGCCGACCAGATCTGAGTTGGCGCGCGCCACGAAGTCGTCGAGACTGAAGTCGATATCCTCGATGCCACTGCTGAGCTTGGCGGCGAAGTAGTAGCGCAGCGGCTCTGGCGGCAGTCGCTCGAGGTAGCGTTGCGCAGTAACGAACGTGCCGCGCGACTTGGACATCTTCTGTCCATTGATGGTCAGAAAGCCGTGCACGAACACAGCGCTGGGACGTCGCAGGCCGGCGCCGTGCAGCACTGCGGGCCAGAACAGCGTATGAAAATAACTGATGTCCTTGCCGATGAAGTGGTAGAGCTCGGTGGCGCTCTCCGAGCGCCAATACTCGTCGAACGAGGCCGCGTGCGCGGCGCGCCAGGCCTCGAAGCTGGCGATATAGCCGATCGGCGCATCGAACCATACATAAAAGAATTTCCCCGGTGCGTCCGGGATCTCGATGCCGAAATACGGCGCGTCTCGCGAGATGTCCCAGTCCTGCAGGCCGGCCTGGAACCATTCCTCCAGCTTGGCGCGCACCGCCGGCTGCAGGCTGCGGCCGGCGACGTACTCGCGCAGCATCGATTCGAAGGCGCCGAGCTTGAAGAACAGATGATCCGACTCGCGCCACACCGGCGTCGTCTGCGTGACCGTGGAGATCGGGTCGATCAGCTCAGCCGGCGTATAGGTGGAGCCGCAGACCTCGCAGTTGTCGCCGTATTGGTCGGGGGATTTGCAGCGCGGGCAGGTGCCGCGCACGTAGCGGTCGGGCAGAAACATCCCGACTTTCTCGTCGTAGGACTGGCGCACGGCGCGCCGCGCAATGTACCCGCCGTCGCGCACGCTTGCGTACAGCTGGTGCGTCAGGCGCACGTTTTCCGGCGAATGGGTGCTGTGGTACTGATCGAAGCCGATCAGGAAGCCGGCGCAGTCGCGACGGTGCTCCTCGGCGCTGCGCGCGATCAGCGTCTCCGGAGAAATGCCCTCCTGCTGCGCCCGGATCATGATCGGCGTGCCGTGGGCGTCCTCGGCGCAGCAGTAGATGCAATCATTGCCGCGCATCTTCTGGAAGCGCACCCAGATATCGGTCTGCACCGCCTCCATGATGTAGCCCAGATGCAACGGCGCATTGGCGTAGGGCAGGGCACTGGTGACCAGGATTTTTCGCGGCATGTTCGGGCGTGCGGTTATGGCAAAGACAACATTATCGCACGCACGGTCAGACCCGTGGCTCGATCGCGCGCAGCGGCACGCGGCTGCTTTAGACCTGGTCCTTGAACGGTTCGAACTTGGCCTTGTTGATGGCTTTTTTGTACGCCTCGGAGCCGTTGACGAGGCCGGAGTCGAGCAACTGCTGAATGGCACTGTCCATGGTGCGCATGCCGAAGGCGCCGCCGGTCTGCATGGTGTTCTCCAGCTGATCGAGCTTGCCCTGCCGAATCAGGTTCGCCGCTGCAGGCGTATTGATCAGGATCTCGAGCGCGGCCACACGGCCGCTGCCGTCGGCCTTGCGCAGCAGCTGCTGCGACATGACCCCGCGCAGCGAGGTCGACAGCATGGTGCGCACGTGCGACTGCTTGTCGGCCGGAAAGGCATTCACCATGCGGTCAACCGTCGGCCCGGCGCCATTGGTGTGCAGCGTGCCCATCACCAGGATGCCCATCTCGGCGGCTGTCACCGCCATGCTCATGGTCTCCAGATCGCGCAACTCGCCGACCAGAATCACGTCGGGATCCTCGCGCAGGGCCGAGTGCAGCGCCGCGGAGAAGCTCGGCGAGTGCACACCGATCTCGCGCTGACTGATCAGGCAATTGCGGCGCTCGTGCACGAACTCGATCGGGTCTTCGACCGTCAGGATGTGGCCCTTGATGCGCTTGTTGATGTCGTCGATCATCGCCGCAAGCGATGTGGACTTACCCGAGCCGGTCTTGCCGGTGACCAGAATCAGCCCGCTGACGGCATGACACAGCTGTCGCACCGCCATCGGCATGTCGAGCTGATCGAGCGTCAGGGCCTGTGATGGAATTGCGCGAAACACCGCTCCCATGCCGTTGAGCTGGCGCATGATGTTGACGCGAAAGCGCCCCTTGCCCGGCAGCGTGTAGGCGAAGTCGGCGCCGTCCTTGGCGTCAAAGCGTTCGATCGCCTTGCGCGGCATGATCTCCAGCAGCGCCTCCTTGACGAATTCCGCGGTCAGCGCTTCGCCGCGCAGCGGCGAGAGCTCGCCATTCATGCGGATGCGTGGCGGATCGGCGGCAAGGAAGTGCAGATCGGAGCCGCGCCGCTTGAGCACCTCTTCCAGCAATTGATCGATCTGCGCCATGCTGTGGCAGTCCGGGGCCGAAGGCGTCAGCCGCCCGCCTGCTGCGTGGTGGTGGTGCTGTCCAGGCGCGGCAGCATGCTGGTATCGGTGACGAACTTCTGGAACAGGCGCTTGTCGGTGGCGTAGATGTAGGCGTCGTCGGGATCGATCTCCCGGGCATTCAGCGCCTGCAGCAGCGCCTGATCGAACATCTGCATGCCGAATTCACGCCCCATCTGCAGCTGGCTCGGAATCTGATGCGTCTGGTCGCTGGTGATCAGCTTCGCGATGGCCTTGGTCATGATCATGATCTCGACCACCGCTTTGCGGCCCCGCCCCTCGTTGGTCTTGACCAGGATCTGGGTCACGACCGCCAGCAGGCTCTGTGAAAGGAAGCTCTTGGTCTGCTCGCGCTCCTCGGCCGGCAGCGCATCGATCAGCCGATCGATGGTCTTGACGGCACTGGTGGTGTGCAGCGTGCCGAGCACCAGGTGGCCGGTTTCGGCGGCCGTCATCGCCATGCGAATGGTCTCAGCGTCGCGCAGCTCACCGACCAGGATCACGTCCGGGTCCTCGCGCATCGCAGCGCGCACCCCTTCGGCGAAGCTCGGTATGTGCGTGCCGAGCTCGCGCTGGATGATCTGGCTCGACTTACTGCGATGGACGAACTCGATCGGGTCCTCCAGGCTGATGATGTTGAGCCGCCGGGTTGAATTCAGCAGGTCGATCATCGCCGCCAGCGTGGTTGACTTGCCGGTGCCGGTCGAGCCGGTGACCAGGATCATGCCCTGGTGGTAATCGCACAGCTTGGTGACGATCGGCGGCAGGCCGAGCTTGACCAGGCTTGGAATATCGGAAGGAATGGAGCGGAAGGTCGCGCCAACGCCGGTATCCTTGCGAAATACATTGACCCGGAAACGTCCGCCTTCGCCCGACACGTACGAGAAGTCCAGGTCATTGCCGCGGGCAAAGAAATCCTGCTGGTTCGGCGTCAGCACCTCGGTGATGTAGCTTTCCAGCTCGGTGTCGCGCAGATCGCGGAATTTGATCGGCACCAGATCGCCGTTCATGCGCAGCATCGGCGGCACGCCCACCGCCAGATGGATGTCCGAGCAGCCCTGCTGGGTGCCGAGTTTCAGGAACGCATCGATGCGCGCCACGGTGCTCTTTCCTCACGGTTTTGACAGGGTCAAGCCCCGCCTTAGCGGCAAAGCTATACGCCCTAAGCATTGCCGCTTCAACGGCTTGCGGCTGGAAACTTGATCCAGTGCACGGAAAGCACGGCACATCCGGCCCCGCGCTAGCAGTCCCGGAGCGCCTTTCGGGTGCACGCCCCGGCGGCGAAGCTTACAGGAATCGTTCCAGCGCGCCGCGGTATTCTTCCATGGTCTGGAAGCGCTTGGCCTTATCGACCGCCATCGCCTTGACCACCACTTCGGCGAGGTTCGCCGACAGCGTTGGATTGATCTCTTGCGGCGCGCGTGCCTTGCCTTGCACGTGCTGGTACATGACCGCCATGTGATCGCCGCGCGAGTAGGGCGGAATGCCGGTGAGCATCTCGTACATCATCACACCGAGCGCGTAGACGTCAGCGCGCTCATCGACTTTGCGCCCGAGGATCTGCTCCGGCGCCATGTACTTGGGCGAGCCGATCACATAGCCGGTCTTGGTCAGCTGCGTGTCGCCCTCGCGCTGGGCGGCGGCAACGCCAAAGTCTACGATCTTCAGCAGAGCTTCATCGTTGATGAGTACGTTCGCCGGTTTTAAATCGCGGTGCACGATGCCGACCTGGTGCGCGACCGTCATGCCGGTGGCGATGTCGATACCGAACTGCAGCGCGCGTTTGAGCTCGAGTGGCTTTTCGTTGACGATTTCCGCTCCGAGCGTGTGCGAAGGGAAGAACTCCATCGAGATGGCGTACAGGCCCTGGATGTAGAGAAAGTCATAGATGCGGATGACGTTGCGGTGCGTGATTTTGCGCGAGTAGCGCAGCTCATGCACGAAGCGCTTCATGATCTCCTCGTCCTGCGCCACGTTCGGGTTCAGGAATTTGAGAATCAGCCGCTCATCGACCACGGTGTCTTCCATCAGCAGCACGGTGCCGAAGGCGCCTCGACCGATGCGCTCGATGTACTTGTAGCGCCCTTCGATGATGTCGCCCGGGGTGAGCGTGTTGATGTCGAGCTTCGGCGCGCTGGAGTTGGCGACCTGCTGCACCACCTTGGCGACGTCGCGCTCCGGGATCAGCAACGTGCGTGTCGGTTCCACCGGCCGAGCCGGCCGCCCGGGATGAGTGCTGGCGGCGGGCGACACCGAGGTCGCCGCCGTCACGCCGGAGGAGAAGCGCACCTCGAGTTCCGTCATGGCACGCACGGCGGCGCGGGCCACGGTCGCATCCGGATTGGAAGTCTGCCCCTGCAGCTGCGCACGAATCTGATCGGCGCGCTGCTCGTCGGCCAGGCGCGCCATCGCCTGTATGGTTTCGATGCGGATTTCTTTCTCGTTGCGCGCGAGCATCGGCGTGAGCAGGTCGAGCGATTTCTCGTCGCCGAGCTTGCCGATGGCCCGCACCACTACCGGCAGAGCTTTGGCGTTGGCGGTGCGCAGCATCTCGTACAGTCGCGGCACCGCACGCTTGCTGCCGATTTCGGCCAGCGCATCGACCGCGCGCTCACTCACCCACCAGTCCGCATCCTTGGTGGCATCGATCAGGTGATTGATAGCGCGCTCATCCTTGGTCTGATTCAGGATCTCGATCGCCGCGCGCCGCAGATCCTCATCCTTGTCGCGCACCAGCTCGAGCACCGCATCGATGACCTTCGGACCGCCGATTTTGCCGAGTGCGTCGCCGGCACGGCTGCGCACCCACCAGTCATCATCCTTGATCGCCTCCAGCAGATACTTCACCGAACGCGCATCGCCGACCTCGTTCAGCACCTCGACGGCGGCGCGGCGCGTCTGCTCGTTCTCGTCCTTGAGGACCGGCACCAGGTGGCGGATGGTTTCCGGATCGCGCGCACGCTGCAGCAGCTCGACCGCGCGATTCTGGACCTCCAGCTCCGGATCGCGCAGCAGCCCGCAGACCTTCGCGACCTCGATCGGCCCGTCCATTTTCGACAGCGCGGCGAGCGCGGCCGAGCGGATCAGCTTGCTGTTGTCCCCGAGCTGCCCCTGCAGTGCACGCTGCACCTCGGGCTTATTGAACTTTGCCAGCACACTGATGATGTGCAATCGCGCGATCGGATCCTTGCCTTGCAGCCGGCTGATCAGCTCCGGCACGGCCGATTCGTCGGCCGCTTCGGCGACGATGCGAAACAGTGCCGCCTTTTCGTTCGGCTCCTGGTTGTAGGCGGCGGTCAGCAGTTCGCGGATCGAGAAGCGCTGGCGCTGGCCGTTGATGACATCCAGCAGCGCGGATTTGGCGATGCCCGGGGTCGCCAGTGCCTCCAGCAGCAGGTGCGGTGGGTAGCCGCGGCTGCTGGTGAGCGCCCAGGCGACACCCGCAATCGAGCGCGGGCTGCCTTGCACCAGCGCCTGGACATATTTGGGGAAGCTCTTGGCATTGGCGAGCGTGGCCAGCACGTCGACGAACGCCACCGTGGCGTGCTTATCGGCTTCCGGCAGCGCGGCGATGACTGCTTCGATCGCGCCCGGCCCCGCCTCCTTCAGCTTGGCGATGGCCTTCTGCGTTTCCGCTCCCATCAGATTGGTCGACGCCTTGATCTGCTCGATCAGCCGGTCAGCACGCAGGGTGGTGAAAAAACTCATTCCGCCGTGTTAATGTTGTTGCAAGGGGTGCCGCTACCGCAGCCCTTCGGCCGCACTTTCCGATGGCCAGGTGGTATCAAGCAAGCCGGGATTATGCCATGTTTGCCCGGCGCGACGGCCGTTCTTGCCGGTTCCAGGGTGATACAATTCATGCTGATTTCAGAGGTTAGCGTACGCGCGGCCATTGACGGTTTTGTCGATCCCTACCTGCAGCAGACCCTGGCGCAAGCCCAGGCGTTGCGCGCCCTGGAGCTGGATGCGGACCGGGTTCTGGTCAAACTCGAACTCGGTTTTCCTACGGTTGGCTATACGCACGAATTGCAATCGGCGCTGCAGCGACATCTGGCTGGCGCCGGACTGGCCGTGGAGCTGACGCTCGAGCTCGCCAGCCGCATTGTGCCTCACGCCGTGCAACGTAACCTCAAGCCACTCGCGGGCGTGAAGAATATCGTGGCTGTGGCGAGCGGCAAGGGCGGGGTTGGCAAATCCACCGTTGCGGTGAATCTGGCGCTGGCCTGGGCGGCCGGCGGCGCACAGGTGGGCATCCTCGATGCCGATATCTACGGGCCCAGCCAGCCGCTGATGCTGGGCCTGACGGGACAGCATCCCAGTTCTCCGGACGGCAAGCACATCCGGCCGCTGCAGGCGCATGGCCTGTCGGCAATGTCCATAGGCTTTCTGGTCGACCCGGCGCAGGCCGTGGTCTGGCGCGGCCCGATGGTGACCCAGGCGCTGTCGCAGTTGCTGAGCGATACCGACTGGGGCGAACTCGACTATCTGGTGGTCGACATGCCCCCCGGCACCGGAGACATTCAGCTCACGCTGGCGCAGCGCGTGCCGGTCGCCGGTGCGATCATCGTTACCACTCCGCAGGACATTGCTCTCGCCGACGCGCGCAAGGGGCTGGCGATGTTCGAGAAGGTCTCGGTGCCGGTACTCGGCATCATCGAAAACATGAGCATGCACGTATGTTCCAACTGCGGCCATGTGGACCATATCTTCGGTGCCGGCGGCGGTGCGCGCATGGCCGCCGAATACGATGTGCAGTTGCTGGGTGAACTGCCGCTCGACGCCCGGATCCGCGAGCAGGCTGACGGCGGCCGTCCGACCGTTGTGGCCGAACCGGAAAGTGCGCGCGCGCGCGCCTATATCGAAGCGGCCAGGCACGCAGCGGCAGCACTCGCGCGCCGCGCGCGCGATCGCAGCGCGCTGTTCCCGAAGATCGTGGTGGAAGACACCTGACAGCAAGGACGGCATAGGCGGAACGGCATGGCTATAAAATCGGATAACTGGATTCGCCGCATGGCGAGCGAGCGAGGCCTGATCGAGCCGTTTGAACCCAACCAGGTGCGCGCGAACGCCACCGGGCGTGTCATATCCTACGGTACCTCGAGTTACGGCTACGATGTGCGCTGCGCGCCCGAGTTCAAGATCTTCACCAACATCAATTCGACCATCGTGGATCCCAAGCAGTTCGATGAAAAGAGCTTCGTCGATCTGGCAGCTGATGTCTGCATCATTCCACCCAATTCATTCGCACTTTCCCGCACGGTGGAATATTTTCGTATCCCGCGCAATGTACTGGTGGTGTGCCTTGGAAAATCCAGCTACGCGAGGTGCGGCATCATCTGTAATGTGACGCCGCTTGAACCCGAGTGGGAAGGCCACGTCACACTCGAGTTCTCCAACACCACGCCGCTGCCCGCCAAGATTTATGCGAACGAGGGCGTAGCGCAGATGCTGTTTTTCGAATCCGACGAAGTCTGCGCGACCTCGTATGCCGATCGCGGCGGCAAATATCAGGGCCAGATGGGCGTGACGCTGCCCAGGGCCTGAGGCGAAGATCCTGCAAGCGTCAGTCGCGCTTGAGGCTCTGGATCTGCATGCTCCATTCGACGCTGTCGATGCGCTTCTGCTCGACCCGCATCGGCAGGTAGCCGAGCGTCGGCGCGCACCAGAAGCGCGTCACGCGCGGTGAACCCGGGTGCTGACTGCTGTAGATGACCGTGTCGATCCGGCCCAGCGCCGTATCGATCGTCTGCGCGCCCTCGCGCTGATAGCGGTACTCGCGCGCCGAGTTCCGGTCGAGCATCGACAGATGCTCGGGCGTTCTACCGCGCAGCAACTCGACCATCATCGCAATCTGCACCGACAGGTCATCCTGAATGCCGGGTTGCAGCGGCAAGTCGACCGCCACGCCCTCGTACACGCCGGCGGCGCGGCCCGCGGCCCAGTCGAAGGTGACGTCGGCGTCGTGATCGCTGCCGCTGCCTTCGGCCTTGAAGCTCAGCGGCTGCACGCCCTGCTCGGTGATGCGCATGCGGCTGCGCAGCGAGGGCCGCATCGGATACAGATGACCCAGACCACGCGGCGCGCTGGTTGAACTGTAGGTCCAGTCATCGCCCGCCACATGCTCGAGCCTGAGGGTGGAAACTGCCACCGTGGCGCCGTGCCAGCTCCAGGCGTAGGAGGCCTGAAAAGGTTTGAGCGCATCGTCTGCGGCCGCGCCGCTTGACGTCTGCGCAGCCAGCACCCCGGTCAGCCAGAGCAGTAATGTAAGCGCGCGCACGCCGCGCGCCGCCGTACTCATGCCTCGATGACCACGCTGCGGCCGCCGTGCCGGACCTCGCCGATCAGCAGGGCGTGCTCGCCGCTTCGCTGCAGCAGGCTCAGCGCCTCCGTGGCCCGCTCGGCGGCCACGATCACGACCATGCCGATGCCACAATTGAAGGTGCGATGCATCTCGGCATCCGCCATCGCTCCGGTGCGCGCGAGCCAGTCGAACACCGGCTGCTGCGGCCAGCAGCGCCGCTGCAACACGACTTCCAGGCCGTCGCGCACGACGCGCGGGATGTTGTCGGTGAGGCCACCGCCGGTAATGTGCGCGAGCGCATGCACTGGCAGCGCCGACATCAGTTGCAGCAGCGGTTTCACGTAAATGCGCGTCGGCGTCAACAGCTGTTCGAACAGCGAGCGACCCGCGAGCTGCGTGCTGGCGGTGGCGCCGGCGAGCGCAATGAGCTTGCGGATCAGCGAGTAGCCGTTGGAATGCGGGCCGGAAGACATCAGGCCGATGACGGCATCGCCGGCGCCCACCCGACTGCCATCGATGATGGCCTCCTTCTCGACAACACCGACGCAAAAGCCGGCCAGATCATAGTCCTCGCCCTGATAGATGCCGGGCATCTCGGCGGTCTCCCCGCCGACCAGCGCCGCGCCGGCCTGCACGCAACCCTCGACGATGCCGCCGATCACGCTGGCGGCAACGTCGACGTTGAGATGGCCGGTCGCGTAGTAGTCGAGAAAAAACAGCGGCTCCGCACCCTGCACAACCACGTCGTTGGCGCACATCGCCACCAGATCGATGCCGATCGTGTCGTGGCGAGAGGTCTCGATCGCCAGCCGCAGCTTGGTGCCGACGCCGTCGGTGCCCGAGACCAGCACCGGCCTGCGGTAGCGCTCAAGCGGCAGCTCCACCATCGCGCCGAAGCCGCCGATGCCCGCGAGCACCTCGGGGCGCATGCTGCGCTTGACCAGCGGCTTGATGCGCTCCACCAGCAGATCGCCGGCGTCGACGTCGACGCCGGCGTCACGATAGGTATAGCTGTGCGGCTTGCTCATGTTTATCGCCTGGCGGTTACCGCGGCATGCGCGGCGGTCGCGCGAGCACGTTATAGTAGCCGAGGG
>Ga0209624_10004018_pt1 | contig 10227 bp, 12 predicted proteins | sample JacPinW_OM2H0_O1_FD_188565 | JGI IMG/M metagenome (GOLD analysis project Ga0209624, IMG submission 188565) | Forest soil microbial communities from Algoma, Ontario, Canada - Jack Pine, Ontario site 1_JW_OM2H0_O1 (SPAdes) (version 2) | ecosystem: Environmental > Terrestrial > Soil > Boreal... | reverse complement strand
GGAACATGGTACTCCAGGCGGATAGCCGTGCGAGCTGTTCCCGGAGCGGATTCCGGCGGACGTCAGGGGCTAAAGCCCTTTCCATTCCCTGCTTCTCACGCGGCCCTGAAGGGCCGCTCTTCCACGGAAATCATTTCGCAAATGAACTCTTCCTATTCGTTCCACGAACAGTCTGTTCCTATTCTTCGCTTGCTGCGCTTCGCGAGAATAGTCCCCAGCAGAACTGCGGGGCGATGGCGTAGTTGATCTGCACAAGTACGATCGCGGCGATGCTGTAGTAGGTGTTCAAAAAACACAACGGGCGCCCGCGGCGTAGAGGGCTTGCGCGATCACAATGCGGCGAATGATGGCGGGGTGAATGTCGGCGGGTACGTCGTCGGCGAGAAGATGCGCACGGGTTGCATAGCTCCAGCTCCAGTAGAGGATCGTGCCGAGTAACAGAATATTGAACCAATAGACGAGCAGGGCTGTGCGATAGTGGATGAATTCGGAGAGCAAGGAGGTCGAGAACGGCGTCAACGTAATCGCGCAGAGAAAGGCGATGTGAATCCAGGCAAGATTGCGGTCGGCGCGGGCGAACTGGTTGAGTTGGGTCTGCTGGCCGACCCAGAAAATGCCATTGGTCATCACGCTCATGAGGAAGATGACCAGGCGAGGTGCGAGCACGGCGAGGGCATGCCAGAGATCGTGCTCGGAGTGAATGGCCTCCGCAGTCGGCACGCGGAGATCGAGCACGAGCAGAGTCATTGACACAGCGAAGATGCCGTCACTGAGGGCGGCCAGGCGCTCGACGCTTTGTCCGGCAACACGGTTGTAGAGAGCGCGCATCGAACAGAGTTTAGCGGGTGGCGGGGATTACCAGCAAAACGTGACTCAAAGGCCGCGATAGACGCGGAGGGTGAGACTCTTGCGAAAAGGCTGCTTGAGGTGGATCGGAGTACGCCAGATTCTCCTCTGTATTGGATTGTCGGCCATGATTGGCGGTCCGCTCCTGGCGCAAGATACCCCGCCTCCTCCGCCCGCGACTCCATCCACGCAGGAGCCCCAATCGCCGCAAGGTCAACCGCCGCCTGAAGAAAAAAAAGATGAGAACGCAAATCCGGCCCAGGCCGCAGCAGAAAAAACCAAGGAAGTGACGATTCAGGCTGTCGAGGCGACCAAGGAAGCTGGCAAGCAGGCTCTGTTCAAAGCGCGCGACTGGGAGACCGGCTGGTTCACGGGAGCGTATGTAGAGAAAGGAAGAAAGCGGGTTCCGATGACCGCGCAGCAGCGGCTGGATATTTATCTGCAACAAACGCTGATCAGCCCCGGCGACTACATGAAGCGGGCGTTCGCCGCAGGGATTGATCAGGCGCGCGGAACGCCATCGCAATGGGGCGGGGGCTGGGGCGGCTACGGCGAGCGCTTCGCGTCGCGTGAAGGGCAATTTATTTCCGCCAACAGTTTGGCCGCGCTAGGCAATGCGGCGCTGCGTTACGAGCCGCGCTACGATCAATGCACCTGTTCGGGATTCTGGCCGCGAACCAAGCACGCGATCCTGCGGAATTTTTTAACCTACAACCGCACTGAGCAGGAATTGCGGCCACAATTGGCGCTGTATGGAGGAGCATTTGGAGGCGGACTGGTCTCGAGTTCGTGGAAGCCGCATCCGCGTGACATGTGGAGAGACGGGGCTTACGCGATGCTGGGGCAGGCTGGATATGGCGCGCTACTGAATATCTTCATCGAGTTCGCCGGCGACATCAACCGCAAAATCGGCGCGAAGAAGAAGACCGAGCCTCGCCCGTAGGAAAATACACAGAAGTGCTAAGAACTTTCCTACTTGGTTCTCTGGAGTTTCCCCCATCCAAGAACTCGGAAACGGCCTGATGGCGCGCAAGAACCATGAATGATTCAAATAACTAGGGGCAGTTCTCGGGTAAACATCATGCGGGGATCGCCCCCTCGTGTGGTGCGTCAGCCTGATCCGTACAATCCTGCCCCCATTTTTTCTTCAGAGAGTTTCCTTTCCACTTGCGGCGATCTCCGCGACGAAAATCCTCGGTGCGTGTCAGGTGGTCGAAGGACGGACGACCTGCGCAACAACGATCCCCAACGTGAACAGCGACATGAGAGAAATGATGCCCAGCGAGATCACGCAATAGATGCACCAGACGCCCAGGACGTGAGCCTCTATATTGGCCAGGTATAAAGAAAATGCCAGCCCTGCGAACGTGGGAATGATCAGCAGCCGGTAGGAACGAAAGAAAGCGAGCAGGCCCATGAGGATGTATCCGGCGATGCCGACCGCCGCGACCGGGATGGGGCCGAGCATGGCAAAACTGCTGTGATTGACCACGCCGCAATCCCAATGTTCGTTGATGCTGCACGGGGAATCCCCGTATTCGCGGTAATGTTCTCGCAGAGCAAGCGAGGAGACGATGATGCCCATGAGGGAGAGGGTGAGCAGGAGATATTTCATGGATTGTTTTTCGCTCCTCTATAACAACGTCTGTCGGGCGAACGCGTTGAAACAGGCCGGGGCTAAAGCCCCATCATGGCGCGCGATTTACGCGGCGCTAAAGCGCCGCTCTTCCACCGTTACCGACAACTAAGGCTTCTGCGCTCGCGCCAACCAGGACTTCTGAGCTCACGGCCGATGGAAACTCCCGCGTGTCGCTGCTAAGACTTCTGCGCGGTGGCGGCGTCTTTAATTAGATCAGAAACCTGCCAGTCGCCGCCGTTATACCACGTCACAATCTTTCCATCTGGGCCGATCACCGCGGTGCTCAGGTTATGAGTGATCAGTCCACCTTCAGGCTCAACCGTGAGCGCAAAGAAGTCGGCGATTTTCGGCAGGTCGGCGGCACGGGGCGCGGCGAACTGCCAGCGGCGGAACAGGGCAGCATCGTGCGTGTGTGCCACGGAAAATCCGTACTCGCGCAGAACCTTGGGCGTGTCGTGCTCGGGATCAAAGCTGATACTTAACAACTGCGCGTGAGCAAGCGAAGGATTCTGCTCGAGCTGTTTGTAGATTTCGTCGAAGTTGCCGCTCATGCGCGGGCAGAAGTCAGGAAACGGACAACGCGTGTAGATAAAGGTGACAAAAACAACCTTTCCGCGGTATTGGCTCAGCGAAATCTTCTTGCCATCCTGATCGGTGAAGGCGAAGTCGGGAACCTCCTCGCCCGGAGCAGGCATGTGCATTGAGTTCGCGCCCTGGGCTGGCGGAGCCTTCGCGTGTGCCGTGACCTTTACATTCTCGAGCCAGTAGTCCGGCTCCGCATTTTCATCTTTCGGATTCGTCTGGACGACCACAACGACCGCGGAAATGGAATCTCCTGGTGAGAGGTCGCGAAGCGCGGACGGAGGCTTGATCTTGTAAGACATCGCCATGGCATCCATGAATCCGGGAATGTTATCGCCATTGATAAAGGCCGATTGCGCCTGGTTGTCGATCGAGATCACGCGGCCGGTGAAGGGATAGCGTTTCGTGGCCGGAGCCTTCGAGCCATGGCAGGCAGACACAAAGAAAGCGCCGGCGCAGAGCAGGGCGAGAAATAAAAAGCGGTAAGTGCGATCGCTTGGATTGTTCACGTCGTAAACACTTTATCGCGGATGATGACTTCATTGCCACGCGACTAGGAGGCATTCGCAGCGAGCACAACAAGAAAGCTTGACACAGGTGTAAAGCGTGCTTTACATTCTGAAGTGTCAAGTATGCTTGACTTGGAGGGCTCGATGGACGGAAAGGGCAAACGCTATCTACGGGAATTTGGCGGTTCGATGGCCCTGTACTCGGTGATGGTCCCAATCTCGATGCGGCTGTTGCGCGGACACGAGCACACGCCTCTCGGATATTGCATCGCCTTCCTGCCGATCATCCCTTCGGCGCTGGCGCTTTGGGCGTTCATGCGAATGTTTCGCGGCCTCGACGAATTGCAAAGGAAGATCCAGTTCGAAGCGGTGGGATTCAGTTTCCTGGCCACGTGCCTGATCACCCTCACATGGGCTTTCCAGCAGAATGCAGGCCTGCCTCGCTTCGACGTGAGTTGGGTTGCGCCGTTACTGATTCTGCTCTGGAGCCTCGGACTCGGTATCGCCAAGCGGAGGTACGAGTGAAGAACAGCGTGCGCGACCTGCGCGGCGAACTGAACTGGACCCAGGCCGACCTAGCCGAGAAGCTCGGCGTCTCGCGCCAGACGGTGAATGCGATTGAGACGGAAAAATACGATCCAAGCCTGCCTCTGGCCTTCAAGATCGCGAAGCTGTTTCGAAAGCCGGTGGAAGAAATCTTCAAGGCCTAGGCCAGAGGTCGAATTAATTCTGGCCGATCAGCATTCCATCCTTGAAAGACAGAGTCTTCTTCTCACCCGACGGCAGCGTGACGACGGTCTGCAGCACGTCGCGGCCTTGCAGCGTGTATTCGTAGTGAATCGTCTGACCGTCGATCAGCAGCTGCTCGGAAACGCGGCCCAATAAAAATCTGTTGTGAAGCAGGACCTTCCCCTCGCCGTCGATCACAGAGGTGAGCAGCCACGGATCGTGGTCGGCATCATTCATCAGAGGTGCGTATTCAAAGTGATATAGGGCGCCGGATTCGGACGAGACGGTTTCGAGGTGTCCGCCGCGATCGTAGGAATATTTGCGAACGTGTCCGTCTTCGTCGCGGGCCTCGGCAATGCGATCGGAGAAATCGTAGTCAAAGGTAATCCTGTGGCCGCTGGGAGAGACGAGTTCCTGGAGATTGCGAGTCTTGTTCCTGTGCAGCTCGATGCGATGGCCTTGCCCATCATCCATCGCGGTTGGCGCCCCTTGCGCGTAGGTTTTCGAGTAGTAGGCCTCGGGAAAATAGATGTGGCGTCCGTCGCGAAACTTCATCGTCCAGCCATTGCCGTTCCACGAAATCATCGCGCCATAGAATTCCGACGAAGTCTGCGAGTGCCGGAAGACCGCATCCGCGTATCCCGTTCCCTTCGAAGCGCGCGGCATGTAGACCTGGTACCAGTCCTCGAGATTGAGGTTCGTGTAGGTGTAGGGAAATCTCGTGCCGGTTGGACAGATGTCGTAGGGATGATTGCCTCCGACTCCAAATGCGCGGCTGTGATTGTCCCAGACGATATAGGTGCGCGTCAGGTTCAAGGGCATGATGTCGGGAACGAGAAGATCGGTTTGGCGCAGGATGAATCGTCCAGTGTGCAGGTCGACGTCGAACTCGTTCACCGGCTTGTCATGACGCACGGTCGGAGGAACCATCGCAATCGATGCCTGGAACTTCGGAGGCGTGGACTCCGGAACGGACGAAATCACGACGTAGGGATAGGATCCGTCCCACGATGGAGGGGAATCGGTGAAGGGCAGCAGTTCGACTTTCGCTGCGCGAGCCGGCCACCAGAAGATGGCCGCAGCCGCGGCAACGAGGATGGCGAACAAGGCCCACTTCCACGCCGGACTGCGCCAGAACGGATGCTGCCTCGATTCACGCAAGCTCCTCACCCACGTATGAAAGAGCGCTGACACTGCGAAGTAATTCTAGCTCGGCCCGCCTTCGGCTCTAAGATGGGAGAGATGAAGCCTCGGAAGCAGGACAAGGTTTCTTTGCTTCGGCTGCCTGTAGTTCTTGCGGCGACGCATCTGGTCCTCTTTTTGATCACGATGCTGTCGGGATTGAAAACAGCGAGCGGCGGGAACCCTCTTTTCTGCGTCGACTTGCCGGTGTCGCTGCCTCTCGTAGGACACGACGATACCTGGACGGTCGTTGCTGTGGGAATTCTGGCGACGATCTGGTGGTTCTTTATCGGCCAGGTCGGATGGCTAAGCAAGGTGGGAAAAATCAGCCGAACGTCTTCGGCGGTGGGCGCTGGGCTCACCCTTCTGATTTGCGCGGCAGACGCCTATGCCATGATCAGCCAGTTCGTTCTGATTTCGCGCGAGCCGGATTTCTCGACGATCGACGTCGTGATCTATATGTTCGCGGCGGCGCTGCTGGCTGGGGGCCTGATCAGCGCCGGATATGCTGCGCGGGCAGTGTTCAAATCCAGCGGGAGCTGAAAATCCCCACGTCCGGCAAAATCGGCCGGAAATGGGGCACCCGGAACCCGGAGTGCTTCGAATCGACCTCTACCTCTAATCTCAAGCCTTTTCGAATCCCAATTCTATTTTGGATACCACTCCAGCAAACGTACTTCGATGCCAGTTCCTTCCAGCGCCTTTTGAAAGATGGAGAGATCGGAGCCGCGGTAGTGATAGGGGATCACGATCTTCGGATGGAAAGCCTTCACTGCATCCGCTGCTTCTTCGGGCGGCATGGTGTAGGGCAGATTCATGCAGATGAAGGCGACGTCGATGTTTTTGAGCGCGCGCATCTCGGGCACGCCCTCGGTGTCGCCGGAGAAATAGAAGCGCTTGCCACCATAGTTGAGGACGTAGCCGTTGCCGCGTCCTTTGTCGTGAAAAAATTTGCCGGGAGCGGGGCCGCGCTTCAGGTTGTAGGCGGGAATGGCTTCGATAGAAAACGCTCCCCAGACTTTAGTCTCGCCGTTGGCGATCGGCTTGGCGGTCGTCACAGTCTGGACGACGGCCGGTGGCGCGAAAATCTCGGTGCCGTCTCTGCTGACGGCTTTGATCGAGTCGGGATCCATGTGATCGCCGTGAATGTCGGTGATGAGGATGAGATCGGCTTTCGGCAGGTCCGCGAGTTTCGCGGGTTTGGCAGGATCGAGATATAGGACTTTCCCTCCGGCCTCGATCAACGTGCTGGCGTGATTGAGCGGTGTGATCTTGACCGGCCCGGCGGAGGTGGGGAAGGTTTGGGTCTGGGCGGCGGCGGTGTGGACAAAAGACGCAAGCGCAATGAGAAGGACGGCGAAAACATCGGGACTGACGGAGACAGCTTTCATGTTGGCCTCGTAACGATACTTGTTTGTCAGAAATATACGCGACCCATCACTTCGGTCAACAGTGGAATGGCTCATTGTAGTATTCTATACTTTAATATAGCATGGTATAATTAACTTATATGGCTATTAGTATCAAGAGCATGGAAGCAGAGCGGTTAGCGAGGGAAATCGCGGCCAAGACTGGCGAATCCATAACGGGAGCAATCCAAAAGGCGCTTGAGGAGAGACTTGAGCGGCTCCGGAACCAGCGCCGTGGTCAAATTCTCGCGGGCCAACTCGAAGAGATTCTGCGACGAGTCGACCAATTACCTGTGCTGGATGCCCGCTCCGCGGACGAAATTCTCGGGTACGACGAGCACGGGCTTCCTCGCTAGATAAATTGAAAGGCTGAATCGGCCGCAATGGTAATCGACACATCCGCACTGGCGGCGATCTTCTTTGCCGAACCCGAACGTCAGAAATTCCTCGCCGCGATCACCGCGGCAGGAAGCCGGTTGATATCCGCTGCTAGCGTGCTCGAAACGGGAATCGTGCTCGAAGCTCGACAAGGCGAAGCGGCGGGCCGCGAGTTCGATCTTTTCGTCGTCCGCGCCAATCTGCAAATCGTGCCTGTCGATGCCGAGCAGGTGGAACTGGCGCGCTCTGCGTGGCGAAAGTACGGAAAAGGCCGTCACCCCGCGGGGCTCAATTTCGGCGATTGTTTTTCCTACGCTCTAGCCAAATCCTCGGGGGAGACGTTGCTTGCGAAGGGAACCGATTTCGGCAGAACCGACATTGCTGTCGACAATTGAGAGTCAAAGGCTCGTCGTCGACGGAGATGTTGCAGGCACCATGGGTTTCGGTTGTACTTAATTCCTAAGGTGGTCGGTGCTAAAACCCGTTACTTGCTCCTAGAGGAACGTCCGCAGTGTGCAACGATTATGTCTCTATCCGCGGAACGGGACCACTTCTCAGCGTAACTCACAGCTTTCGCACAACGAGCGTCAGATTCCTGCCCTCGGCCCTCGGCAGCCGCGATTTGGGAAAGACCAAAATACTCCAATGCCAAGCTCTGCCCGTAGTCGGCCCTTGCCTCGGGCATCGAGATCTCTTGAATTCGCGCTTCGTAACTGCTTGCTGATTCCAGAAAAAGCGGCTCGGCTTTCCCTGGTTGACCTTCTCGCATGAATAGAAGCCCGAGCGCCTCTTGCACCCCTGCGACCTCGGCCTCGTCCGGGCGCTGGTGTTTCAGGTGGGCCGCCAGGGACTGCTCGTAAAGCTGCTCTGCCCCGCTCAGATTGTTCTGCGCAACCTTCAGCATAGCGAGCGCAGAGAGCGAATCCGCGAGTTCCAGCCATTTCGCGTCTCCCCGCTGTTCGGCGGCTGAACGAGCCTGCGAGAGTTTGGTTTCCGCCGTAGACAGGTCGCCATTCTTTAGGGCGTCACGACCCGCGCGTTCATTCGGCCAGTAGGCCTCTTGAAACGTCCGTTCCTTATCTATGTCTGACTGATTAATACCCTCAGGAATGGACACCTGTACTTCCGTCCTCACTGTCGCTGGCTTCCCGTCGATCTCGAACGGCTTATATTTCCACTTGCGAATAGCTTCCAGGGCTGCGGGCGCGAGCATAGGATGGCCGCTGATCAGCTTAAGGTTCTTGACACTGCCCGTTTCATCGATGTCGATTGACGTACGCACAATCCCTTCAATCTGGGCCGCTTTGGCGAGAGGCGGATAGTCTGGCTGAACGAAAGTGAGGAGATTCTCCTTGGCCTTGTCTGGCGCGATACTCGGCAGATCGTTAGCTTGGGCATGTACTGTCGTGCCGAGCAAAATGCACAGCGCCACCACAACCGAGAAAATCCACACCTTGGGATTCGCTATAAGATGCACGAAACGTCTACTCTTCCTCTTCCTTGACCTCGCCGCGCTCGGCTTTTGCTTTTTCGATGATCTTTTCCTGCAACTGACCGGGGACGACATCGTAGTGATGCATTTCCATATTGAAGCTGCCGCGGCCCTGGGTCATTGATGTCAGCTCGACGCCATAGGTCAGCATTTCGGACATGGGCACTTCGGCCTTAACGACCGTATTGCCGCCTTTGTTGTCCATGCCCTGGATGCGTCCGCGGCGGCTGTTAAGGTCGCCCATGATCGATCCAGCAAAATCGTCGGGGACCGTGATCTCAACGTGCATCACGGGTTCGAGCAGCGTGGGTTTCGCAGTCTCCATCGCTTTGCGGAAAGCGATGCGACCCGCCATCTGGAACGACATGTCGTTGGAATCCACGTCGTGATAGGAACCGTCGTAGAGCACAACGCGGAAGTCCACAACCGGGAAGCCGGCGAGATGCCCGCGCGCGGCTGCGTCCTTGATCCCCTTTTCGATAGCCGGAATGTAGTTCTTGGGGATCGCTCCGCCAAAAATGTCGTTCACAAATTCGAACTGCCCACCGCGCGGTAGCGGCTCCATCTTGATCTTGCAATCGCCGTACTGGCCGTGGCCTCCGGTTTGTTTTTTGTGGCGTCCCTGGACATCGGCCTTGCCGCGAATGGTTTCCCGGTAAGGCACCTTGGGCGCCTTCAGAACGACTTCGGTGTGATAGCGCTTCTTCAGTTTCGCAACAACCACTTCGATATGCTGTTGCCCGGTGCCCGCGATCAAGAACTCCTGGGTCTGAGGATCGCGGAAGAAGCGGAGCATCGCGTCCTCTTCCATCTGCTTGTGGAGGCCCGGTCCGAGCTTGTCTTCGTCAGCGCGGCTCTTGGGCTCGATGGCGAAGGTGATCGCCGGTTCCGGCAGCTTCACGCGCGGGTATTGAATTGGCGCCGACTTATCTCCGAGAGTGTCGCCGGTCAAAGTGTCTTTCAGCTTGGCAACGGCGCCAATATCACCAGCGTGCAATTCATTGATTGGAATTGCAGTCTTGCCCTGCATGGTCGAGATGTGCGCAAATTTTTCCTGCGGGCCGCGGCTGTAGTTCACCAGTGTCGCATCATTCTTCAGAACGCCGGAGAACACTTTGAAGTAGGAAATCCGGCCGGCAAACGCATCCGACACCGTCTTGAATATGTATACGGACATGGGTTCTTCGTCGCTCTCGTGGCGCTTGGGAGCATCCGCTCCAGAGGCCGCTTCGCCCTGTACCCACTCGTGCTCGGAGGGTGCGGGCGTGTAGTCGATGATGAAGTCCATGATGCGGTCGGCACCGATGTTGCCGAGGCCGGAGCTGAAGATCACGGGGAAAATCTTGTCTTCGCGAATGGCATTGTGGAGCGCCGGAATCAGATCTTCTTCGCCGAGCGTGCCCGCTTCGAAGAACTTTTCCATCAGCTTATCGTCGCCCTCGGCGACCAGCTCGACGAGCA
>Ga0209624_10004017_pt1 | contig 10230 bp, 10 predicted proteins | sample JacPinW_OM2H0_O1_FD_188565 | JGI IMG/M metagenome (GOLD analysis project Ga0209624, IMG submission 188565) | Forest soil microbial communities from Algoma, Ontario, Canada - Jack Pine, Ontario site 1_JW_OM2H0_O1 (SPAdes) (version 2) | ecosystem: Environmental > Terrestrial > Soil > Boreal... | reverse complement strand
GACCGTCAAGGCCACGGGGGCGCGTTCGAAAATTATGTGTGACCGCGAGACCATGTAGACGCCAGCCGTGACCATGGTTGCCGCATGGATCAATGCGGAAACTGGCGTCGGGCCCTCCATGGCGTCGGGCAGCCACACATAAAGGGGAATCTGCGCGGACTTGCCGCAAGCCCCCACCATCAGCAAAATTCCAATGGCCGTCAGAAGTCCGGCGCTGGCGTTTTCCGGAGCGAGCGGCTGCACTTGAGCAAATACTTGACTGAAATTCAGCGAGCCAAAATGCTGGATGATCAGGAAAAGCGCGATCAGGAATCCGAAGTCACCGATGCGATTTACGATGAATGCCTTTTTTCCTGCGGATGCGGCGGAGTCTTTCGTGAACCAGAAGCCGATGAGTAAGTACGAGGCCAATCCTACGCCTTCCCAGCCGATGAACATCAGCAGATAGTTGTTGGCCAAGACGAGCGTCAGCATAAAAAACATGAACAAGTTCAGGTAAGCGAAGAACCGGTAGTAGCTGGGGTCCTCCCACATGTAGCCGACAGAATAGATATGAATTAGAAATCCGACCCCCGTAACCACCAGCAGCATCACGAGCGAGAGTTGATCGAGATACAACGAGAAGTCAGCGCTGAAGCTGCCGGACCGGATCCAGTGAGCGACATACTCCTGATACGGAAGATCGATTGACGAAAAACGCAGGGCCACCGAAAGCGCCCAGGCAAAGGCCGCGCCGGAGAACACGAGTCCAACCGTAGTGACGGCTGTTCGAGACGATTTCTTTCCCAAGAAACCATTAATCGCTGCGCCCGCCAAAGGCAGGATCGGAATCAGCCAGAGATTGAGATTCGGCGTCATAGCTTGAGCAGGTTCACCTGGTCCACATTGAGAGTTTCGCGCGTGCGGTAAACGGCAATGATGATCGCCAACCCCACCGTAGCCTCCGCGGCCGCCACCACCATAACGAAAAAGACGAATACCTGTCCGGCTAAGACGTGCCAGTGTGCCGCGAAGGCCACGAAAGAAAGATTCACGCCGTTGAGCATCAGTTCAATCGACATGAAGATGGTAATGATATTGCGCTTGATCAGGAATCCGGCCACGCCGCAAGCGAAAAGAAACCCGCTGAGCACCAGGTAATACGATAGGGGCACCATTCACTCCACCTTCCCGGCGGGTGAAGTTGCCGGCTTGCTCGCCAGCACTACCGCGCCCATGATCGCGATCAGGATCAGAACCGAGGTGATTTCAAAAGGCAGCAGGAATTCGTGGAAGAGTAATTGTCCGATGGCCTTGGGATCGCCAGGCAGAGCGCCCGCGGCGACGGCTTCGGTTCCCGAATGTCGCAAAACGACCCAGCCGACCAGGATGCTTCCCAGTAACAATCCGGGTATGCCCAACAAGACGGCGACGCGGCTGCCCTTGGTGCGCTCTTCAACGCCGGCATTGAGCAGCATGATGGTGAACACAAACAACACCATGATGGCCCCAGCGTAGACGATGACCTGCACTGCGGCGACAAATTCCGCCCCCAACAGCAAATATTCGCCCGCCAGCGCGGCCATCACCGCAATCAGCGACAGCGCGCCGTTGATGGGATGTCTCTGCGCCAGCAGGTTAACTGCCCCCGCGACACAGACAGCGCCGAAAGCCAGAAATAAGACTAAGTGCACATTCATGAGATCACTTCCGGTTCTCAGTTCTCAGTAAACCATTGGTGCGGGCTTCTCAGGAGGCGGCTTGGGCGCGTTCACTGAGAACTGGGAACTGAGAACTTCTTTATGTCACCAGGCTACTGCGATCGCAGTGGCAATGAGATTCACCAGTGCCAATGGCAGTAAGAATTTCCACCCAAATGCCATCAACTGGTCGTAACGGAAGCGCGGCAGCGTCCCGCGCACCCAGATATACACAAAGAGAAATGCGAAAATCTTCGCCGCGAACCAGAACACCGGCAAAAACACCCGCACAATCGGAGGTCCAAACAGCGGCCCGTGCCATCCGCCGAAAAACAACAACGTAGCCACGCAAGCCACCGTGATCATGTTGGTGTACTCGGCCATGAAGAACATGGCGAACTTCATGGAGCTGTACTCCGTGTGATAACCAGCCACCAGCTCCGTTTCGGCTTCCGGCAAGTCAAATGGAATGCGGTTTGTCTCCGCGTAGGCCGCGATCAGGTAACAGAAGAAGCCGATCAACTGCCCATGGAAAATATTCCATCGCGGAATAAAGCCCCAGAAATGTCCGGACTGTGCATCCACAATCGCGCGCAGACTGAAGCTGCCCGACATTATCAGCACGCCGACCAGCGACAAGCCCAGCGAAATCTCGTAGCTCACCATCTGCGCACTGGCACGAAGACCGCCGAGCAGCGAATATTTGTTGTTCGACGACCAGCCTGCAAGCGCAACGCCATAAACGCCAATCGACGTAACGCCAAGAATCAGCAGCAGTCCCGTGTTCACATCGGTGATCTGGAGAGGGATGGTATAGCCGCGAATCGTGACTGAGTTGCCGAATGGAATGACTGAAATCGAAGTCAGCGCAAAAATAAGCGCGATCATCGGCGCCGCAATGAACAGCGGCTTATAAACGTGCGGTGGCGTCAAATCTTCCTTGAATATGAATTTCAGGCCGTCGGCCGCGGGCTGCAGCAATCCGAATGGGCCCACCCGCGTGGGTCCCCAGCGATTCTGCATGTGGCCCACCACCTTGCGTTCCAGCCAGACGGTGTATGCGACTGCGGTGAGCAGCACGCCCAGCACGACAGCCGACTTGATCACCGACGCCACTATGAACAGCCAGATTGGTAATGCCAAACCTTGCTTCCTCTCTTGCTCAGGAACCACACTACAGTGTCAATCCGCCGCGACTTCCGCGGGCTTGACTTCGTGACTTTCTATGACCGACTTCAAAGTACGCGAGTATCGCCCCAGCGTGCCCGACGTGAACAGGGTGTCGTTCGCCGGAGCAATCGATTCGGGATTCTGTATCGCCCCGGGTCCGCTCTTGGTGAACGACGTGTGCTCGCTGTTGGCCGCCAGAAGATTCGTGCGCGAGATGTCGTAGCCAGGAACCAGTCGCTGGATCTCGTCGAGAATGGCCATCGGATCGAGCGGACTCAACTTCGGCTCCAACCCTTGCATCTCCAGCCACACAGCGTGACGATCAGCCTCGCCGGATTGCGCGCCTCGCGACTGTCCCATATCCGCCCGCGTTCCACCGCCAAATGGAACCAGTTTGCGGACGTTAAACCCCATGGCGTCGGCGATCCGGACAATCATTTCAAAATCACTTTTCGTGCCGGAGATTTCGCCGGCCTTCTTCACCAATTGCACATCGCCGCACGTATTCGTCATCGAGCCCGCCTTCTCGTAGGCATTGGCCGCGGGCAGAACCACGTCCGCCATGACCGCGGTTTCGGTGAGAAACATATCTTGCACGACGACAAAACTATTCGAGAAAGCGAAGGGATCGATGTTGAGCCGTCCCACAGGATTGGAGCCGACGACGTAGAGCGCTTTGAGCTTGCCGCTCTTTCCCGCTTCGACCATGCCGGCAAGGTCGAGTCCTGCGGCGTGCGGAACGACCCATTCCTGATGAAAATCGCTCGTTCCCGCGGTCGGATGATAGCCGGGCAGCAGCTCGGGATAAAGCCCCATATCGGCCGCCCCGCGCGAGTTGCAATAATCGCCCAAACAAACAAACTTTGCGCCGGAAATTCCGGAGCCGAAACCGACGAGAGCCGCAATATCGTTTCCACGAATTTCCGAACCGAAAATAATGACGAGATTCAGTTCGCCGCGAAGTTTATCGCGCAGCGCTGTCCACGCATCTTTATTGGTTGACGCGCTAACCAGGGCATCAGCGGCCGCATCATCGCCCGATAAGAAGCTGGCGACCCTGCCTTCGGCTCCCGATGGGATCTGAAGAAAGCTCGTTGCCTGTCGCCGCAACTTGATAGGCTGCGAGTTCACCACGTAGAGCCGCGCCCGGTGCAAACGCACATTATTGCGAATCTGCCAGGCTAGCAGTGGATGCTGTTCCGTGGGGTCGTTGCCGATCAGCAAAATCGCGGGCGCGGTGAAAACATCCGCCATGCTCGCAGTAGCGTCTGGCTTGCCACGCAATGCCGCCGAAAGAGCAGGGAAGTCAGCAGTGCGATGATGGTCGATATTGTTCGTCTGCAATACCACGCGAGCGAACTTCGAAAGCAGATACGATTCTTCATTCGTGGTGCGCGTCGAACCAATCACGCCGATCGCCGCACCGCCCTCTTTGTCACGAACCTCGATAAACTTTTTCCCGACTAACTCAAATGCCTCTTCCCACGTCGACGGCGTCAGCTTGCCATTTTTTCGAATCAGCGGTTGCATGAGCCGCTCTTCGTGATTGGCAAAATCGAACGCGTAGCGGCCTTTAATGCAGAGAAAATCCCCGTTTGTGCCGCTCTTGTCGCGGTTGTCACCACGCACAATCTCCATGCCGGTGTCAGATCGCCGCACCCCCAGAGTGGTCTTACAGCCGTCGCCGCAGTGAGTGCACACCGTACCCACATGGGTCATTTCCCACGGCCGCGTCTTGTAGCGATACGCTCCAGAGGTGAGCGCGCCCACGGGACAGATGTCGATGCACATGCCACATTCTTCACATTCCAGATGATCTTCTTTATTCGGAGCGATCAGCGAACTCACGCCGCGGTTCTGCACCCCAAGAGCCCACACGTCCATGCCCTCGCCACAAATCCGCACGCATCGGAAGCAAAGAATGCAACGGGGCCGGTCGAAAAACACCACCGGAGACCACTGCTGTTCATCTTTGTGGTTCTTCGCCTCCATGAACTTCGATTCCGCGGCGCCGTAGGAGAACGTCATGTCCTGCAGTTCGCACTCGCCGCCTGCGTCGCATACCGGGCAATCCAGCGGATGATTGCCCAACAGCATTTCCAGCGTCGACTTGCGCGCCTGCTTGACCTCGTCGCTATTGGTGGTGACGATCATGCCCTCGCTAATGACCGTGGTGCAGGCGGTCTGTAGCTTCGGCATCTTCTCTACTTTCACCATGCACATGCGGCAAGCGCCCTGCAGGGAAAGACTCGGGTAATAGCAAAAAGAAGGCACCTCGATGCCCACGGTTTTACAGGCCTCAATCAGCAGCGTTCCCGCGGGAGCCGCGATCTTCTTGCCGTCGACAGTGAGATTTACGTCAGCCATGAAAATTGAGTAATTGAGAAATTTGGTAATTGAGTAATTGAAAATCTACGCCGATATTCAGTGCGCGAATGCAGCCACCTGCTCTGCCGCGCCCTGCTTCTCGTAAGGGCACGGCCTGCCTTCCAGGTGATCTTCAAACTCTTTGCGAAACTTTTTCACGAAGGCGATCGTCGGCATTGCGGCCGCATCCCCCAGCGGACAGAACGTTCGCCCCAACATGTTCTCCGCCAGGTATTGCATGTTGTCGATGTCTTTCTTCACGCCGCCGCCAGCGTGAAAGCGAATTAGGATCTTCTTCAGCCAATCGGTTCCCTCGCGGCAAGGAATGCACCATCCGCAACTTTCGTGCTGATAAAAATTCATGGTCCGCAGCGCAAATTTAACGATGCACTGCTGGTCGTCGACCATCACCACGCCGCCTGAACCCAGCATCGACCCAGCCTTCTGCACCGAATCGAAGTCCATCGCAACGTCGATCTCATCCGCGGTAAGACACGGGCAAGACGCTCCGCCCGGCACAACCGCCTTCAAAGTGCGCCCATTCGGAATTCCTCCGCCCACTTCATAAATCATCTTCTTCAAGTTGTAGCCCATGGGCAATTCGTAAACGCCCGGCTTGGCGATATTGCCGCTCAAGCAAAACAGACGCGTGCCGCCATTCTTCGGGCTACCTAGCTTGGCATACCACTCTCCGCCACCCAGAATTATGTGAGGCACGTTGGCCAGCGTTTCCGCATTGTTGATGACCGTCGGACCGCCCCATAGACCGACCACGGCTGGAAAGGGCGGCCGGATGCGGGGAATGCCGCGCTTGCCTTCGAGCGACTCCATCAGAGCCGACTCTTCGCCCACTTCATAAGCTCCCGCGCCGCCGTGCCAATAAATGTCTAAATCGCGACCGCTGCCGAAAATATTCTTGCCGATAAATCCCCTGCCATAAGCGTCGCGAATCGCCTTCTGCATGATGACCGAAAGATACCGGTACTCGCCGCGAATGTAGATGTAGCCGCTGCGCGCGCCCACGGCCAGAGCGCCGATCATGACGCCTTCTATCACCGCATGGGGATCGTGCTCAAAGATGAGCCGATCTTTGCAGGTGCCGGGTTCGCTCTCGTCACCATTGCAGAGCACGTACTTGGGCTTAGCCGATTGCTTGGGCACGAACGACCACTTCATTCCCGTGGAAAATCCCGCGCCGCCGCGTCCGCGCAGCCCGGAAATCTTGACCTCATTAATAATGGCGTCCGGTTCCATGGCCAGAGCCTTCTGCACGGCCTTGTAGCCGTCCAGTTCCAGATAGCGATCGAGATTGGTCGCACCCATGCCGAAACGCCGGGAGACAACCTTTACTTCGTCGGGATGGGAGACCAAATCAGCCATGAGAAATTGGGAAATTGTGCAATTTGGTAATTTGGTAATTGAAAACCAAGACCCGCGGCCTTTCTGCTGCAAGGTTTTCAATTTCCCAATTACCAAATTACACAATTACTCAATCGTTCTTACTGCGTTCTCTTTGTCTTATACTCATCAAGAATCCGGTCCATCTTCTCGGTGGTCAGGTTCTCATGAAAGTCGTAATTCACTTGCGCTGCAGGAGCCCAGCTGCACGCGCCAATGCACTCCACTTCTTCCAGCGTAAACAATCCATCAGGTGTCGTTTGCCTGTGTCCAACGCCCAGCTTCTCGGCGCAGTGATGCAGAATTTCCTCGGCACCGCGCACCAGGCAACTAATATTGGTGCAAACCTGCACGTTGAACTTGCCGCGCGGCTTGGTGGTCAGCATCGAGTAGTAGCTGATTACGTTGCGAACCTCCAATTCGGTCAGCTCCAGCCGAGAAGCGAGCTCCGCGATCACCTCATCGGAAAGAAAGCCCACTTCATCCTGAGCGTAGAGCAGAGTCGGCACCAGCGCCGACCGCTTCGTCGGATAGTGCGGAATCATCTCCGCGAAACGTTGCTCGAATTCTTCGGAAAATCGCATACGATTTTGTAATTGAGAAGTTTAGTAATTGTGCAATTGAAAGCATTGCCGTGCGCTCAATTTCCCAATTACCAAATTACACAATCCCTCAATTCCTACCGGTCGATTTCTCCCAACACGATGTCGATACTCCCAATGGCCGCGACTACGTCCGCCAGCAATTTCCCTTCGCACATTTTCGGCAGCGTCTGCAAGTTCGCCAAACAAGCGGCCCGCATATGCACGCGGTACGGTTTGGCGGTGCCATCGCTAACGATGTAATAGCCCATTTCTCCCCGTGGCGATTCGACCGCCTGATAAACTTCGCCCGCAGGCACGGCGAATCCTTCCGTAATGATTTTGAAGTGATAAATGAGCGCTTCCATCTGCGTCTTCATTTTTTCACGATCGGGAAGCACGATCCCTGGAGCATCGGCCTTAATCGGGCCTTCCGGCATTCCATCCAGCGCCTGTCTTACGATGACGGTCGATTCCCGTAGTTCCTGCACCCGGCACATGTAACGCGCGAAAACGTCACCTTCCTGCGACACCGGCACCTTGAACTGAAATTTTTCATAGCTCGAGTACGGCATATCGCGCCGCAGATCGAAATCGACTCCACTGCCGCGCAAAGTCGGACCGCTCGCGCCCAGAGCAATCGCATCTTCCGCCGTCATCCGGGCCACGCCCTTGGTTCGCATTGTCCAGATCGGATTTCCCGTCAGCAGATTCTCGTATTCGTCCACCTTCGACGGAAAATATCCAGCGAAGTCGCGCACACGATCAAAAAATCCCAGCGGCGGCTCTAATGCAATTCCGCCCACGCGGAAATAAGAAGTCATCATGCGCTGCCCGCTGACCATCTCGAACAACTTTAAAACTTCTTCGCGCTCGCGAAAGCAATACAAGAAGACTGTGAGGGCGCCAATATCCATGGCGTGCGTGCCCAGCCACACCAGATGCGAGTTGATCCGCGTCAGTTCGTTGAGCAGCACGCGCAGCCACTGCGCCTTGGGCGGAATCTCAAGCCCCAGCAACTTTTCCACTGCCAGGACGTAGCAGAGGTTGTTGGTCATAGGGCACAGGTAGTCGATGCGATCGGTGAGCGGCACCACCTGCTGGTAGAACTTGGCCTCGCAGGTCTTCTCGATTCCAGTGTGCAGAAAACCAATGTCGGGCATCATGCGCACCACGGTTTCGCCGTCAATTTCCAGCAAAACGCGCAGCACGCCGTGGGTCGACGGATGTTGCGGGCCCATATTCAGGATCAGGGTGCGATCCTGTCCGGGCTCGAGCACGGGAGTGGGATTCAGGTGAGCCATTAACGGTAACCCTCCACCGGATAATCTTTGCGCAGAGGGTAGCCTTCCCAATCCTCGGGCATCAGAAGACGCTGTAAATAAGGATGCCCGGTGAAACGAATTCCGAATAGATCAAAAACCTCGCGTTCAAAGTAATTGGCGCCGGGCCAGACGGAAGTGAGCGACTCGACGGCCGGGCTCGCGCTATCCAGTCGAACTTTCAGCCGCACCCGCTCCTTCTCAGGGATCGAAAGCAGGTGATAAATTACTTCAAATCTTGGTTCAGACGGATACCAGTCGACGCAAGTGACGTCGGATAGAAAATTGAACGAGCAAGCGGAATCCTCTTTTAGAAGGATACTAGCCTCGCGAATGTGATCGCGATGGATAGAAATCGTCATCTCCTCGCGATCGAACTTCACGCCTGTGATTGCGTCGGGTTTCCAGCCCACCAGGCGGGCCACCGCCGGATGATTTTTCAGTTGCTCCGGATCGGTAATGGCTGGTGTGAGCGGCATTATAATTTCTTTACTCCCGCGGCGGTTTCGCCCCAATCCAGGACGCCTTTTTTCCAGACATAGAAAAAGCCGACCAGAAAAATTCCGATATAAACCAGCATCTCCGCTAGACCGAAGCGCCTCAAATCACGCAAAATAATGGCCCATGGGTAGATGAAGATCGCCTCTATATCGAAGAGAATGAACAACATGGCGACCAGGTAGAACTTTACGGAGAAGCGCTGCCGGGAGTCGCCGACCGGCGTCATTCCGCATTCGTAAGGGGAAAGTTTGGCCCGGGTCGGTTTACGCTGCCCGATCAGCCGCGAAAGCAGGATAATCGCGGTCGCAATACCGCCAGCCATAAGAACATGGATCAAAACTGGGAGGTAACGTGCGAAGTAATTGTCGGGCATAGGACGAGCTATATATAATTCGCGCCAAGTTTGATTTAAACATTCTAGGTTATTGGCTTACACTCAACAGTGTCAAGCGAGCGAGCACAAGATTTCATAATTGTGCGATTTGCAAACCTGTAATTTGAAAAACGAATTCGAACCAGCGAATTTTCCGGAGAAAGTACGAAGTCACTGAATTTATGATTTTCGGCTTCAACACCGATGTAAAGCACGGCGACACGATCTATCACGTGCAGAGCGAAGCGCGTGAGAACGAACTGCTGTTGCAGTCCCAGGTCTTCGTGCGCGGCCGCTGTATTGGCAAGAAGGCCATCTCTTATGCCGGCAAAGCAGCCGAAGCGCAATTCGGCGACGCTCAGAAAGAGCAGCAGCTTCGGGAACAGCACCGTCTGGTACTCGACGCCATTCGCGAGGGCAAACTGGACAGCGTGCTCGACCATCCTGAAGCCGAAGCCTTGGCTAGGGTAAAAGAACTGGACGTGCAGTGGCTAAACTCTGCCTCGATTCATGTCGATGGCAACCTGACCATGCAGGTGCGCGTCACCGAAGGTGGCGCAGCGGCCGCCGGTGCGCGCCTCACGTTCCGCTTTGCCCGTCCCGGCGCGGCGCCCCTCTACAGCCAAGTTGTGGCCGATTCCACAGGCAATGCGGAGATCAAGCTTGAAGTCGACGAAGCTGCCTTGCCCGACTCCTCTTTGCTGGTACAAGCCAACTACCAGGGGCAGACGGCAACCCGCAAGTTTTCGCTGCAGCGCGCGCAGTAAGGTTCCTAACGGAGATTTTTCTGCACATTTTTCTGCACATAAAGAAACGTCTCACCGAATGAAACTTCAGAT
>Ga0209624_10004016_pt1 | contig 10230 bp, 5 predicted proteins | sample JacPinW_OM2H0_O1_FD_188565 | JGI IMG/M metagenome (GOLD analysis project Ga0209624, IMG submission 188565) | Forest soil microbial communities from Algoma, Ontario, Canada - Jack Pine, Ontario site 1_JW_OM2H0_O1 (SPAdes) (version 2) | ecosystem: Environmental > Terrestrial > Soil > Boreal... | reverse complement strand
TTGGCCAAATCGCTCGGCCGTCGTTCGCGAGATGTTCGTTGTGACCTCTAACGAAACCATGTCATACTGCTCGGCGCCGTGCCGCGTTTGACATCGACGGTCGTCGGTTTCGCGAGGTGGAGCATGCGAACGTTTCGGTGGCTGAAGGCGCTGTGTCATGTGGCTTTCGTCGCGGCACTTTCTACGAGTCAGTTCTCTGCGCGGGCTCAAAGCCCGGTGGCGGGGTCACAAATCGGGCAAACTCGTCCCGCGAAACCCGCGTGGCTGGAGGGAGCCGGAAAAGAACTCCGGATCAAGCTCGGCGGAGCCATCCGCGACGAAACCGGCGCGCCGGCCAAAGACTGCAAACTGACGGTTACGCTCAAGAGCCAATTCGACAGCACCAACCTGCCCGTCGTCCTCAGAGGCAACTTGTTTCAGGTTTGGGTTCCTGTCGGACGTCCCGGCTGGTTCAACGTCGACATGGCCGCGGCTTCCGCCGACGGACGCCGGATTGCTCGGACAGGACTCAATTCGTTTCAATTTCGCGAAGCCGCGATCGAGGGGCTCGAGCTGACGATCAAGCCGCCGGAACGCGTCCTGGAAGTGACGGTCGTGGAGAAAGGCACACCAATCCGCAACGCCTTCGTCATCGCGGACGTGGGTGGCGCGCCGTTCACGGGCCAAACGAACGACCAGGGTGTCGCGCGTTTCCCGTTGATGAACCGCGACAAGTTAATCCGACTGACCGCGTGGACCAACGACTTCAAGATCGGCGGCTATCACTTCAACCGCAAACCGCCGCGTGACCCGGCGGGAAGCCAGTTCACCATCGAACTCGAGACGTGCCGTTCGCAGCTCATTCGCGTCGTCGACGATGTCGCCAAAACTCCGATTCCCAATTTGGATTTTGTCCTGATTGTCGGGACCGGCCCACCCAACTATCAATACGTCGGGCAGACTCCGGATTGTGAAATGCGGACGAACGGCAAGGGTGAGGCTGTTTACCGCTGGTTTCCCGATTGGAAATCGCACGGCTCTTATATCGAGTTCGGCGATCCGCGATGGGTCAAGGCGGGGGACCGAAAGACAGACCACGATGCAATTGTCTTCCGACTCAAGCGAAGCCAGTTTGCTGCTCGGAAGCGCGTTGTGGGACGGGTCGCATCAACCGGCACCAGCCCGGCTGGGTTCTTCGTCGAAATGTACTCATTCCAAGGCGAAGAGGACCACACCGCCGATGTGCTTTATGCCTTCACTGATGAAAGCGGCACGTTCGCCGCAGACTATCTGCCGGGCGCGACGTATTGCATCAACGTCAATGATGCTCGATACGTCAGCAACATCATCGATCTGATCCCGTACGACCCCGCGAACGGCAAGACGAACGCGCCGTCGCTCACGATCTCGGAAGGGCGGCCGGTCGAGGTCGCCATCACCGCGGGGCGGGCAAAGGCTCCGGTGGCGCACCAGTCAATCTACCTAGTAACGCCCCACGAGTATCAGAATTGTCGCGGCGGTCGCCGGTGGTCGGTGACGACCAACGAACAAGGCAAAGCCCGCACGTTTGCGTTGCCGGGAGAGAAACTCGAAGGATCGATCTACACGCCCGATTGGCGCGCCCAAGCCTCGGTCGACGTGAGTACAGACGGCATCACGCGGCTCGCATTTCATCGGGCCGTAGCCGAGGCGCGAAAGATCAGGGGCCGCCTTCTGTTGCCGCCCAACATCGTCGCTGACTTGAACGAAGCGGTCGTCGAACTCGGCTCCATCGACGGCGAAACGGACGAGCGATCGAACTGCAAAACGAACGCAAAGGGCGAGTTCAGCTTCGATTCGAAGGCGAGCCGGATCGGGATCTATGCCCGCACCAAGGATCGCAAAGCCGCGGGCGTGGCCCGTTTTGGAGACCTCGATCGGCCGCTCGACGTGACTCTCCAACCCACCAACGAGCTTCGCGGTCAATTGATCGGCAAAGACGGCCGGCCCGTGAAGAAACGTGCCGTTCACGCGGCGATCAACGTGGGCAAATTCGACTTTTCCAAACCTGGTCAAACGAATTTTGTGGCCGCGACTCTTGATGCCACGACGGATGAGGAAGGGAACTATTCGTTCACGGGTCTTCCCTGCGAAACCTCCATCAACCTGAGTGTCACACTAGATGGTCCCGATCGCGAGACCCGTTCAGATGAGGTCTATCTGCTTCCCGAGGAAACGCGTCCTCGAATGGTCAGTCGGCTAGGGCGACCTACACGCAAGGTTTCCTTCGCGGAGCGCTACGAGGGAGTCCTGCGCGATTGCCGGTTATCGAATTTCGGGGCAATGGTCATTCTTTATCGACCGGCCGAGGCGGCAAAGCAGTTTGTGACGGCCAATTTTATGAGCCACGAGACCACTATCGAGGTGGCGGGGTTTATGCAGATTGACGCGTCGCTCGACCGCGAGTCGGATTCCGACATTTCGGCGTTTGCGCGATCCAAGAACTGGCCGCTGCCGGCTAAGGGAAAAGTCTTCGCGCTGGCGATGGATCCCGCGGGCCACGAACTCGGCCGAATTGAAATTGATCTGAAGGACCCGGCAAGCCCCAAACGGGCGGCGGAGTTCATTCGCCAACACGCCCCGGCGCCGGCGGACGCCCGTGAAAAATGGGAGCACGCCTTCGCCCTCGCCCGGCAGTCCGGCCGCAACGTCTGGGTCCGCATCAGCCAGCGCTACTGTGGCCCCTGTTTCCGGCTGGCGCGCTGGCTCGATGACCAGAAGACACTGCTCTCGCTGGACTACGTGTTTCTGAAGATCGACGACTGGCGTGATCTTCACGGAGCCGAAGTGGCCGACCGGCTAACCGGCCACGAACGACAAGGAATTCCGTTTTGCGCCATCTTCGACGCGACAGGGAAGATGTTGATTACCAGCGAATCGCCGCTGGGCAATATCGGGCATCCCGAGGGATTCGAGGGGAAACGACACATTCGCAAAATGCTCCTCGCCACACGCAGCAAACTGACCGACCAGCAAATCGACGAAATCGTCAACTCCCTGAGCGATTGACGATCTGAGCTTTGCCGAGCCCGTCTCGCGCGGCGCTCTGCGGTTTCGCCCTGGTCGCAGAGTCTCTTTCGTCGCTGGCTTCAACCGCCTTCGCGCCCGCTCGTCGACCGTTCGCGATATCGACAGTTGTCATGATTTTGATTGACAATATCGACTACAGTCAATATTCTGCAGGACGATGAGGCGACGGCTCGAAACAAGGGATGACAAAACATGGCTGACCCCGTTTTGCCCGACGCGGAATTGGACGTAATGGTCTGCCTGTGGCAGGAAGGTCCGCAAACGGCAAGCGCGCTGCGTACGCTGCTGACCGCGAGCAGACCGATGACGCATGCCTCCATTTCCACGCTTTTGTCTCGCTTGATGCGGAAAGGAGTTGTCGCTCGACAGAAGGGCGACATTGGCAAGGCGTTCGTCTTTCGCGCGGCGGTTGAGCCCTTTCCGATCCAGCGCCATTTGGTCGGCGACTTGCTGGACCGCGTCTTTGGCGGAAGCGGTGTCGCGCTGGTGGCGACGCTCTTGCAGTCACGCCGTCCAACGGCGAAAGAGCTTGACGAACTTGGCGCCCTCGTCGACGAACATCGCAAGCGGAAGAGCCGCTCCGCGCGGGCAAGCGCCAAAGCGGACCAAGGGAAGGAAAGGGCCAAGTGATGCGCGACTTCACAGACTCGTCGCGGAAAATCGCCGAGATTGCGTGGCTCTACCTCGTTCATGCGAGTTGGCAGTCGGCACTCGTGGGGATTGTGGTACTGACACTCGTGCTCGTCGGCCGGCGATGGCCCGCGCCGTTGCGCTATGCGCTTTTGACAGTGGCCCTCGTCAAATTCTTGATCCCTCCGTTTTTGGCAATTTCGTGCGGACTGTTCAGCTGGTTGGGTCCTCGCGTCGTGCCTCCGCGATCGGACACGTTGTTGATCCAGACACAGTTGCCGACGACTCCGTCTGCCGCTCCGTCGGTCGCCGAAATCGACCAGAACCCGCGCGTTTCCGACGGACAGGCCGACAGCACGGAAGAGAAGACGTCGAAGTCAGGCGATCTCGCAGCTCTTCCCGAAATCCACGCGCAGAAAGCCCCAAGCGACACCGCACCGCGTTTGCCCGCAGCTGTGTCGAGCGAGCACGCGATCACTCCGGCAGCCTCACAGCTCTCGTCATCAGCCGGTCATCCGCGGCCTGTCTTAACTGCTGAGCGCGGCAGAACGACCGCATTGTTGGCATGGTGTCTCGGTGCGGGTCTGGTGATCCTCTGGCTAGTCGACCAACAGCGCCGTTTGAACCAAATCCTTCGACACGCCCCACCGAGCACCGAGAAAGCATTGTGTCGTCGATTGGAAAATCTGGCACAGGCTTTGGGGTTGAGGCGACCCCCCGCACTGCGGCGCTCGAAGTCCGCGAGTGTCCCTTTCGCGTGTGGACTCGTGCGGCGCACGATCGTCCTGCCGGACGATTTGATTAACGAGCTTTCTGCTGAACAGCTCGACGTCGTCCTGGCCCATGAATTGGCCCATCATCGACGGGGAGATTTGTGGGTCAACGCGCTGCAGACGACTGCGTTCGTCGCCTTCTGGTTTCATCCGGTCTATTGGTGGCTCACCCGTGCGATGCGGCAAGTGCGCGAGGAATGCTGCGATGATCTGCTGCTGGCCCACGGACTGATGTCGGGCGACGTTTGTTGCGAGACGTTGCTGGCGGTTGCGCGTCGGCGAGCCCAGCCACGACAGCCCTCGATGGGGATTTCGATGGCGCACCCGCTTGGGCCGCGCCTGAAACGGCTCCTGGACGACTCGCATCAACCCAAGTCGCGGCTTTCAGTCGGTGGATGGATCGTCATCATCGCGATCGCGGTCCTTGTCTTGCCCGGTGTACGTCGAATCACCGAATCGATGGCTCTGGCCGCGTCAGACAAGCAAGTCGCGCCCGCGGCGACCGCCGAGGCGCGCACCGAAGTTTCAGGCACTGTGACGGGAGAGGGGGGAATCCCCGTCGGCGGTGCAGACGTTTTTGTGATCCGCCGGAATCCTTTCAGCCGTGACCTGGACAATCAAACAACACTCGTCCGACAAGGTCAGACCGATGCGAAGGGCCACTATCACTTTTCTGTCGAATTGAAAGACCTGACAGGTCCTGTGCGGTGGGGTTTCGAAGTCTGGGCCGTCAAAGCGGACCACAGCGTTGGCGTTGCGAATGCCTCACTCGACAGGCCACGCGCTGCACTCGATATCAGTCTGCCGCGTTCAATCGCGGAGTTTTCGCTTATCGGGCCGGATGGACGACCCGTCGCGGGCGCAACAGTTTGGCCTGAGTTCGTTGGAAGTGACGCGGGATCGGGAACAATTCCGATAGAACTGCGCGCTCGCCTGCGTCGACAAACGGACGCCAAAGGTCACGTGAGTCTTCCGGTCGATGGTCGCAAGAATGTGCATTCACTGACGATCGAAGCGGCCGTCTTCGGCACTCAATCCGTCTGGTTCGAGGGGCGGCGAACGTTCGGCACACCGCCAGAAGTCGTCACGCTCGGGGCGGTCGGGAAAGTAGTCGGAAGAATTGTTTCGGACGAACCGACCGCGGCGGCGAACCTGGAAGTTCGCATTTCTACGCGTCCAGCCGAAGGCGAGCCTCAGAATTGCAAGCGGTACGGTCTCTTCACGACACGGACGAATGAACAGGGACAATTCGAGGTGCCGGCGATTCGTGCTGGTGTGATGAACGTCAACGTCCGTGAGAGCGAACGATTTTCGCTGCTCGCCGTGCCAACCCGTGACGTGCTCGTTGCGTCCGGGCAATTAACGACGATCGAAGTGCCACTGCGAAAGGCAACCCGAGTCAGCGGGCGGGCGCTCGATCGAAACACCAATCGCCCCGTCCCGGGCGTCGTCGTCGCATGGAACAAAGAGGCAGGAGAAGTTTCGGTCGTGACCAATGCGAACGGCGAATATTCCTTCCTCACCTTTCCCGGCTCGATGTCGCTCAGAATTTTTCCGCCATTGCCCTATGTGCCCCTGGCCGATTTCCAACGCGTGACCATTCGCAATGCCGAGTCGGCCAGGCTGCCCGACTTGCCCTTAACTAAAGGGTATTCTCTCACGGGCAAAACAATCGAGGCCGACGGCAAGCCAAAAAGCCAGATACAGCTCGAAGCCACCTGGACAGAAGAGGAATCCGCAGAGACCCCATGGGGCCAGAAGCATACACGAGTGGGGCAGCGGGCGATGTTGGACGACGATGGAAATTTCAGCATCCCGGGCGTTCCGCCAAACCGCGAATTGCAGCTGACGGCAAGCAGACGGGGAGTGGAAGTTGCCCCGCCGCTGACACTCGATTCCCCGCCCGGTGCCCACCTCAAAGTGACCGTGCGCGCATTGGACATGGTCTATTTATCTGGAACCGTCGTCGACTCACGTCGGCATCCGATCGCCAACGCGGTCGCGCAGATCGAAATGTCATCCGATGCCGGCCCCAACATGAAGGAGGTAGGCGTTGTCGACAAGGCGACAACCGATGCACAGGGGCGTTTTCGTTCCACCAAGATGTTTGACCGGCAGGGTCTCTACCGAGCTCAGGTTCTCGTCGGCGACAAGAAGATCGCCGCAACGGATTGGATCACGCCGGCCACGACGTCGACGAACGCGTTTCCCGTGCTCGTTGCTGGTGAACAAACCAGCCCGCCGAACGGCCGGCCGCAGATCGAATCGCGCCAACTGGCAAACCCCCCTCGCGAACTGCCGCATATGGAAACGGCGACCCTCGAGGGTGCAATTGTCGACAGTGTCGGCAGTGGCGTGCCGAATGCAACCGTTGTCATCTGGTCGATGGCCCAGCGTACGCAACAGAAAGCCACAGATCAGGGACGATTCTCACGAGCGAATCTCCCCAAAGAGGGGGCTTTCCTGTTTGTTGACGCGAAGGGATTTCGCTTCCACGGACAGTGGGTCCAGCCAGGCCCGTCAGTCCGGATCCCTTTGATTCGTCGCAGCGAGCCGGCAGTTCCTATGCGGCCCTTAGTCGATCGGCCGACTTCGAAGGAAATCCTGGACCGCGCCTGGCGCGCCTTCCAACCGACCCGCGATCAGCTGCTCGAGCTGTTTGCCGCTCAAGGGACACTGATGGGCAAGTCCTACAACACGTTTGCGTTTAGCGACCAAAACTTCGCCGAATTGTACGCTCAGTTTGATCCGCCGCGCGCCCTGGAATTCTTCGGTTCTCAGCACTTCAAATCCAAGTGGCTGGGCGATCGCGTACGCGAGCAGGTCGCAGAACACCTCACCGCAACAGATCCCGACGGGGCACTGCGGCAGATTGAGCAGATGCATGACCCTCACCGAGCTCTGGCTGAGCTTGCCGTCAACTCGCCAACGCTCAGTTCGGTGCGCCGCCATAAGATGCTCGATCAACTTCGTGCCGAGAAGGCCAGCGGCCCTGGGACATCGGGCATCGAATCGCTTCTGTTTCTCGCCCGGTGCTATCGACGGATTGGCGACTCGAAGACCGCGGCCGAGCTGCTGGCCACCGTCGAAAACCAGCTCACAACCGCCACGGCCGGCCAACGACGCGGCTCGTTCGTTCGCGCTTGTTATGCAATCGAAAAAGCGTCTCTCGAGGGCATCGACACGACCGGCCTCTTGGGGCCCGCTCAGAATGAACTTGAATACAACCGGTACCGTGGTGCGATCGCCCGAGCGATTGCCGCGAGGAATCCAGAGGCCGCTGAACGGATCTCGGAATCGCTGCGCGGAGATCCCGGGCTGTGGACGGCGAAAATCTGTCAGGAAATGGCAATGGCCGATCCCTCGCGTGCAGAACGCCTGGCCAAGACGTCCCCCGAACCAGTCTATCGCGCTTACGCATTGGGCTGCGTGGCCGTGGCCGTGGCGCGCAAGGACAGAGCGACCGCCCGCCGCCTAATCGAGGAAGCCTACGAAATCTTGCAGCAATGCGTCGACACGGGAAATCGGGGATCGCGAGTCGTGCAAAAGCCAACCGGCATCGCCTTCGGCTTGCTCGAATTGGTCGAGCAAATCGACCCGACGCTAATCCGCGAGTTCTTTTGGCGCGCGATTTCGCTCCGGTCCAGCACGACTTTCGGCAACGTATCGATGTCATTGGGTCCCTATGGCGACGGCGGTCGCATGCGGCTGTCCGATCCGGTCCTCGCCGCATTCTTGGCGCGATATGACCTTGAAACCGCTCGGCACGTTCTCCGACCGCCGGGAGACGAATCGGTCGCTGAGGGCGTCGATGAGTATCCCGCTTCCTACTTCTTCGCCGCAGCCATTCTCGACCCCGTCGGCACGATCGACACGGTTGCTCGGCTTCCGCACGCCTCCCGTTCGCAACGTGTCACTAGCGAACGGGCTTGGCGAGAGCTCTTTGCGTCACTGACTCATCGCGGAGAGGAGCGTGTGGCGTGGCTCCGCGAAAAACAGCTCTTTCTTTGGAAAGTCGGCAGCGACGATTTTTGAATCGCCCTCGCGTCATCCTTAGTTCCAAACAGCGATGGACATCCGTCACAGTGTAAGCTCAACCGGTGTTCAGTCGTTCCGCCTCGTCACAACCGCTTGCTGTTCCTGACTCCGGAATCGCTGATTGGCAATGTCGCGGGCAACCTGGTCGTGCCCTTGATCAACACGAAAGCGATTCAGGCCGAATACCTGACCGCGAACGCCAAGCAACTGCAGGCCGTCTACAACTACCAACGCGTGATCCTGACCGCCTTCACCGAGGTGATCAATCGCGTGTCGAAGGTGGAGAACTACCGCAAGAGCATCGAGATCAAGCGGCAGCAACTGGAATCGCTCCAAGCCTCGGTCGACACGGCGAGCAAGCTCTTTCAGAGTGCCCGCACCGAATATGTCGAAGTGCTGTTGGCGCAGCGCGACCTGATGGAAGCGAGAATGGTCCTGATCGAAACCAAGAAAGAGCAGCTCGCGGCCGTCGTCAACGCCTATCAAGCCCTCGGCGGCGGTGATTTGTGCGCGTCATTCGATGCCCCGCTGAAAACCGATGTGACCGTGGTCCCCAAGTCGAAGCCGACAACGACGGTCGCGCAGACCGACCATGCAAGTCGATGACGATTTGAAGGGAGCACCGCGTTTTGCTGCTACCCCAGCGTGGAGTCTGATCTCAGCTGACCCGGTGGCCCGGCGTCGTCGCCGAGAGACTGGCCCACCTGGTAACCCTGGCCGCGCACGGTGTGAAGAATTGTCGGTGAGCCGGGGCACTCGATCTTGCGGCGCAATTGCGCAATCTGCACGGCGATGAGGTTGGTCCAGGTCGCCGTTGTTTCCCGCCAGACATCGCGGGCGATCATGTCCCGCGAAACGGGCACGTGCGCGTGCTCCATCAAATAGGCCAACAACTCAAATTGTCGGTGCGTGAGATCCAATTCCCGACCGCCGCGCCGGGCCACGCGTCGTAGCCGGTCGACTTCGAGATCCTCGACGGTCAGCACCGCGACGGCGCTCAGCGATCGTCGGCCCAGAGCCCGCAGCCGGGCCAGGAGCTCGTTGAAGGAAAAGGGCTTCACCAGGTAGTCGTCTCCGCCCGCGTCGAGTCCTAGCACTCGATCGGCGATCGAATCGCGCGCCGTCACGATAAGAACCGGCTGACGGTTGTTTTGTGTGCGAAACTCGCGGAGCCAATCGAGCCCGTTGCCGTCGGGCAGCCCGAGGTCGAGCAGGACCAGGTCGGGGGCGTGGCCCAGCGCCGATCGGACTTCTTTAATCGAGGCCGCAGCGATGACCTGATAGCCCTCTTCCACCAACCCGCGCTGCAAATTGCGCCGGAGAGTCGGTTCATCTTCGATAATCAGGACGCAAGTCATGCGCGCTTCAGTGGATCGCGTGGATAGGCGGCGATTGATATCCGGCGAGCCCGCTCGTCGGCAGTTGCGAGAGGACCTTGCCCGGCGACGGCTGTGCGGCGGGCAGCCTCAGCACAAATAGGCTGCCGCGACTCGGATGGCTGTCGACCGTCAGCTCTCCCTGAAAGACGCGGGCGAGGCGGCGGGCGATCGACAGTCCTAAGCCGGTGCCCTCGATTCCACGTCGGCGAGACTCCTCCGCGCGAAAAAACGGTGTGAAGAGATGAGGCACATCGTTAGTGGAAATCCCGCACCCGCGATCTTGGATTTCGATTCGCACTGCCTCGGCGTCGCCGTCGAGAGCAATCTCAACGGGCGATCCCGGCGGGCTGTATTTGCACGCG
>Ga0209624_10004015_pt1 | contig 10230 bp, 2 predicted proteins | sample JacPinW_OM2H0_O1_FD_188565 | JGI IMG/M metagenome (GOLD analysis project Ga0209624, IMG submission 188565) | Forest soil microbial communities from Algoma, Ontario, Canada - Jack Pine, Ontario site 1_JW_OM2H0_O1 (SPAdes) (version 2) | ecosystem: Environmental > Terrestrial > Soil > Boreal... | reverse complement strand
GTTGACGAGAAAAAGCAGGGTATCGGCGAAATAATTGTAAGTAGGCAATTGCTGCTGTACGAAGTCGCTAAGGTTGCAACTTCTCCGTCTGATGGGAGCCTGCGGATTCTACCGCGCGGAGACAAAATTACTGCATCGACAGTGTTGCTCGGTAGATTCCGCCTTGCTGAAGTTGGCTGGTCGGGGAAAAAAGCCAGATTTGGCTTAATGCTTTCGGGGGAGAAGTTAATTGACAATGTTGACTATCGAGATCGCCTGAGATCGTTGGGTGATCAAATAGAAGGAGGAGAGATGGAGGGGGCTGGTCTATACAGCGCCGCCGCAGAACGAAAAGTAGAGTGGATTATTGTAAAAGCAATTTGCGACTGGGCTGACGGGAACAAGCGCCGCAACAAAACTCGCAGGCAAACAATTGCCGCTGAGCAGGCAGTTGGGTTTGTTCTCCACGCATTGCAGCAGGGCGGGTTTGCCAGCATTCAAAGAGATTAGGACATAATTAGTCCAGAACACACCTTTCGTCCGACGCCTATAGAGGCGTGGCGGAATGATAGATCTCTTTGTCAGAATCGAACGCGTCTTGTAGGGATATGACTATTACGTTACCTCAAATTAATCTGGAACCGCTGATTAAGAGGCGTCAGATCTCCCTTCTTTTGCAAGGTCTGTTCCGACAGATCTTTGTTTTTACCCCTGCTGATCCACGCGGAAAAACTGGCCGCGTCGGAATGAAGCAATGCCACGCGCCGGGAGCCCCAATCCCGACAGGCACTGCCAGCCGGGATCAGGTTTCGAGCAGCCGCCGAAGCGCTATGGCTGAAGCAGCGAACGCTTACCACCGATTGTAATAGTCGCCCGGATACGCCCAATTACCGTAGGTGGGGTACCAGTACGTGTAGCCTCGGTAGGTGTAGGCGGGACGATAAGCATACGGACCGTAGTCGTCGCTGAAATATCCGCGATCCACGACTTCAGTCGCCGCCGGCGCATTGACTGCGTTTGCGCCGGCCGCAATCGGCGCAGCTGACGACACTTTCGTCGCAGCGATCGCCAGTGAAGTGACAGCCGCGATCGCGATCGCAAATCTTGAAGCTTTGATCATCATTCGACCTCTATTGTTTCAGCTCTATGGTTTTGCCACACCCGCAATCGAGAGCAGCAACCGCGGGCGCTACTGAAATTGGTTGATCCGTGACGCGGCGCAAATTGTGCGAAGGTTCAGCGCGATACTCGCGTCGTCCGCCTGCCTAGTAATCGGGTTTATGCGGCCACATCGTTAGTTTCGGCACCGTTGATGCGGACCGAGAGCTATCGCTTTGCGCCGCCTTGAAGCCGACGCAATTGCGCTCGCAGGCCCGCGTCGCTCACGGTACTCACCGCGGCAACGTCAAGCGAATTCGCACGGGCTCAAGAAAGCGGAACGTGTGTGCCGGCAGCTGTTCGCCACATCCCAAAGGCACGGGCAACTCAGGATAATCGCAATTGGTGCGAAGCCCAGCTTGTAGGATTGAATGGAAAAGAAATGACGCCGGGAACACCTCCCCGCCTAGTGAGCTGCCGAATTCGCGAACTCGCTTTCCACGCCGGGCAAAGTGAATTGAAATATGGCGGTATGAGGTTCAGCTGCCTCTGCCCACAGCCGTCCTCCATGGGCATCGATGATCGACCGGCAGATCGAGAGCCCCATCCCTACTCCGCCGGATTTCGTAGTGTAGAAAGCCTCGAAAACGCGATCGATATTCTCCGGATCAATACCCGGCCCAGAGTCACGCACTGCCACCAGGACGCCTTTTGCCTTCGTTTGCTGGGTGCTGATCGTCAACTCGCGCGGCCAATCCCGAACCGACCCCATAGCTTCGACAGCATTCACAATCAAGTTCAGGACGACTTGTTGCAGTTGAACACGGTCTCCATCGACGTGAAGTGTCCCCTCTGCAAGTCGGGTATTTACCGAGACGCCATTATTGATGATTGTGCCGCGCGCCAATACAATCACTTCATCGATCGCCTCATTTAGATCAAATCGATTTCTCCGCGGAGGCGCCTTCTTGACGTGGTCGCGGATCCTATCGATGATCTGCCCAGCGCGATCGGCATCGCCCACAATACAGTCGAGCGCTTCCCTGACCTCACCCAGGTCGGGCGGCTCTGCATTTAGAAAATTCCGAGCTGCAATCGCGTTGTTGCGCGCAGCAGCAATCGGCTGGTTGACTTCGTGAGCGATCGACGCAGTGAGTTGCCCCAAAGTCGTTATGCGAGTCACTCGGGCAAGTTCGGCTTCTACTGTTCGCAACGAGGCCTCAGCACGTTGGGCGCGCATAGTCGCCGTCACGTCAGTTCCAGTGCCGCGATAGCCACGGAATTTTCCGCCAGCATCAAACACCGGCTTCGCGCTGGCCTTCACGTACATTGGAGAGCCGTTGCCGCCCACCGCGCAATAGACGAAGTCACGGAACGGATTGCGCGACTCGAGGGCTGCCCAGATCTGGCGCCACTTCTCGGGCTCCGTTTCAAGATCAAGGGCGTTTGCCCAGCACACGGTACCGATTCGATCCGCCGGGTCGGAACCGAACGCGTTTTCCGTCAACAGTGTGAATTTATAGTCCGGGCCGATTTCCCAAAGCCAATCCGAGGCGGTTTCGGCATAGTCGCGGAACTTCGCTTCGCTCTCCCGTAACGCGACTTCGGCACGTTTGCGCTCCGTTACGTCGACGCTTGTGGCGATAACTTCGATAAGCTCTCCGTTCGTGGAGAACAAATGATGCGCAGTTATCGCCAGATATTTGACAGACCCATCGGGGACTACGATTCTAAATTCGCCCGAGTAATCTTTCTTTTCGCGCAATGCCTCCCCGACCTTTTCCCACACTTTGTCCCGATCATCTGGATGGAAGCGTTGCCTTATAGTTTCGTGACTCGGAAGGCCCTGCAACGGATCAAGCCCCCAGATCCGATAACTCTCTTCCGACAAATAGATATATTGCCATGCTGTCGCGTCGAGGACCAAAGTGCCCGTTTGACTAAGCCTTTGTGTTTCCGCCAGATAGCCCTCGCTGCGGCGCAACCGGCCCTCCGTCTTTTTGAGTTCGTCGATATCAACGGACAGACCGTACCACTGAATGATTCGTCCGTCTTGATCACGCAAGGGCTCACCACGCGTGTGATGCCAGCGATATTCACCGTCCGCGCGACGTAGACGGTTCACAGCCTCATAAGACGTGCCCGTCTGAATGGCGTGAAAGAACGTCTCTGCAGTTTCGGGGAAATCATCCGGATGCACGAATTCCTTCCAGCCCATCTGAGAGAAATCCTCAAATCGCATGCCGCTATAGTCCAAAAGCCGCTGGCTCAAATGAGTGGGTTCGCCATGGGGCCCGGCGGACCACAGGAGACTAGGTACTGTTTCGACGATCTGGCTAGCCCTGTATTCACTTTCTCTGATGGCCTCTTCCGCCTGCTTGCGCTCCGTCAAATCGATCACGAAAGCAACGCCCTCGTTCCCGTCCTCGTCAAAGCGCGACAGACCGATGAGTACCGGGACTCGGCTACCGTCTTTTCGGCAATACTCTTTCTCGAATGGTAGGACGGTCCCCTGCGTCTTCAGTTCCCTCATGGTCCGTTCGTCACGATCGCTCCATTCCGAGGGTGTCAGGCTTTTGCGATGAACCAGACCGAGAGCGAGATCCGCGCGTTCATAGCCGATCATGAGAAGAAATGCATCGTTGGCTTCGACAATCCGGCCGTCGATCTCCCAAATGAAAATCCCGACTATGTTGGCGTCCACAAGGCGCCGTATCTTCGCTTCGCGTTCTGCAAGATTGCGATTCGCCCGCGCGAGTGCCCATGAACGCTGCTTCTCCGCTTCAAACAGACGCGCGTTTTCGATCGCGATCACCGCATGGTCGGCGAAATTCTCGAGAAGCGCGATCTGCTTGGCGGAGAACGGTCGGATTTCCCATCGCCTCATGAGAATGACGCCGATCGGCACGCCCTCGCGCAACAATGGAGTCGCGAGTGTTGTCCGGTGGCCTTCGCGCTTTGCGTCGCTGCTGCCGGCCGGAAATTCCCTCTCCTCCGCCGCGAGATTGCGAACTTGAACCGTCCGACAATCGCAGGCTGCTCGTCCAATTACCCGCTCGCGATTTGCCGGAATGCCCACGCGGGCCTGGACATTCACCGGAATTTCCCCGTACGAAGCCACCAATCGAAGAAGGTTGTTCTCTAGGCGGAAGATTTCCGCGTTATTCGCCTTGCACAGGTGGGTGGCATTTTCCGCTACTGCGTCCAGCACCGATTGAACTGGCGAGCCGGAGATGATGCGCATTACCTTGCCAGCGGCGGTCTGTTGTTTCAACGCCTCGTCAAGGCGCTCACGCGTGCGAGCCAGCTTCCGTTTGTACGCCTCGAGCTGCCGCACCATACCAGCATGGCTCTCAGTCCCATTGGATCGCCTCGTCGCTCGGGCCGAACGACGCTTGCGACCCCGGGTCTGACTCTTTGCCACTTTGGGAGACAAATTCACCTCCGACATGGGCTTCTTTATCGACAGCCGCTTTCGTCCTTCCAACAAAACTTTTTGCACCTATACAGATGACATTGTCCGACACGCTTCAAGAGCAATGATCGTCGGTAACCCTCGCGTACAAATCGGAGAGAAACAGAGCACTTGATGTGAAACGTTTGATGCCCCCCTATCGCCGCGCATTCTGGTCGACCGGTATAAATAGAGCGTACGCGCTCGTTTCGACGCTTGGTAAGACGAACCGTAGCAAGGCGCCACCCGGGTCGTTTGCCTCCGCCCACAAACGCCCCCCGTGAGCATCGATAATCGACCGACAGATCGACAACCCCATCCCCGTCCCGTCGGATTTGGTGGTATAGAACGCCTCAAACACGCGCTCGACATCTTCCGGATCAATGCCTGGCCCAGTATCACACACCGCCACAACTACGTCGTTTGTCATTGTTTTCTCTGAACTAATCGTCAGCATTCGCGACTCTTCCTGAATTGATCTCATAGCTTCGACCGCATTTAGAATCAGATTCAGGATGACCTGTTGCAATTGAACGCGATCCCCCTCCACAAAAAGCGTCGCTTCCGCGAGCTGGGTATCAACGCGAACTTCGTTTTTGATAGTTTCGCCTCGCGCCAATACAATCACGTCAGTGATCGCTTCGTTGATATCAAAACGATCCTTTTGCTGAGGCGCCTTCTTAATTTGGTCGCGGATCCTGTCGATGATCTGGGCGGCACGATCGACATCACCCACTATACAGTCTAGCGCTTCGGTGACCTCACCAAGATCGGGCGGGTGCGCGTCTAGGAAATTTAAAGCTGCGCGGGCGTTGTTGCGCCCGGCGGCGATCGGTTGTTTGATTTCATGCGCAAGCGACGCAGTCAACTCGCCCATCATGCTCAAGCGGTTCATATGGGCGAGATCAGATTCCAGCTGGCGCAGCCTCTCATGCTCTTGTTGCGCGCGTTTTCGTTCGGTCACATCGACGTGCGTGCTGACGGCCTCGACCAGGACGCCGAGCTCGGAAAACACATGGCGAGTGGTCGCTTCTAGATATTTGACTGTTCCGTCAGGCAGCAAGATTCGAAACTCCGCTGCGAAATCTCTTTTCTGACGCAAAGCCTCCTGGACTTCGCGCCGCACTTCGTCTCGATCGCCCGGGTGAATGCGTTGCCACATGCTTTCACGGCTCGGAACGCCCTGCCGCGGATCAAACCCCCAGATCCGGTAGCTCTCGTCCGACCAATAGAAATAAAGCGTCGTGGTTGCGTTGTAGACCCAAAAGCCAGTGTGGCTTAACCTCTGCGCTTGGGTCAGCCACGCTTCGCTGCGGCGCAAAGCTTGCTCGCTGTCCCGGAGCGCCTCTTCGGCGCGCTTGCGCTCAGTCAAATCGAGCACGTAGGCGACACCTTCATGGCCGCCCTCTTCGAATGTTGCCTCACCCATGAGTACCGGCACGCGAATCCCGTCTTTCCGGGTGTATTCCTTCTCGAACGGCGGAAAATGGCCACTGGTCTTATGTGTCTCGATCCTCAGATTGTTGCGGTCGCGCCATTCGGGCGGCGTCATCTCCGTCCACCGCATGCGGCCCTCCACGAGGTCTTCGCGGTCGTACTTGACCATGTGAAGAAATGCGTCGTTGGCATCAAGAATTCGACCGTCGAAATTCCAGAAAAAGATTCCGATGATGTTCGAGTCGATCAACCGCCGGATCTTCGCCTCGCGCTCCGCAAGATCGCGATAAAGCCGCGTGTTTTCGAGCGAGATCGCCGCTTGCGACGCGAGCACTTTCAAAACGGCCACTCGGCCTGCGGTGAAAACGCTCGGCGCGAGATTATTTTCAAGATAAAGAATTCCGATGAGTTTGCCCTGAGTGATCAATGGCAAACAGAGAACGGAGCGAGCTTGACGCTCAGCAATATACGGATCGGTGGAAAATTGATTTTTAGAGAGCGCATTGTCCAGTATCACGGTTTCTTGCGTGCGCGCTACATGCTTAACCAGCGTCTCTGGTAGTGCGCCGGCCGTATCGGTACTGCCGTCCAGCTTCACGATGAGATCAGCTCCACGGGTGGTCGCTTCGGCCTCGATAACGAGCCCGTCGTTCCGTGGATTGATCAACAGACCTCGCTGGGCGCCCGCGTGCTCGATCGCCGCGCGCATGAGCCGATCGATGAGTTTTGTCAGCACCAACTCGCCCGATACCGATTGCGAGACCTTGATCACCGTGGCAAGATCCAGATTATCGATGGGCATAGCGATCATGCTCGTGGTATTCGCGAGAACCCTCTCCTGCCGAAGCCCCGAATATTGTTGATCGAGTTGGCGCACTTTGGCTCCGGCGCCCCAGCGGACATAGCAGGATCGGGCCTGCTGAAGATAAACCTCTGCTATCTTATCGAAGCCGTTTGCCACGTAGAACTTCGAGGCAACCTCATATGCGATCGCCTCTTCATGGACGAAGCCGTTGGCGGATGCAAAACGGATCGTTTGTTCGTAGAGGCGCATGGCCTCAAATCCCCGTCCGTCGATGCGAGCGGTTTCGGCAGCAATCAATGTATGCTTGTGTGAGAAAGTCTCTGGGCAGCCTGCAGCCAAGCGGTCAAGTGAGTGAAGGTGTCCCGCGAGGATCTCGCGTAACTTGGTCTGTCTTTCCGGGTGAGCGGTCGGAATGACCGCCGCGAGCGCCAGCGAGTGGTAAAAGCAGTAGTCCACGGATTGAATGTTGTGGCGGGCCGACCAAAGAAGCGGTTCTGCCTTCGCGGCGAACCCGAGGGCGGTGTCGGGATCACCCAGAAGAAAATATCGCTGTAGCTGCAGTATCCAATGAAAGCAGGCGACCACGGCGACCCCGCTTCGAAGCACGCGAGCCTCGAGCGCCGCTCCATCGATGCGGTTGGCGCCCTGCGCCTGCCCGCGAAGACTCTGGATGAAATCTTGTATGCTTAAGATGACAAGCTGACCGAATTTGTATTTCCGAACGAAATCCAAAGCTGCCATCGATTCACGCCAGACCTCGTCGATGGGATCTCCGCGAGCTATGAGATTAGTGAGACGATGCTGACGCGTGTAACATGCGTAGACCATCTCTCCAGTTTCTCGTGCCGACCGAGCAGCTGCTTCGAGGCAGATCAGGGCATCACCTATGGGGCGCGTCCATAGAACAGCCATTTGCATCAGAAAGTGGGCGCCCGCCTTCGGGGCGACAAATCCATGCCGCTCCGAAACGGCGACAGCCAACCGGCCAAACGCCTCGCCTTCCCGGGAAAGATCGAAAACCGGTCCGAGCACGATACCCAGCGACGCGTAGGCTATCGTGGAAAATTCGGTGGTCCCGTGGCGCAAGGTCAATTTGACCATGTTGCACGTTACCATCTGGAAAAGCTCGCTATCGGAGTGATAGGCTACCTCGCCCAGCGCGTTGAACAGCTTCATGACCGCCCGCATCTCCGGGTCGGCCATCAATGGGAGATCGACGAGACTCGCTATGGAGCGCGCGCCGAGGGTCCGACGAACTTCATCATACTCAGCGCGTAGCTGCTCCGGCGTCGGGTGCTCGGGCAGTTCCAACTTGAACATTCGTAAGCATTCAAGTGCGGTACGGACTGCAGGTGCATAATCGCCGCGTCTCAATTCAAGAAGCATTCGCAGACGACAGGCTTCCGCCCGGTCAGTCTTAGATCGGCACTTACGCAGCAATTCCTCGATGAGCGCCGCGGCCGGATCGAGCTTCGAGCTAAGAATCTCGCATTCGGCACGCTCTAGATACAGATCTAGAGTCAGGTCGTAGCAGTCCTGCCACATTTCATCGGCCAGAATATCCATGGCCGCCGCGAGATAATGGCACGCAGAGATGTAGGCAGAAGATGCTTTGGCCTTCCTTCCCGCCTGCAGATTGAGCTCGGCGACGCGTTGTTTTTCGGCCCGATCCGAAATCAGCGACGAAGCATGGTTCAATTGGTTTACAATATCGAAGATCCGCTCGGCTATCTTTTCAGGAACTAAGCCGCTTGCTAGCATCCGCCCAACCCGCAGGTGCAGGCGGGCGCGGGACTCCGCAGGGATGAGCGCATAGGCGGCTTCCTGAGCCCGATCGTGGAGGAAACGGTACTTTCCCTCTTGGGAGATAATGGCACCCGCCTCCACCGCCGCGCGGAAGCTGGCGTGCATCTTTCCACTGCCGGATGCGACATCGATCGTTGAAGTCGCTCCGTCTCCGGAACCGCTATGCACGATTGCAAGGGTCGAAAAATCGCCCTGACTGCCGAGACAAGCCAGAAGCTTCAAGGCTTCCTGTGTGGCTTCGGGGAGACGTCGCAGCCTACCGATCATAAGATCCAAAAGATTATCGGCGGCACCCTTACCGGCGATGCGCTCGACATCCCACGTCCAGGCTCGCTTGCGCCAATCGAAGGTGAGCAAACGCTCCTCTGCGAGGCTTGTGAGCAATTGGACCGTGAAAAAGGCATTGCCGCCGGTCTGCCGATGCACGAGAAGAGCGAGCGCCCGAACGTCCGCTGGCTCACAACGAAAAGCATCACACAGGAGCCCATTGACGTCCTCGGTCGATAGTGGACCGAGCCGAAGTTCGCTCATCGGCGTGTCGGTCTGCCGAACAGAAGCAAGCGCGAGCGCGAGCGGGTGCTCTGATCCCACCTCGTTGTCCCGGTAAGCGCCGATGAGCAGCAGATGTCGGGTTTCGCGATGAGTGATGAGATATTGGACCAGCGTCAAAGTCGCCGGATCAAGCCATTGCAGGTCGTCGACAAAGATAACCAACGGGTGTTCTGGCCGCGCGAAGACGCTGACGAAACGCTGGAATACGAGCTGAAACCGAAGAGAGGTCTCGGCTGGCGAGAGGACGGCCGCAGGCGCTTGTGGACCGATCAAGCGACCGAGCTCGGGAATGAGATCAGTCAGGACGCCGGCATGATTACCGACTGCTTCCCGAATTGCGTCGCACCATCGGCTAATATCTTCTTCTTCGCCACTCAAGATCTGGCGAATGAGCCCGTGGAACGCCTGAGCCAATGTGGAATACGGGATGTCTTTGAGGCGGAGATCGAACTTTCCAGAGATGAAGATGCCGCGCGGTAGCACAATCGCCTTATGAAGCTCGTTGACGAGGGACGACTTGCCGATGCCTGAATAGCCCGTAACCAGTACGAGCTCCGACCTACCATGCGTTACGACACGGTCGAAAGCTTCGAGCAGTTTGGCGATCTCTCGTTCGCGTCCGTAGAGCCTCTCTGGAATAATCAGTCGATCCGCCGCATCTTGCGCGCCGAGCGGAAACTCTTCGATTCGACCGGTCGCGTCCCACGCCGCCAGGCACTTCCGAAGATCCGCTTCAACTCCTGCGGCAGTCTGGTAACGCTCCTCCGCGGTCTTCGCGAGTAATTTTGTCACCATCGCCGAGAGCTGAGCAGGCACCGTCTCTACCCGGTCGCGCGGCGGAATTGGCTCCCGGGCAAGGTGGCGATGGATCAGCTCTATGGGATCGGACGCGGTGAAGGGGAGAGCACCAGTCAGCAGTTCGTAGAAAGTGACTCCCAAAGCATACAGGTCACTGCGGGAATCGACCGAGCGGTTCATTCTGCCGGTCTGTTCCGGCGCCATATAGGCAAGGGTGCCAGCAATCACCTGCGGCGGCTCGGGCGGGCGGTATTCGCGGGCGAGCCGCGAAGCAATCGCGAAACCGGTTAGCCACGCCTGA
>Ga0209624_10004014_pt1 | contig 10231 bp, 6 predicted proteins | sample JacPinW_OM2H0_O1_FD_188565 | JGI IMG/M metagenome (GOLD analysis project Ga0209624, IMG submission 188565) | Forest soil microbial communities from Algoma, Ontario, Canada - Jack Pine, Ontario site 1_JW_OM2H0_O1 (SPAdes) (version 2) | ecosystem: Environmental > Terrestrial > Soil > Boreal... | reverse complement strand
CCTGATTGTGCGCTGGAGCATCGCCGGCCCCATCGCGCGCGCCGCGCAGTGGATGCGCGCGTTGCGCATGGGCAGAATCTCGTCGCGGCAGCAAATGCCGGACCTGGAGTTATTTCGCCCGCTCGCGTGGGAAGTCGTCACACTTGCGGAAAGCCTGAGCCAGGCTCGCAACGCCGCTGAAAATGAGGCCCGCTTGCGGGAAGCAGGTCAGGCCATGTGGACTGCCGAGCGGCTTGCGGTACATCTCCGGACCCGCCTCGATGGGGGCCGCTTATTCGTCGTATCGAACCGGGAGCCCTATCAGCATCAGCGCAGCGGCAAGTCGCTGGAGGTGATTGTGCCGCCCAGCGGACTGGTAACTGCGCTCGAGCCGGTCCTCGAAGCCTGCGACGGCACCTGGATCGCACATGGTAGCGGGGACGCCGACACTGAAGTAGTCGATGCGCATGATCGCCTGCGAGTTCCTCCCAACGATCCGCGGTATACCTTGCGCCGGGTGTGGCTGACGAAGGAACAAGAGGAAGGTTACTACTACGGATTCGCTAACGAGGGCCTTTGGCCGCTATGCCATATCGCTCATACCCGGCCGATTTTCCGGGCACAGGATTGGCGGCACTACGAAGAGGTCAACCGCAAGTTCACCGACGCGGTGCTGGAAGAAATCGAAGACACTCCCAAACCCATAGTTCTGGTCCAGGACTACCACTTCGCGCTGCTGCCTCGCATGTTGAAGGAAAAGAGGCCGGATGCCCGCGTGGCCATTTTCTGGCACATACCCTGGCCGAATCTCGAGGCATTCGGAATCTGCCCCTGGCAGCGCCAACTGGTCGACGGACTACTGGGAGCCGATCTGATCGGATTTCATATTCAATCGCATTGCAACAACTTTTTGCAGACGGCGGACCGGGTTGTGGAATCGCGGGTCGACTGGGAGCATTTTTCGGTCCTGCGCCAAAATCACCGCACCCTCGTCCGGCCCTTTCCGATCAGCGTGAATCTCACGGACGATGAGTCCATCGAAGGCACCCAACACCGGGTGAATTATCTGGAGCGCTCCTCCTTGCTGCACAGTCTGGGCCTGGAAGCGTCCTTCATGGGCATCGGCGTCGACCGCGTCGACTACACCAAGGGAATCCTCGAGCGGTTCCTGGCCATCGAACGATTTCTGGAGAAGTATCCCAGTTACGTGGGCAAATTTACGTTCGTGCAGATTGGCGCTCCCAGCCGCACGCACATCAAACGCTACCACGATCTTCTTGCGGAAGTAGAGGCGGAGGCGGAACGGATCAACTGGCGCTTCCAATCGGGCAAGTGGAAGCCGATTGCATTTCTCAAGCGGCAACACAGCCACGAAGAAATCGAGCGCTACTATTGCGCCGCCGATCTTTGCCTGGTGACATCGCTCCATGACGGCATGAATCTGGTAGCAAAGGAATTTCTCGCCGCGAGGCGCGACGAGCGCGGGGTATTGATTCTGAGCCAATTCACCGGCGCTGCCCGCGAACTGCGGGACGCATTGCTGGTGAATCCCTATGACATCGATCAGACCGCGGAGGCGATCCGCGTTGCCCTGGAAATGGAACCGGAAGAAAAACAGCTGCGCGCGCATCGCATGCGCAGAACCATCAGAGAACAGAACATTTACCGTTGGGCGGGTACCTTGATCACGGAACTGTGCGAGCTCAGGCTGGATGGGACAGACTCCGCTCAAGAAGAGTTTCGCGGAAACGTGGCCATAGCGTGACGCGATTGGGAGACGAACAGGAAAGAAAGTGGTTGCATCCGGAGACGAAAGTTGCAGTTGACTCGTTCCTGCGAGAGGTCGCCAGGGCGCCGCGCTCCGTACTTATGTTGGATTATGACGGTACGCTGGCGCCTTTTCGAAAGTATCGGAAAGATGCGTTTCCGTATCCCGGTATCGCGCAAATATTGCAGAAGATTGTTGAAGCGCGGAGGACGCGAGTTGTCATCGTCTCAGGAAGGGATGCGAGAGAAGTCATCCCGCTGCTGGGAATCGCGCCGCAACCAGAGCTTTGGGGCCTTCATGGCTCTCAGCGTCTGAAGAACGACGGAAGCATCGAAGTTTCCCCAGTGGACGCCAGCACCACAGAGGCACTGGCCGAGGCGGATGACTGGTTACGCGGCCAGGATATGCAGGATATCGCCGAGTTCAAGACCGGAAGCATCGCAGTCCATTGGCGAGGCATGAGTGAAACGGAAGCACGCACGGTTCAAGAGAAGGTGTTACCGGGATGGAGTGCCATCGCGACGCAATCGGGATTGAACCTTCTGCCATTCGATGGAGGAGTTGAAATTCGTCCGCACAGTCCAAATAAAGGAGACGCGGTGCGCACCGTTCTTAGCGAAGTGAATCCGGACACACCGGTTGCGTACCTGGGAGATGACACTACCGACGAAGATGCATTTCGCGCTCTGAACCATCACGCTGTGACTGCCGAATCCTTGAGTGACTCTTCTTCGAAGAATCGGTATTTGACTGTTCTGGTTCGACCCCGACGGCGGCAGAGCAAGGCGCAGTTATGGCTGCAACCTCCTGAGGAGGTTCTGGCTCTGCTCGAGCAATGGCTGCAGGCGTTACAAGCGCAAGAGGCGTCCAACAACGAAATAGCGGATCGAGAGCGATCGGGAGGCAGCGACAGAAGTCTAGGGGTAAATGTATGAGCGCAGCGGCACCGGCGGCGCCTCGAACCGCGGTAAAACCATTTTATTTCAACACCTCGGCGCACCTCCTGCGTATTACGCGCCAGAAGGCGAACACGCTCGCCGAATTCCTGGACGCGCTGCGGGAATGCCCGGAGGCTTCAATCTTCCAGCATACGTTTCGTACCCTCGAGGAGCATCACTTCCTCCGCGAGGGCTTTTCCAATGACTTCGGTCAGTGGGTACTCTCGGCCTGCAATGAGCCCAGCCTGGCGGAGGGGTTGGCCAGCGTCGACGTGAGGGAGTTCACGTCGGTCGCGGAGCTGCGCGCGAGATTCATCCAGATCGTCGGCGATTTTCTAACCCGATCACCGGCCGCCGCCACACGGAATGCCAGGGAGACCTTCTATTTTTGCGCCGCCGACTCGGTTGTTATTCCCACGAATTTTGTAGCCCGTACACTGCACGAATTTGCCGAAGGGCTACGCGGCGTGAGCGTGCACTGCATTCATCACCATTTCATTGAGGCAAGGCTCAGACTGAAGCTGATGTCGAACGATTTTTCACAATGGCTGCACGAGGATCTGGGCCTCACAGATGCCGCGCGTCAATTGAACCGGCTCGATATCTACACGGCAACGCTGGATGATGTGCGGGAGCAAATTATTCGAATCGTGGAGCGAGCGCTGATCTAACGGCGCATAAAGACTATGGAACCAATCGAATCGCCGGCCGCCCGGCAGATTGAGCCGGGAACAAGTGAAGGTTCATCGTACGCAGCGAACAGCGGTCTTGCCGCCGTGTCGGCTCCCGCTGCACCCGTGCGCGAGGAGCGTCGCCGAAAGCCGCGTACGTGGGAAACTCCTCCAGCGCCCGTTCCCGCCCCGCATCTGGATGACTACAAGAATATTGTGGGCCAGGCCGAGATCGACGAGTTGCGGTTTCTTGCCGAGGGACTAAAAGGCAAGTCTCTCAAGATGGTGAACTCTACCGCAGTCGGTGGCGGGGTTGCCGAGATGCTAAACCAAATGGTTCCACTGCTGAATGAAGTACAGTTGCAAACCCATTGGGACGTTATCACCGGGGGAAACGATTTCTTCGAAGTCACCAAGGCGTTCCACAATGCGCTTCAGGGCAGCGACTACAAGCTGACGCAACAGGCTCGCGACATTTTTCTGATGCACAACGAGCAAAACCTCAAGCGCATGCAGTTCACCGAAGACTTGATCGTAATTCACGATCCGCAGCCTGCAGCCCTCATTCGCGCCCGCCAGGACGCTTCCCGGCGATGGATATGGCGCTGCCACATCGATTTGTCGAATCCCAATCCCGATGTCTGGGGGTTTCTCCGGCCCTTCATCGAACAGTACGATGCCGCGATCTTTTCTTCACAATCCTTTTCCCGGCAGTTGTCTATTCCTCAATATTTGTTCTATCCCTGCATCGATCCGCTATCCGAGAAAAATAAGGATCTCGACGATAACTTCGTTCAGCAAGTGTGCGACGAATTCGGCGTGGACCGCTCGCGGCCCATCGTGACTCAGGTTTCGCGTTTCGACCGGGCAAAAGATCCGGTAGGCGTTGTTCAGGCCTTCAAACAGGCGCGGAAATATGTGGATTGTCAACTGTTGCTCGCAGGCGGAGGCGCAACCGACGACCCGGAGGGCGCGATCGTCCTCAAGGAAGTCAAAGAGGCTGCCGGCAACGATCCGGACATTATTATTCTTGACCTTCCGCCGTGGTGCGCCCTGGAAATCAATGCGCTCCAGCGCGCTTCCACCATCGTTGTGCAGAAATCGATTCGTGAAGGGTTTGGCCTGACCGTGACCGAAGCCTTATGGAAAGGGAAGCCTACAATCGCGGGCGCTGTCGGAGGCATTCCCAACCAGATTATCCACAAACTCACCGGAGCATTGGTCCACTCCGTTGACGGATGCGCCTATCAAATACGATACCTCTTAACCCACCCCCAATTTGCCAAGCAACTGGGCGAAAATGGGCGCGAGCATGTAAAGGAAAATTTCCTTATGACCACAAACGTCCGGCGCTGGTTGCTGTTGTGCCGAATTCTGCTGGGGCGCACGGGGGAATGACCGGGAATTATCCGAAAGATGCGCGGAGCGAGAACTTTCTTTCTTCGATTCGCGAAGGAGAGTTACTCTATTGGAATTTACGCGGGCAAGTCAGCCGTCACCAGCGTGCCATGGCTGTTGGAATGAACACTTAGTGTTCCGCCGAGCTGGCGTAATCTCTCTCGCATCCCATTGATTCCGATTCCTGACCTGGAAAGCGCTGCTGCGCCCGCCATGCCTTTTCCTAAGTCGCTCACTTGAACACAAATATGTCCGGAGGACTCGGTGATACGCACCGTTGCGCTGACACTATTCGAATGCTCTTGCACGTTTGCCAGAGATTCCTGAACGACTCTGAAGATTGCGATCTCTTTTTCGCGCGAGAGCCTGGCGAATTGTTCGGGAATTTCGACTGTCACTTTGATATCCGCTCGCTTGGCAAACCTCTCCGCGTACCAGTGAATGGCGGACGGAAGTCCAATCTCATCCAGGGTTGGCGGATGTAACAGATGGGAAAGTTGACGAACCTCGCTGAGTAGATTATCCACCAGGCTGGCACTTTCTTTAATCAGCCACGATTCGCGTATATCCGCCGAACGATTCGGCTCCGCCAGGACGCTTAAATTAATCGCCAAAGTAGCCAGAAGCTGAGCCGTGCTCTCGTGCAACTCGTGCGCCACCCGGCGTCGCTCCTCATCTCTGATGAGCATCAACTGGCTGGTCAATGTCCGCAGACTGGTTTCGGCATCCTCACGGCGCTTGATCTCTTCGAGAAGCTGAGCGTTCTTGGTTTGCAGCTCAGATGTTCGCGCCTGCACGTGCAGCTCAAGTTCCTGCCGGAGCCGCTTGTGTTGAGCCACTTCGGTTTCAAGCGCCCGCGCCTTCTGCTGTAACTGGGTAATGCTGCGAAGACGTTCGTCTTCGCTGCCCAGGCCCATATATCCTTCGGTTGGAACTACCGCGGAGTGCTCGTTGCAGACTTTCAACAGAAGCTCGCCGTCTTCTTCCCGGTTGAAGCTGCTCATGGGATAGGCGCAGAAAAGCGAAAAGGATTTGGTCTGGGCCAGACGGTTCCAAAGTTGTTCGAGATGGATCGCCGCGTGACGGTTGCCATCCGCCCACAGCAGCGCCACCATTTCACCGAACACCGCCACTCGCGGCTGAGCGCTCGCCGAGCAGAGCAAAGATCGCGCGACAATTTCTCCAACGATCTCTTCAAACCGCTCTTCGTTGGGCCAGCCCTCCACCATAAACTCGCTCAACACCTGCCTTGCATCCAGTTCGACGAATCGGCCTTTCTCAAGAAGGTCCGGAATGTCTAAGCCAAGGGCAGTGAGCCATTGCAGGAGACCGTTCCGGTGCTGGTCCGTGGCGACTACGACCGCAGAATTTCCAGCCATTAGAGCTTGGCCAAGGTACCGGCTTAACTCTTCCAGGAGAAATTTATCTTGCGAATAAAACTGGACGCCGTGTTGATGGTCCCCATGCAGAGACCACGCACTAGGAGAGCGGCTGGGATCCGGTGTGGTATTGAGCATTTGTCCGTCTGCCTCCCTCAGCCGCAAAGGGGCAGAGGTACGGGGATCTTTAGCATGCTCTCTCGTGAAAGGCGAGGACCATACAGGGTTTCTAGTAGAAGAAAGGGCAGTCCGCGTTCGTCTACTTCTTTGCCGTGGTTGCCTCTGGCTCCGCTTCGATCGTGACCTGTACTTCGGCGCCAGGTTTAAGGCTTACCTTCTCACCGTTCTCGTTAATCAGAGTATTCTCGATGCGAAGCTCGCGATATAGGTGATCGGCTCCCTCCACCGCGATCTGCGCTTTCTCCGGCTCGCTGGGAGATTTGATAATTTTCTCGACAATCGCAGGCAGGGTAGTGGTTGGCTTTTCGCTCATACGATTCGTTTCTAACCTCAATCAGGTAACCGACGATTTAAACGCCATTCGTGCGAGATACGATCCACTATTATAACGTTCTAAGTCACGCCGAGTGTGGTTCAACCACAGCGGAAGGCAGTCTTTGACCTGGGCCAACTTCCTCGTTATTTTGCTCCCGCAAGGTCCTTTCCTGCGTGCGCACGGTCGTCTTTTTGGCTCTGGTCTTTGTCATCTTTGCCGGATTGCTCTTTCTGACCATTCTCTTTGTGATCCTCGTCTTTATGATGAAAGTCCAGGCCGAAGTGTGGGTCCGATTGCGTGCCCGTGACCTTAATCGGGACTTCCGTGCCGGCTCCGTTTTTCCGGAAGAGTGGATCGACGGGCTTCAGAAGGATGGACTTCCAACCGGTCGTCATTTGCGAAACCGTAGCATTCAGCCGTGCCGTCCCGCTAAAGTCAAACGTTTTCCCATCGAGGCCGTAGTCCCCAGTCATATCGACATGAGTTCCGGGAATCAAGAAATGCAGAGCGGAAAAAGATAACACTCCGTCTCGCAGCTTAAAAGCGCCCTGCAAATCCACCGGCACATCTTCTCCATGACTTTCCTTGGCTTCTTTGGGCTTGCCACGGCTGCGCAAGCTAAGCGAGTCCAGCTTGCCCTGTATCTTCTCGCTGGAGAAGTGCGCGTCCAGCACATGGAAAGACCCCGCCAGTCTCAGACGGTCGGTGACATCCTCTTTCCCTGGGGGAAGGCTCATTTGTGCCGTCATTTGCACCGGACCATTCATAACCGGAGGATCGGTGCAAACGCCTAATTGCAGCAAATCTTCTATTTGCGCATGCTCTAAAACAACGTTGAGCTCGATATCGTGACCTTTGGGGGCAGGCAGGCGCACCACGGAACCTTTCGCTTCAAACGAAGTGTGCAGGAACGATGCCTGTACGGATTTCAGATAGGTATCTCCGCTGGTGCCGTCAACCACAGCGTGAAACTCTGTGTGTAGAGGAACCGGATGCCCGCTTCTCGCGATGCTGAAATCTGGCGTATCGGTTTTTCCATGCACCACGATATTGCTCAAAGTTCCAGAGTAGGCGCCGGTGGAAGAAAGCATTCCGCCGATGCCTTTGATCGTGCTTAGATCCGCGTGCGTGAACGAATAGTCCCCCTGCACTGGTGTATCGCGGGGACTAGTTTCCTGCAAAGGCCCGAAGAAGCCCTGAGACTGGATGTCTCCCACTGGCTTCGGATTCACCAGCGTGGCATTAAATTGCATGGGCTGACCGGGACCAATATCCTTCATTCTCAAGTCCGATATCGCAAACTCCAGTGGCGGCTTTCCCGGTTTTGAAGTGTTGATCAGCAGCTTCGTATCCTGGCACACGAACTTGTCGACAAAGATACTCATCTTCCCCGTCTTCGACCGCATGTTTGTCATTTCAGTTCGCGTTTCCTTGGGCGGGATGTTCAGTTCCAAGCCTTTTACATAGACGGTATCCACATGCATGGGGGAACGAAACAGATTTCTCACTGCGGTTTGAAAACGAAAATCCTGAATAGAGATCAGTGCCTGAACGCCGGCCGCGTAAGGATTGGGATCGGTCGCGCCGAAAATTTTCAATCCGCCGCCGGAGACTTCAATGCCGTTGGCGACGGAGACATGAAAGCTCGCCAGCTCCACTTTGCTCTTGAAGCGATTTTGCAGTGTGCCGATAATTCGCGCCCGCACGATCGGTTCGGCGCGGGAGATCACCATGCGCACGGCCACGCCCGTGCTTACCAGAAAAATAAGAACGGCTAAACCGAGCCACCTCCATATTGGCCGGTGACGATGCGTTGTGTCTTGTTTGAGCGGAGCGGGCATAAATGTCGCTACGATCATTAGATAGGCAACCGTAGGTATGGGTCCCTACGGTATTTCCTGTAACTTCGGATCGCGTTGCGGACACGCGGGGGACAGAAAAATGGCGGCAAACGAATTCGAAGTCATTCCCGCCGTTCTTGCCGCCACAGTCCTGGCACGCTACGGGAGGAGGCCGAAGATATCGAGTTCCACAGAAGTCGGAACGAAGACCTTGCCGCCGGCAATGGTCGGCGACGTGAACTTCGAAGCCGCTCCAGCCGTATCGCGAGTGCCGGCTTGCGTGCTGTTGTAAAGTTCGGCGGCTACGTCCGTTGCATTGTAGGCGTGCAGCACAGAGGGTCCGCTGCCCGCCGGGTTGGAGCCGCTAAAGGCCGTATTGTCGATGTCCCAGACAATTCCGTTCAGCGTGCCATTGGCCGACAAAGAAGCGGTCGCGCCATGCGTCTGATAAACATTGGCGCCGACCGATGCCGGAGCCAGCGGGGCATTGGTAATGGCCGAATTCCAGGTAAAGGACCGCAGGACATCGTCATTACAGTGAAAATAGAGCAGATTGTTCCAGAAAACCGGGGTCGAAAAAATGTTGTCGGTCGCATCGTCGACATTGCCACTGCCCGTTTTCAAGGTCTGAATAACGTTGTTCGTGCTCGTGCTGTAGCCGCCCATATTGTCGCGGTTGACCACGTAGATGTTCCCATCTTTTCCGCCCCCAATGGTGACATTACCTAATGACGAGCTCGGAACCAAAATGTTCCCGCCCGCGGCCAAGTCGCCGTCCACCGAAGAGAGAAACGGATTATTGTCCGGCGTAAAGTAAGTGAGTATCGACAGGGTGCTCGGATCGAGAGCCAGGAACGAATCGTTATAGCCAATCGTTACCGGGTCATTTTGATCGACACCGGTGAGCAGATACAAATTCCCGGTAGTGTCATCGATCGCCGGAGCGCCACCGCTGGACCACAATCCGCCGCCCGAGCCGCCATTTGTGTCGTCCAGGACAGCGGTCTGCGCCAGGGTTGTTTTGTCGTACGCTAACAACCAGCCGTGCGAGCAGTCGCCGAAGCCAATGTAGACTGCATTCGAGACTGGATCCAATGCCAGGCCCGTGCGCTGATCGCAGGAGCTTTCCAGGGAATCCCCCATATAGGTCGCCGATATATTCACGGGACTGCCCGGCTGTTCGGCTCCAGTGGTGGCATTCAGAGCATACAGCCAGAACGGATTGGAATAGCCAGCTTTCTCCGCGACCATGTAAATCGTATTGGTCGAAGGATCGATCACCGGCGTCGACGAAACGCCGGCATACACGTTAGTAGTTTTTAAAACTGCCGCTCCGAGTTGAGCTTGCCAGAAAGTTTGCGCCGTCGCTGAAGAAGTAGCGTTAGCGTTAAAGGCGTAGACATAGTTGTTCTCGGTCGCCACAAAAACCACGTCATAGGTCCCTCCGCCGATGCTCATCTGAGGCATATACAAGGGCTGAGCCATGATCTGACCGTTCACAGGGTAGGCGTAAAGTTTGCCAAACGTCGTCGAGTTGACGTTCGAGGGCATGAGCGTGAATTCCTGTGTGTACGCGCCGTCGCGGGCATCGTCGTTGTGATAGGTAAGCACCGCTCCCTGCGGAGCGTTCGCTACGGTTACCGTGGCGCTGGCGGTGATTGCCGAATTTGTCGGGCTCGTGGCCGTTATGGTTTCAGTACCAGGCGACGACGGAGCCATATACAGCCCGGCTGTGGTGATGGTTCCGTCGGTGGGATTTCC
>Ga0209624_10004013_pt1 | contig 10231 bp, 7 predicted proteins | sample JacPinW_OM2H0_O1_FD_188565 | JGI IMG/M metagenome (GOLD analysis project Ga0209624, IMG submission 188565) | Forest soil microbial communities from Algoma, Ontario, Canada - Jack Pine, Ontario site 1_JW_OM2H0_O1 (SPAdes) (version 2) | ecosystem: Environmental > Terrestrial > Soil > Boreal... | reverse complement strand
GCTGTTGCTCGTCTGGGTAACCGGCGAGGAGAAAGGACTGTTGGGCTCAAAATATTTCGCCGAGCATCCGACCGTAGCGGCAAAATCCATGGTCGCCGATATCAATACCGATATGTTCTTGCCCATCGTGCCGCTCAAGGTCCTGACGGTCTACGGACTTGCCGAGTCCGATCTGGGGGACCGCGCCACCGAAGTGGGCAAACATTTGAATGTGCAAATGCAGCCGGATCCACTGCCGCTGCTCAACGTTTTCATCCGCAGCGATCAGTATAATTTTGTGCGCCACGGAGTTCCGTCTCTCATGATCGATGTGGGCGCCGTGCCGGGATCGCCCGAGGCCGCTACCATCAAGACGTGGCGCACCGAGCGCTACCATGCTCCCTCGGACGATGCGAATCAGCCGGTCGACTTGGCGACTGCCGCCGGCTACGAGGAAGTCATTCGCGCGCTGGTCATCGAGGTTGCCGACAATCCCAAGCGACCGCAATGGAAACAGGACAGTTTTTTCCGCCGCTATTCGCAGGCCGCGGGCCCATAAATTTGGCGCAAATGAACGGTTTGCAAATCAGCGGTTTGTTTGGGCCGCTACTTGGTGCTGATCCCGGCGCTTAAGTCCAGGGGCTTCGGTTGCGCCGCGACGCCTGTAGTGCGCGCAACGCTGCTGCGTAAAGTGTTGCCGGCGGCGCGCACCGGCACCGCGAGCAAGCGATCAAACAGCCCCTGCGAGGTGCCGCCCTCGCGGTGCACCCAAGGGGTGCTCCACTGCAGTGACGGGGCGCCACGCCTGCCAGCCTGCAACGACAGCGAACTGCCTCGGGTTTGCCACAGCGTCAGCAGGCGCACGCGATCTTGGGATTTGTAATCCGCCAATTGCTGCCAAACCGACGTGCTCCGAAGCATCGGCGCGTCAATGATGGAAGCCCCGCTTCTTGCGGAGTCCAAACCCACAACATCGTGCTTTCGCGGTCGAAATTCCGTGGCTGAAAATCCGTCGTCAGCGAGCGGTTTTGCAGAAACAAACGGCGCCGGGAACATCGACGCGGAATCGACGTTCGATGGCTGATCGCCGGCCAATGCCTGAGTCGCGCGAACGACGCCACAGAGCAAAAACGTCAACACGACGTTTTCACGAATGATGTTGCAACGCCTCGCCGCACTACCTGCATTCGCTGCGTTGACCCGTCCAATTTCTGACATGGCTGAATGATCCCTCATCGCGGCCAAAAAGCCCCGCGAGCATGCTCCAACGCGCTTAGGCTCGAGCGCGTTGTAGGTCACATGTTCGCGCCTAACCTAGGCAGCGCGCCAGTGCATCGCAACATAATGCCCGCAGATTTCTCCGTTATGTCTTGAGCGCACCGCGATGCGTAAAGAAACTGAAGGCGCCGGGTGCGCGATATGCCGCACGGGTGCGCGGCACATTATCGGACTGGTTTCTAGTGTTTGTGCTCTTGCGCAGCGAGATCGGTGATCAGGGACATCACACGCTCCGGATGTTCGGCACCGCCGGCCATCGCCACATCCGTGATGTATTTGCCGTTCACGACGAAAGTAGGAACCGCCGTGACCCGGTAACGCTGCGCGAGCTGATCGGCTCGCTGCAAGGCGGTCTCGACGTTAAACCCGTGGTATTCCTTTTCGAAATCAGCATCCGATATGCCGAGCCTCTTGATGAACGAAAGCTGAACGCGCTCCGCCGCTGCCGCGTTGTTGGGATCCGGACCGATCAACGGATCGTTGTTGACTTGGATTTCCTTGAAGATCTCGCTGTGAAGGTCGTTCAATTTGCCCATGCTATCCAGCGTGTAAAAAAGACGCGCCAAGGATCGGTGGCCTTCGTTCCACAATACGGGCACCCGCGAAAATGCGACGTACCCCGGCTTGGACTTCAGCCAAGACGCCACGGCTGGCTCGAGCGAGTAGCAATGCGGGCAGGCGTACCAAAAAAATTCCAGCACTTCCACTTGTCCGGCGCCGACGTTGGTCGGCTGCGCCGGAACCAAGCGCGTGTAATTTACGCCTTCCTGCCACTGCGTCCCGGCAGGCGTGGCAGCCGATGCGGCCGAAGTTGCGGCCGCCACCGTGGAAGCGACTGCGGCCAGCAGCTTATTCTGCGCACCCGTGTCTCCCGGTGTTTCCTCCACGGTTTCGGAGCCGTCCTCGTTCAAGCGAGTCACCGTCAGCGGCTTTCCGGTCTCCGCAGCCGTCTTGGGCGGCGCTGCCGGAGGAGCGGTATTCGCGGCAGGATCCACGGCCGGAGCAGGCGCTTTCGCCGGCGCCAGGCCCGACGGCTCCTGTTTGCCGCAGCCGGTCAATGCCAGCGCCATTCCCAATCCCAGCGCCAAGGACAGCCTGCGCAGGCGCATCAGCGAATTCCCTGCAAGTAGGAGGCGAGGTTTCGAATATCCTCCGCAGAGAGGCGTTTGGCGATGGTTTGCATGATGCCGTTCGGCCCGGTCGCTCGAGTGCCCGATGCGTAGTCGTTCAGCTGCTTCACGACGTATCCCGACTGTTGACCGCGCAGCGCAGGAAATTTTGCCGGTTCATTGCCGCGGCCCGTCGGGCCATGGCAGGCCATGCACGCCGGAATTCCGCGGGTTTGATCGCCGCCGCGGTAGAGTTTTTCGCCCGCTTGCCAAAAGGAGGGGTCGGCTTCCAATCCGGTGTTCTTCAGGCTGTCGAAATACATGCCCAAATCCGCCATGTCGGCGGCAGTCAAATTCGCCGTCATCGGCATCATGACGGGACTCGCGCGCTTGCCGGTCTTGAAATTATTCAGCTGCTCCGCGATGTAGTCTGCGCCTATCCCCGCCAGGCTGGGCCAATCGGTATTGGTGCTGTTGCCGTTGGCGCCATGACAGGCCTGGCAAGTAGCAGCCTTGGTGGCACCGGCTTCGACGCTGGGCGCAGGGAGTGCGGAGACGTTCAGGAGAGTGCCGGAAATTGTTGCTGCGAGAATCCAAAGCCGCTTCATGACGCCCTAATACCCCGTTTTATTCTGACCTGCTGTCAACCCTAAATTGTACACTAGAGCCAACCTTCGCATAATTTGCGTCCGCCGGCGGCCATGACTACGTACAGCTCCGTGAAATTCATGACCAGCGCGGCCGAGGCGCATCAGCTCGCCCCGGATTTGGGCCGCGAGATCGCATTTGCCGGACGCTCCAACTCGGGCAAGTCCACCGCCATCAACGTCATCACGCAACGTGCCGGGCTGGCCCGCGTCAGCCGAACGCCGGGCCGCACCCAGCTGATTAATTTTTTTGAGCTGGCTCCCGAGCGGCGGTTGGTGGACCTGCCGGGGTACGGGTTTGCCAAGGTGCCCGAGAGGGTGCGGCTGCACTGGCTGGCCCTGATGGAACATTATTTCAACGTGCGCGAATCGCTGGTGGGCTTGATGCTCATCGTCGACAGCCGGCGCGGCTTGGGTGCTCAAGATGTGGCGATGCTCGAGTGGATCCTGGCCAGAGATCGGTTTGCGCATGTCTTGTTGACAAAAGCAGACAAACTGAACCGTCAGGATTCATTGCGCGTCTTAAGGGAAACGGTGGCAGCCGGCGTAGACGCTGCGGTGTCCGCGCAACTTTTCTCAGCACACAACAAGCAAGGAATTGAAGAGGCGCGCGAGGTCATGGATCGCTGGTTGAATCAACCATAAAAAAGCCCCGATGGGCGCTTGTGGCAACCATCGGGGCAGACCAACCCGGCATGGGGATGACAAACCGGGTTATGCTCGCTCAGGGAGAAGAGCGAGGAGCGTCTTACACGCTCATTTGGTTAGATGGGGATGATCTGCGAAAGTTCCAGTCCTTTGAAAGTCGTTTTTTTTGAGCCTTGTCCGTCGCTTCAAAAATGGGGCAAATCCCCAATGTTGGCGTTATTTTGCGCCATTTTTTCGTTAAGCGCACGCGCTAATGTGCCTCATCCCAGTTACGCCCGACCCCCACGTCCACCTTTAAAGGTACCGAAAGATCCGCTGCGCGGATCATGTGTGTCCGTGTTTGTCCTACGAGCGCCTCCACCGCCTCGTCGGCGACCTCGAGCACCAGCTCATCGTGCACCTGCATGATCAGCCGCGCCGGGATACGCGAACTTTGCAGCCAAGAGTCCACCTCGATCATGGCGCGCTTGATGATGTCGGCGGCGGTTCCCTGCATGGGCGCATTGATGGCGCTGCGCTCGGCATATTGGCGCAGGGCGGCGTTACGCGACTGAATTTCCGGTAGATAGAGCCTGCGGCCAAATACAGTTTCCACGTAGCCGGTTTCGCGTGCTTGGCGGCGCGTTTCTTCCATGTAGCGGCGCACGCCGGGATAGCGTTCGAAGTAGAGGTCCATGTATTTTTGGGCATCGCCGCGGCCTATACCCAATTGGCGCGCCAAGCCAAATGCGGACATGCCATACATGAGTCCGAAATTAATCGCCTTGGCTGAACGCCGCTGATCGGCGCTGACCACGTCCGGCGCGACGCCGAACACTTCCGCCGCGGTTGCCTGGTGAACATCGCGATCCTCGGCGAACGCGCGCAGCAGCGACTCATCGCCTGAAAGATGCGCCATGATGCGCAGCTCGATCTGCGAATAATCGGCGGCCACGAGCGAGTGGCCCGGCGGCGCGATGAATGCCTGCCGAATGCGCCGGCCCTCCAGGGTGCGAATGGGGATGTTCTGCAGATTCGGATCCTGCGATGACAGTCTTCCGGTGGCCGCAACTGCCTGGTGATAGGACGTATGAATGCGCCCGGTGGCGGGATTGATTTGCAGCGGCAGATTGTCGGTGTACGTGGACTTGAGCTTCGCCATGCCGCGATATTCCAGAATCAGCTTCGGCAGCGGATAGGTCTCGGCGAGTTCCTCGAGCACATCCTCCGCCGTCGAGGGTTGACCGGTGGGCGTCTTGCGCATCACCGGAATTCCCAACTTGCCGAACAGGATTTCTTGCAGCTGCTTCGGTGAATCAACATTGAATACGCCGCCCGCTTCACGGTGAGCCTGCGACTGAAGTTCGAGCATGCGAACCGCAATTTCCGAACTCTGCGTCCGCAGCAGTGCGCGATCCACGAGCACACCGGCGCGCTCCATGCGGAACAACACCGGCACCAGCGGCTGCTCGATTTCTTCATACACCGATTTCAGCGCAGGGATCGCCTCGATCTGCGGCCAGACGGCCTGATGCAGCTGCAGCGTCACGTCCGCATCTTCGGCGGAGTATTCCGCGGCTTGATCCACATCCACTTGATTGAATGTGATCTTCTTCGCACCCTTGCCGACGACGTCTTCGTAGTGAATGGTTTTGACGCCGAGATATCGCTGCGCCGCGGAATCCATGTCGTGGCGCGTCGCGACGCTGTTCAGCACATATGACTCCAGCATGGAATCGAAGCGCTGGCCATTGAGCGCGATGCCGTAGTTCGCCAGCACATGCGCGTCGTACTTAAGATGATGGCCCAGCTTGGCCTTCGTCAGATCCTCGAGTATGGGTTTCAATGCGCTCAGAACTTTGTTGCGATCGAGTTGATGCGGCGCGCCCGGATAATCATGTCCCAAGGGCACATACGCCGCTTCGCGCGGCGCCACTGCAAATGCCACACCGACAATCTGCGCCTTCATGTAGTCCAAGCTGTCCGTCTCGGTGTCGAATGAAATGAGCGGCGCCGCCTTTAGCTTTTCGAGCCAGACGTCGAACGCTTCTTCCGACATGACCTTGTGATAATCGCGCGGCGCGGGAGTGGTGATGACGGCAATCGCAGTCTCGACCCGCGCGCCGCCTGAAGAAGCGGTTTCGGCAACAACGACATCGATTTCCGTGCTGGCCTGCGCGGCATCAGGCGTGGCCTCAGGCCCCAGGGCCTTGAGCAGCGCGCGCAGTTCCATGCGTGAGTACAGCTCCCTCAAGCGCGGCACGTCCGCAGCGCCGCTAGTCAACTGTTCGGGGGTGACTTCCAACTGCAGCGTGGTATCGATGGTCGCGAGCTTGCGCGACAATTCCAGCATGGGGAGTTCATTGCGCAGATTCTCCCCGACCTTGCCGCCGATCTCCGCGGCTTGCGCGATCAAAGCGTCGAGATTCTGATACTGATTCAGCCATTTCGCCGCGGTCTTAGGTCCCACGCTGGTGACGCCGGGAATGTTGTCCGAGGTGTCTCCGACCAGGGCCAAGTAATCAACGATCTGCTCCGGGAACACGTCGAACTTCGCCTTGACGCCGATACGGTCGAGGCGGGTGTTGCTCATTGTGTTCAGCAGCTCGACGTTCGGCCCCACCAATTGCGCCATGTCCTTATCGCCGGTGGAGATCAACACTTTAAATCCCGCATCCGCTCCTTGTTTCGCCAACGTGCCGATCACGTCATCCGCTTCGACGCCGGGCACACGCAGCAGCGGTACGCCCATGGCCGCAACCGTGTCGTGCAGGGGCTGCACTTGCGCACGTAAGTCATCCGGCATCGGCGTGCGATGCGCCTTGTACTGATCGAACAGATCGTCTCTGAAGGTGCGGCCGGGTGCATCGAACACCACCGCGATACGTTCGGGCGCCTCTTCCTTGATCATTTTGTTCAGCATGTTGAGCACGCCCAACACCGCACCCGTCGGTTCGCCGCGCGAGTTGGTGAGAGGCGGCAGCGCATGAAATGCGCGATATAGATAGCCCGAGCCGTCGACGAGAATGAGTTTGCGCGCGCTCATGAATGCCGTCACAACCCTTGGGTTAGAGATGTGACGTCGGGTCCGTCGGTGCCGGTGTGCCCGGCGATCCTGAAGTGGGAGCGGGAGCGGGAGCGGGCGCGGGCGCAGGCGACGTTGTGGCGGGCGTGGGCGATGCTGGTGCTGGCGGTGCGGGGCTGGTCGCGCCGCCGCCGGATGGCGCCGGATTTGCGGCGCCGGGCAACGAGGGAATCGTGCGCTTGTGCTTCTGCGCATCCGGCATAACCAAGGGTCCTTTCTGGCCGCAGGCGAGGAGCGCGCCCGCGCAGATAACCACGATTAATGGCGAAATCTTCATGTGCGCAAGTATACCCGCGCCGCCGCGCCAGTTTGCTCGGAACTTCTGTCAACGCCTTCCAGTCAAATGCGTTATCCAAAATGGAGGTTTCGTATGCGGATTTCAAAGACCCTGGCGGCCCTATTCGCGATTGCAGCGTGCGGCGCCTCAGTTGCGGCGTTTGCCGACAATCCGGTGGGATTTTATGTCGGGGCGGGCGCGGGTGAATCCCAGATCAGGAGCGATGATTCCCGCTACGGGCTTCCGGGGTATTACAACGATTATCAAACCGCATGGCAGGGGCTGATCGGAATCCGCCCGATCAAGCTGGTTGGTCTCGAAGCGGTGTATATCGATTTCGGCCAACCCTCCCGGCACCGAGACTTTGACGTCAATGTCTCCGGCACCGATTCGCACCCCACCGCGCCGGCGCTGTTCGCAGTGGGCTATTTGCCGTTGCCCATACCGTTCATCGATGTCTTTGCCAAAGCCGGCGCCGCGCGGCTGTCCACCAATCTTACTGACTTCGTTCAGCAACCCTGTGTTGCCGGCGGCCCGTGTCCTTACCTTGTGCCGACCTCCCGCCACCAAGTGATCGATACGCGATTCGCCTATGGCGCGGGCGTGCAGTCCAAATTTCCTTTCGGCCTGATCCTGCGCGGCGAATACACTCGCATCAGCTCGCCTTTTGGAGATCCCGACGCGTTGTTGGTCAGCGCGCTGTGGCAGTTCTAGACGGATTCTGAAAGGCGCGATTCTTAAGCCATCCTAAGCCTCGCGATGGCGTCGCGACTTCGTCGGGGCGGCGGCGGTGCCGGCGCAATTGCAACTGCGAATGCCTCAAGTGCTGCGGCGCACTTTATACTGGCGCGCATGACACAGCTCCTACGATTTCGCGCACACGCATCGTTCACCTTCGGACTCATCGTCGCAGGGGCGCTCTGTAGTTGCACCGAAAAGGATTTGGCCACCACGCCCGTCGATGCCGCTGGCGCATCCGCCGCAACCACCCGCGCGCTGCAGAGCAAAGTCGACATCATCGTCGTCATTTACGCTGAGAATCGCGCCTTCGATAATTTGTACGGCAACTTCCCCGGCGCGCGGAATTTAAGCGAGGTCATCGACCGCCGCGGCAAACCGCTGCCGTCCTATCAACCGCAGAAGGATCGCAACGGGGCGGTACTTCCCGTTCTGCCGCCGACGTGGGGCGGCGTGACGGAGGCCGGCGTCACGCCCGTGGTCACGCAGCAGCAAAGCGTCGGCTTGCCGAATGCGCCGTATTCTGTCGAGCATGGGTTTACCGCGCAATCTCAAGTCACACTGTCAACCGACACCGTGACGCGTGATCTATGGCATCGCTTTTATGAGCACCAGATGCAGATCGACGGGGGCAAGAATGATGGCTACGCCGCGTGGTCGGATGCCGGCGGTCTCGCGATGGGCTATTACGATTACAGCCGCTCGTCCTTGTATGCTCTCGCAAAGGAATTCGTGCTCGCCGATGAGTTTTTCCAAGGCGCGTTCGGCGGTTCGTTCCTCAATCATCAATACCTGATCTGCGCCTGTGCGCCGGAATACCCCAATGCGGATACGGCGGCGGCGAAGCCCTCGATTGCGTTGCTCGAACAAGATTCCGGCGGGCGTTATTTGCCACGCCTGAAAACGGCAACCAACCCGCCCGCTTCGGCGCTGGATGAGCCGCCGACATTCGCGATAAGCGGCAACATTGCACCGCTCAATTACTTCGGTGACGGTAAGTTCTACGCCGTGAACACCATGCAGCCGCCGTACCAGCCGAGCGGCAACAAGCCCGGGGCCGCCGATGCAAGCTTCGCTTATGCGGATCCCAATAACCCGACCACCCTGCCGCCGCAAACACGCCGCAATATCGGCGATGCGCTGGACGACAAGCGTATTGATTGGGCCTGGTATGCGGGCGCGTGGAACGCAGCACTCGCCGATGGCTCACGGCTGCCGTCGAAAATGCGCGAGGTCATCTATGCCCCGCCCACTGCAGGAGGCAATCCCGATTTCCAGCCCCATCACCAGCCGTTCAATTATTTCGAGCACTTCGATCCCGCCACACATGCAGAGCATCGCGCCGCGCACTTGAAGGACTACGGCGAGTTACTCGCGGACTTGGCCGCCGGACGATTGCCGGCGGTGGTCTTCTACAAGCCGCAGGGCAATTTGAATCAGCATGCCGGCTACGCCTCGATCGCGGAGGGCGATCAGCACATTGCCGATCTGGTCGCCAAATTGCGCGCGAGCCCGCAGTGGAATCGCATGGTGATCGTGATTACTTACGATGAATTCGGCGGCGCGTGGGATCACGTCGCCCCGCCGCAGGCCGACCTATTGGGTCCGGGAGCAAGAATTCCGGCGCTGATCATTTCACCGTTCGCCAAGCGCGGCACGGTGGATCACACCCAGTACGACACCGAATCAATCCTGCGCCTGATCACGCGCCGCTTCGATCTTGAGGTGCTGCCCGGAATTACCCAGCGCGACGCCGGGCTCGCCGCGCATGGCGCGCCGCCCATGGGCGATCTGACCAACGCGCTCGACCTAGTTCACTAGCCGCCGCGCGGCCGGCATTATTTATTGGTGTGCGGCGGTGTGGGCGGAGTGCCCGGCGGTGCCTTCGGTGCGTTGCTTGATTCGGCGCTGATCACGCTCACTTCGAAGATCAACAGCGAGTTTGCAGGAATTTTTGGCTGACCGCGCCGGCCGTACGCCAGCTCAGGCGGTATGAACAGTTGCCATTTCGCGCCCGGCTTCATCAACACCAGCGCCTCCTGCCAAGCCTTGATGACCCCGTTGACGGGGAAGGTCGCCGGTGCACCCGTCGAGTAAGAGCTGTCGAATTCCGAGCCGTCGATCAGCTTGCCCCGATAATCCACCGTCACCGTGTCGGAGGGAGAAATCGCAGGAGCCTTCTTATCGCCGGGGATGATAATTTTATATTGCAGGCCCGAGGCGGTCGTGACCACGCCTTTTTCGCGCCCGTTGCGCGCCAGAAAGTCCTTCGCCGCGGTTTCATTTCGAGCTGCCACAGCGTCGCTCAGCGTGCGCACGAACGCCTGTATTTCCTGTTGCTCGGCTTGAGTGGGTTGCTTGCCCTGTAGTCCTTCCTTGATGCCGCGCAGGATGGCCTCGGGCAGCAGTTCGTTGGTGATGCCGGCGTTGTGCATTTGCGAGCCGAAAATCAAGCCAAAGGCGTAGCTGATCTGATCAGGCGTGGGAGCGG
>Ga0209624_10004012_pt1 | contig 10232 bp, 10 predicted proteins | sample JacPinW_OM2H0_O1_FD_188565 | JGI IMG/M metagenome (GOLD analysis project Ga0209624, IMG submission 188565) | Forest soil microbial communities from Algoma, Ontario, Canada - Jack Pine, Ontario site 1_JW_OM2H0_O1 (SPAdes) (version 2) | ecosystem: Environmental > Terrestrial > Soil > Boreal... | reverse complement strand
CTGGGCGATACGGCGGCAGCGGAATTGCTTTTGCGCCGCGCTCTTAACCTCGATCCCGCCTGGACGCCGACGCTGGCAACTCTCGGCGAGTTGTTGCTCACCGACGGTCGCGGCACCGAGGCTGAGTCGTTTTTGCAGCAGGCGGCAGCAGGCTCGCCACCCTACCCTCGCGCAGCGCTGCTGCTGGCACGCTATTACAATGATTCAGGAAAACCGGCGCAAGCGCTTGCCATAGCCGCACCGCTTTGCACGAGCGGCAAGGCCGATGCGGAGTTATTCACTCAGCACATCACGGCGCTGGCCGCGCTCGGCCGTCAGGCGGACGCTGTATCCGGCTATCGAGCGCTCGCCGACGCCGCGCCCGACAACCGCGAAGCGGCGCATGCGCTCGCGATTGCGCTCAACGCGGCCAATCAGCATGACGAAGCGGCACGCGTGGCTCATCACGCGCTGTCGCGAGGGAATGCCTCTGCAGCGCTCTACAACACTTATGCGCGCAGCTTGATTGCGCAAGGTCGCATCGATCGCGCCGAAGCCGCCTTGAGTGACTGCGTGCAGCTCGAACCACGCCTGGTCGAGGCGCAAAATAATCTCGCGCAATTGATCTGGATGCGCACGGGCGACCTTGGGCAAACGACCGCGGCACTCGATCGGGCCCTGCAAACCTTTGATGGCGAAAATGCTCTCTGGGCTGCCAAGGCTGCCATCCTGCAAGCCGGTGGGGATGCGCGCGCAGCGTATGCCTGTTTGGCGCCGCGTGTCGCGCGCGCCCAGACTCCGCCCATGCTGCTTATCCGCGCCGGCCTTGCCGCGCTGGAATTCGATTCGGCAATCGCCTTGGGTCTAGCCGAGCGAGCGTTGCACGCGTTGCCGGCCAATTCCACCGCACGCAGTCTATTGGTTGCGGCGCAACTCGGTGTGGGCGATGCCCGCGCCGCACTGCCCCATTGCGATGCCTTGTTGGCCAATGCGCCCGACGATCAATACCTCATTGCGCTCCAAACCACGGCTTGGCGGCTGCTCGGCGATCCGCGATATGCCGCGTTCTGCGACTACCAAAAATTGACATTCCCCGTAGAGCTCGAAGCGCCCGCGCCGTGGGCGGATCTGGCCAGTTTCTTGGCCGATTTGCGCGTGAGTCTCAATCGCCTGCACGACCCGAACGGTCATCCGCTGCTGTTTCAATCACTGCGCCACGGCACGGAGACCACTCAGGATCTGTCACGCAGTGCGGACCCGGTGATTCAGGCGCTATTCAAGAGCTTCGCCGCACCCATTCGCGAGTACCTTAGGAGAATCGGCGCAGGTTCCGATCCACTGCGCCGACGCAATCAAGGCGCTTGGGCGTTCAATGGCAGTTGGTCGGTCAGGCTTCGCACCTCAGGACATCATCGCAACCATGTCCATCCCCGCGGCTGGATTTCCTCGGCGTGTTATGTGGAATTGCCCGATTGCATGAACGACGCGCGAACAGATGAGGGAATTCTCACGTTCGGGCAGCCGAGCATCATCACGACACCGACCTTAGACACCGAATATGCGATACGGCCCAAGACGGGTATGCTCGTGCTGTTCCCATCATATTTTTGGCACGGGACCGTGCCTTTTTCCAGCGACCAGCCGCGCCTCACCGTGGCGTTCGATGCTGTCCCAGACCGCACGAATTCACCATGAGGGTTTGCCTTGCTGCGCTCGCAGTATTGATGGCGCCATTGTCCGCCAGTGCGCAAGAATCGTCCGATTTGGTAACCGGCCTTCAGAAAAATGCCATTTTCTCGGCGTACTCCCCTCTATCCGGAAGCCTGGAAGTAGCGCGTCGGACTTTAAGTCCGCTTGCCAATGTGGAAGTAGCGCGGGCTGGTGCCCGGCTCCGTCCTCAGGCGATCGATTTAACGCAAGAAAGATTCTCGGTATATGTTCCGGCACAACGTCCATCACGGGGATACGCTCTATTGGTGTTCATTCCGCCGTGGGAAGATGCGCGTCTGCCGCCGGCCTGGGCTCCGGTTTTGGATGAAAATGGCGTGATATTCGTCAGCGCGGCTAAGTCCGGCAACGAGGAAAACGTTATCGATCGCCGCATCCCGTTGGCGCTGCTCGGCGCGTACAACATCATGCAGCGCTATCCCATGGATCCCGATCGAGTCTACATCGGAGGATTCTCGGGAGGATCGCGGGTTGCCATGAGAACCGCGCTGGCATACCCAGACTTGTTTCGTGGCGCACTGCTCAACGCCGGTAGCGACCCTATCGGAGGTAGCGAGGCGCTATTGCCCCCCGATGACTTGTTTGCGCAATTTCAAAGCTCGACTCGCTTGGTGTATGTGACGGGATCAGACGACAGCTGGAACATTCAGCACGATATGGTTAGCCGGGATTCAATGAAAGCTTGGTGCGTCTTTGCGACCGGTGTCGAGACTGTGTTGAAAGTGGGTCACGAAGCGGCAACGTCATACTCCCTGCGCGGCGCCCTCTCCGCACTCGATCGGCGCGCACCTGTCGATCCGGACAAGGTATCCGCGTGCCGGGCACGTGTTGCCAAGGAACTGGCGGCGGACTTACGGCGTGTCGCTGACCTCATCGAGCGAGACAAACCTCACGATGCCTGGCGATCGCTGACAAAGCTTGATATTCGTTATGGCGGGCTCGCTCAACCTGAGAGCATTCAATTAGAGGAACGCATTGGCGCTCGTCGCTGACATTCCTCGAGTCGCGGTCCTGTTGGTGGTGTGCTTCGCTGTCGCAGCCAACCATCCCGTGAATGCCGAGGCTCCGGCTGCCGCAGAGCCGCCTCTCGAGGAAATCCTGGTCATCGGCGAACAACCCGGACCCGCAATGTGGCGCGTTACCAAGGGCGATCACACTCTATGGATCTTGGCCACGCTCGAACCTTTACCTAAGGACATGGTGTGGCATTCCAAGAGCGTGGATGAGCGCATCGCTGCCTCGCAGCTGGTCCTATCACCGCCGGAGCTCTCGGCGCACGTCGGATTCTTTCGCAGCATGACCTTGGTACCATCGCTGCTGCACGCCCGCCACGCTCCCAATGGCCAGACATTGGAACAGTCTCTACCCCACGATTTGTATATGCGCTGGCTGGCGCTGCGCGTGAAATACCTGGGCAATACGGACGACGAAAAGTTGCGCCCCATGCTCGCGGCCGCTAATTTGTACCGACGGGCCATCGATCAGGTGGGGCTCACGCATAATTCTCATGTGTGGCAGCGCATTGAGGCAACCGCGCGAGCCAAGCACGTACCCGTGCAGCAGGTCAGCCTCGAAGTACCCATCGACAACCCCAAGCAATATGTGCGGGACTTGAGCGCGATTCCCTCCGCCGGCGAAATCGACTGCCTGCGATCCACGCTCGGGCTACTCGAAACACAACTGCCGATCATGCGCACGCGCGCAAACTTGTGGTCCACCGGCGACATCGAAAAGCTGCGCGGCTTGTTGCGACCGGAGGCTGCGGAAACTTGCGCCGGCGCTGTGCTGGTGGTACCGAGCTTTCAGGAGGAATATACAAAGGTCAACGGGCAGCTTCAGTCGGCCTGGCTTAGCATAGCCGAGAAGGCCATCGCGACCAACGTGAGCACGGTGGCCGTGCTGTCCATGGCGGAGTTGGTGAAGCCCGACGGCTGGCTGGCAATGTTTCGCGCCCGGGGCTACGAGATAACTGAGCCTTGATATCAGCAGTTCTCGCCTACTCCAGGCCCAGCGCCTTGAGCAGTTCAGGGGGCGGTCCATCGAAGCGCGGGAGCCGCACATTGCCGATGAATTTCAGATCTTTTCGGCCCGCAGGAGTCGAATAGAAAGCGCCGGACGTCAGGTTGCGATAGAGCGTGAAGAAGCGCGCCGCGGAATCTCTTGCAGGCGTCGCGCGGGCGGTGTCGCAGATGTCGTCGCAAATGCCGCGCTGTTCGGGCGCGCTGAGGTCTGCGAATCCCTTGCTGAAGCGGCGCGCGGCCTCGGCGTCCAGCCAGGCGAATCCTTCGAGTACCCTCGTCCGGTCTCGTTGCTGGGCCGGATATGGTGCACTCACCCACTCATCGATGAACTCCACCACGCCGACTGCCGTGGCGCTGGGCGAGTGCTCGTCGGCCGGGATGATGATGTCCGCCAGGATGCCGGCGAGGCGCCGCTGTGCCGTGGTCAGTGTCAGCGGCCATATCTCGCCGGGCTTGTAATCGGCAACAAGATTGGGATCCGTCCCGTAGCCGTGTGCCGCGGGTGCGGAATCGGCTCGCGCATCGAGATTGTCGAGCAGCGGCCAGGCAGCACTGGCGGCAAGCACCCACTTGATTGTTGTACGCCGATCCATCACAGCTCCTTGCGCCGCATACGCTCGAGAATGTGGTCGGCTGCGCGCCACGCCAGCGCCATGATGGTGAGCGTCGGGTTTTTATCCGCGTTCGACGCGAACACGGCGCCGTCGGTCACGAACAAATTATTGACGTCCCACGTCTGGCACCACTGGTTGGTGACCGATGTTTTGGCATCGGATCCCATGATGGTGCCGCCGACCTCGTGAATGATCGACCCGCCGGCAGCGATGGCTTTGGCGCCGTCAGTCTGCACCGGGCGGCGCGTTTTACCGCCCATGGCCTCGATGATGTCGCCAAAGGTCTTCTGCATATGCGCGGCCTGGCCAAGCTCGTGCTCCGACCACTGCCAATGAAAGCGCAGCACCGGGATGCCCCACTTGTCCTTGAGCTGCGGATCGATCTCACAATAGGAGTGATCATTGGGGATCATCTCGCCGCGCCCATCGAACCCGACGAATGACCCGTAATAACGGCGAACGTCCTGCTTGAACTTCGCCCCGTAACTGCCGCCGGTGAGTGATTCAAGGCCGGATGCAGTTGAGTGCCCCGGCATGCGTTTGCCGCCGCCGAATTCAATGTGGTAGCCGCGGGCAAACTTAAGCTTGCCGGCATGCTGGTCCTGGTAGAGCCACCAAGGAACGTACAGTTGATGACCGTCAGCGGCGTCCTCGTTGAGCGGCGGCAGGCTCTCGAGCAGCGGAATCTGGCCACTCACACTGCTGCCCACCGTGTCCATCAAATATCGCCCGACCTTGCCGCTGGAATTCGCCAGCCCATTTGGGAATTGCGCGTTTTTGGTGTTGAGCAGAATGCGCACCGACTCGCACGCACTCGCCGCCAGGATCACAACTCGGGCGGCAGCATGGTGTTGCTTCCCGGTGGTCCGGTCGATGAAGCTCACGCCACTCGCCCGGCCGTCGCGCGCCAGCGTGACCTCGTAAACCATCGCGTCGGTGGTGATATCGAGGTTGCCGCTCTTCAATGCCGGCGGCAGATGCACGGTGGTCGACTGATAGTTCGCGCGGACTGAGCAGCCTGTCCCGCAGGGTGTGGCCCACAGACAGGTGGATCGCTTGCGCATATCCTCGGCGAGGATGCTTTGCGCCTTAGGATTGCCCGGATGCAGGCGTGCCGGCGAGTGTTTGAAATCGAGCGGCTGGGTCAGAACCGCGCGATGGCCCGGTATGACGGGTATCCCTAGGCGCTTCGCACGCTGCTGGACCAAGTAGTCGCTGACCAGGCGCTTCGGCGGCGGCAACAGGCAACCGGGGGAGGAATTCGGTGTGTTCTCCAGACCCTCATTGCTGCCGTAGACGCCGATCAGCAGCTCAACCTTGTCGTAGTACGGTGCCACGTCCTCATAACTGATGGGCCAATCAATCCCTAAGCCATCGCGGCTGTGCGGCTTGAAGTCGTACGGGCCGTTGCGCAGCGAAATGCGCCCCCAGTGATTGGTGCGGCCACCCAGCATGCGCGCGCGCCACCACTCGAAGCGCCCTGCATCCTCTTCGCTGGCGCGCACATAGGGCTCACCGGGCACGTTCCAGCCCCCGTCCACCGTCGCGTCGAAGAAACCAAACGGTTTATCGGGTGTTCCGACACCCGCCAGCGGCGCCAAATCCGGCGTGCGGAACATAGGCGTCTCGGTTTCGGGCGAGTAGTTGCGCCCGGCCTCGAGCATGAGGACCTTTGCGCCGTCCATGCACAGCGTATAAGCGGACTGGCCACCAGCGGCTCCCGAGCCGACCACAATGACGTCGTAATCGCTCTTTTGGTTTTCTGATGTTACGAAGGGCATGGCGCCTAGTTAAGCGCAGGAATCGTCTTTTGTACACCGTGCGCGTGAATCACGACGCCAGCGTGGTGGAAATCTCGGTCGTAACCTCGGTCATTAGTTTGTGGATTGGGCATTTCTGCGCTGCACGGAGAAGTTCCTCCCGCTGTCCGGCGCTCAAGTTACCGGTCAACGCCAGCGCCGCACTCAGCCGATAGACCCCTGCCCGCTCCCCACTTGAATCGCGCTCCACGGAAACCTCGATGCCTTCCAGCGGAATCTTCTTGTGTTTCGCGTACCAAAGCACGGTCAGTGCAGTGCACGCGCCCAGCGCTGCGTCGTAGAGGTCATGGGGATTGGGTCCAGATCCCTCGCCACCATCCTCGACACTGAGGTCGCTGGCGAGGCTATTGCGACCGATGTGGATGTCGTGGCGCATCGGCGCCCCCTGATCTCGAACGACTCTAATGGTCACAACTTTGCTCCTAGCGATGCATGTCAATCATGTTCGCTACTCCGCCTGCCGCGATCAGAGCTTCGAGCCGCCGTCGACATAGACTATATCGCCGGTAACCCACCTCGCCTCCTCCGAGGCGAGAAAGGCAATGACGCCACCGATGTCGTCCGGCTGCGCGATGCGTTTGAGGGCCTGCAACCCGAGCGTCACCTGGGAGACGCGCTCGAAATTCCTGCATTCGCCACCAGAATATCCAGACGCTCGCCGACGATGCCCCGAACCTGCTTGGCCAATTGGTGCGGTCCGTCCTTCGACGCTAAATCGGCCGTTAGCTTCTCAGCGCGGCCGCCGGCACGGCGAATTTCCGCTACAACGGCATCGGCTTCCTTCTCCGCACGAGCGTAGTGGACCAGAACCTGCGCACCCGCCTTAGCCAGCGCGAGGGAACTGGCGCGACCGATGCCGCGTGATGCGCCGGTAAGCAGGGCGGTTTTTCCCGAAAGATTTCTCATGGTCAATTTTCCTTTGGCTGAACTCATACATTTGACATCCACTATGTACGACCGTATTCTAGCACTGCTGGTGAGATTTCCAACTGAAGGATGCAACTCATGGCTGACAAACCGATGAAAATTCCGGGGCCCGACCACCCTATTTCGATCGATACGAACCCATCTCGCGTTGTGGTCAAAGTCGGCGGAAAGGTTATCGCCGACACTCGCGACGCGTTGACTCTTCGCGAGGCGTCCTATCCGGCGGTGCAGTATATTCCACGTCGGGACGTCGATATGGCTGCACTCACACGTAGCAAACACACGACGCATTGCCCCTACAAGGGCGAGGCTTCCTACTACAGCATTCCGGCCGGCGGAGATCGCTCCATCAATGCGGTGTGGACGTATGAGAGCCCGTTTGCGGCGATGACGCAGATCAAGGAGTACGTGGCCTTCTACAAGGATCGGGTCGACGAGATCAGCTAGCTGACGCCGGGCACCCGGGTTGAACTCAGGCTCTTAAGTGCCATTGGCTGACAAGAAAATTGAAACATGACGCACAAAGAGCTCGGGATATTGGTACTGCGACCCGTGATTGGAGTCGGGGTACAGGATCAACTGGGCGCGGGGGATGTTCTGCTGCAGGCTGAAGGAATTCACTGAGTAGACGAGCACATCGTTGCTGCCGTTCACCACAAGCGTGGGCTGGCTAATCTGCCTCAGGTATTCATAGGGATTTTCGCGTGGAGCACCCCACGCGTTTAGCGCCTGAAGCTGCGCTGGTGCAACTTTCTCATTCACCTCGGGATCGCGACCGTCAATGCGCAGACGAAATCGCTTCAGGTATTCGCGGCCCGCCGCCTGACTCTCCTTCGACGGCGTGAAGAATGCGCCGAGCCACACATGGTCCGGGTTCTCGTACGTGCCGCCAAACACCGCCTGCGCCTCAGGGGTAAGTGTTGCCATTCCCTCCCCTCCGCGTGGTCCGGTACCAACGAGCACCAAACGGCGGACCAGCTTGGGTTGCGTGATCGCAACTTCCTGCGCAATCAGACCGCCGAGCGAAAAGCCGAGCACGTCGACTTGAGGGAGGCTCAGTGCCTTGATGAAGGCGACGGCGTTTGCAGCCATTTCCTCAACCGACGTAGGTACCTCGCCCGAAGAGCTCGATACACCGGCGTTGTCGAACAGAATAACCTCGCGGTCTTTCGCGAAGCCATCCGTTACCGCCGGATCCCAATGATCCATTGTGCCGGTGAAGTGCATGTTGAAAACCAGCGGCAAGCCGGCGGCCTTGCCGAAGCGACGATAGGCAAAACGGATGCCGTTGGCTTTGACGAACTGTGTGGGTGCGGTTTGGTGTGTATACATGGTCATATCATTTTCACTCATGGCTGAAATTCGATGTGACTCTACTATGTACGTCCGTACTGCTAGTGTCAAGCAGAAATGTGTACGTACGTATTGATATTGCAAAATCGTTTTGAAGAACGCGCTAGAAAGGCTGAGCCGTCATTTCGCTGAGAGCTGTGTTTGCTTCAGGCCAGGACTGTTGAGAACAACGTCTTCTTGAAGTTTTCTGCGAAAGCCAGATCGCGCTCAACCTTGGAAACCAGCCAAGCACCTTGCAGCCCCGTGACGATAAAATCCGCCACATCGCTGGTCTTAAGATTCTTGGGGAGCTCGCCTGCTTTCACGGCGGCCTTTAAGCAATAAGCCGTGGCCTCCCGTAATTCCGCATAGATGCCCGACACACGCTTGCGAATGATCTCACTGTGATCAGACGCCTCTGCCGCGAAATTGCCCACCAAACAGCCATTTTTGACCTCATGCTTTCTAATGGCGGTGATGCTCGCATCAATATATGCCCGTAAGCGTTTCAGGGGCGAAAGCGCATCATTGCGCAATGTCTCGTTAATCACGAGGCGGCTATTGGCGAAATAGCGATCCAGAATCTCCAGCGAGAACGCCTCTTTCGACACAAAATGATTGCTGAAGGACCCCTGCGGCACGCCGGCCGCCTCAACAATGTCACGCACACTGGCGCCGACATAGCCGCGCTCGAGCACAACTTTGAGTCCGTCAGCCAGTATTCTATCTTTGTTGGAAATTCTGCTCATATCAGTATACTACGTTCGTACATAGTTTCCGTCAAGTCGATTCAGCGTCTTACCGCACAGGTCATTCGAGCCAAATCAATGGATTGGAGTGACTTCTACGCATGACGCTCCAACATCTGGAGGCACCATGACCCCACAGGAAGAAAGGAACAAGTCCACTGTATTGGAAGCCTTTGAAGCGCTTTTTAACAAGCGCGATTACGCCAAAGCACTCAACTTTTGGGGACCCAGTTATATCCAGCACAGCGCCCACATTCCTCCCGGGCGTGAAGGTCTGTTTGAGTTGGTCAGAAATGTTCCGGCAACCATGCGCTATGAAAACCAACTGACCGTGGCCAACGGGGATTTCGTAATGCTGCACGGCCGCTTTTCAGGTTTGGGCGAAGGAATACCCAGTTGGGTGGCCGTGGATATTGTCCGGATGGAGAATGGGCTTCTCGCCGAGCATTGGGATGTCATTCAGGACGAAGCTACGCAGGTACAGTCGAAGAGTGGAAATCCGATGTTCGGAACGACATTCCCTTCCTGAGGGCCTATCGGAAGCGCCGGGATCGTGAGCCCGAGTTCAGAGTCACAGCGATCATCCCGCCATCTCAGCCGATGCAGAGGCGAGAGCGCCTGCCGTGTACGCCGGGTAGTCGATATACCCTCGAGCATCAAAGGTATAAAAGGTGCTGCGATCGTAGTCGCTTAACGGCAGTCGCTGTTTTATGCGAATCGCTAGATCGGGGTTCGACACAAAGTAGCGCCCGAATGCCACCAGGTCGGCGTCGCCTTTGGTCACTACCGCCTCGGCAGTATCCGGCTCGAAGCCCCCTGCTGCAACGATCTTCCCTGTAAAAATAGTGCGTAGATATTCCGCAGCGATTGGCCCTTGACCCTTCGCAACAACCACATTTCCCCTCACTCGAGGCTCAACGATGTGAAGATAGGCAAGCCCGAAACGATTTAGGTGCTTGGCTACATACGTAAAAAGAGCCTTTGCGTCGCTGTCCGACATGCCGTTCCATTTACCATCGGGCCCTAAGCGTACGGCTACACGATCCACGCCCCACACCGAGG
>Ga0209624_10004011_pt1 | contig 10232 bp, 7 predicted proteins | sample JacPinW_OM2H0_O1_FD_188565 | JGI IMG/M metagenome (GOLD analysis project Ga0209624, IMG submission 188565) | Forest soil microbial communities from Algoma, Ontario, Canada - Jack Pine, Ontario site 1_JW_OM2H0_O1 (SPAdes) (version 2) | ecosystem: Environmental > Terrestrial > Soil > Boreal... | reverse complement strand
CGTTCGGCTACAAGGGAACCAAGCAGGACCCGGCGTTCACCGGATTGCTGGCCGCGTATTACATGGGTTCCGACCAGTCCGATCATTCCAACGCCCTGCCTCCGCGCGTCCAGCCGGGCGACATTATCCTGGTGCACGCCGGCGTCTACAAGGACAGCCGCTTCATGTACGGAGGCTTTGATCGCAACATCCCCGCGTATGGCACGCCGTTCGATGGCACTTACTATCTGACTCAAAGCGGCACGCCCGACAAGCCGATCGTCATAAAAGGCGCGGGCGATGGCGAAGTGGTCTTCGATGGCGATGGCTGCCAGAATCTATTCAACCTGATGGCTGGGAATTACAACTATTTCGAAGGCATCACGGTCCGGAATACCAACGTCGCATTTCTGCTCGGGATAAAGAATATCGCCGGCGCCAGCGGCTTCACGCTGAAGCATTCCCGCCTCGAAAACGTCGGCCGCGGCGTGGAGGACGATTGGTCAGGCTCCAAGAATTTCTACATCGCGGACAACGTATTCATCGGCCGCCACGATCCCGACCGGCTGCAAAGCTGGACCGAAGCGCAAATCTGGTCCAAATTCCCCGGTTATCCGACTCCGATTACTTCCGAATATGCGGTTAAAGTTTACGGCCAAGGACATGTCGTCGCATACAACTATGCCGCCAATTGGCACGACGGCATCGACGTTGCCACTTACGGCGACCCGGACGGCACACCCAACCCGATCGCCGACCGGCTGCCGGTCTCCATAGATTTTTACGGCAACGATTTTTCCAACATGGCGGATAATTGCATTGAAGCCGATGGCGGCGCGCGCAACATCCGGGTGTTCGACAACCGGTGCTTCAACTCAGCCCAGGGAGCGTTCAGCGCACAGCCCACCTTCGGCGGCCCTCTGTATTTTTATCGCAACCTGGTTTACGATGCCATCACCGGAGGCCCGCTGAAGTTTATCGACACGCCTGCCGGCGTTTTGGTCTATCAAAACACGTTCATCGGGCAAGGCCGTCTGATGCGTCCGGCATCCAACGTGCATTTCCTGAACAATTTGATTTTAGGCGATGGTTTCCTCGACCCGGTGTTTAATTTAAGTACGTACACGAATTATTCGAGTTCGGATTACAACGGATTCCGCCCGAATCCCGGCGTCGAAAACGCGTTTGAATGGAGTTCGCCGCCGTTTGAAGTGGCCGCCGACTACCAGCACGATCCGGTAACCCGTCACTTCAAATCGCTCGAAGACTACAGCCACGCGACAAAACAGGAGCAGCACAGCATTCTGATCGATTTCGATGTTTTCGCGAACGTCCGCGTTCCCGACAAGGCGGACCCACAGCATCTCTACAAGCCCGACGACTTCGATTTCCGCCTGAAGCCTGGTTCGCGCGCCATCGATGCCGGAAGCATTCTACCGTCGATCACCGACGATTTCACCGGCCGCGCGCCCGACCTGGGCGCCTACGAATTAGACCGCCCGTTGCCGCATTACGGCCCCAGGCATTAACCGCGAGCAGTCTTTGTCCCCGGGGCTGATCACAGTGGGGCAGGCTCCCTGGCCTGCAGCCGACGCCCACGTCGGCCTCTCCTTCTTGTACCCCGTCAGCCCGAGCCTGCCCGAACTTTGTCCCAATCTTCCGCGCCCATCCGGCGGAAAAATTCCTTCGGTGCGACGTCGGCCACCGGCATGGGATGCCGCCGCACTTGCCTCAACTCACTCAGCATCCGGTCGCACACTCCCACCACAGCATTAAACAAAAGCACTGGCAGGATGGCCAGTTTGTATCCCATCGCCTGCGCCTCGTCCAGCCCGACATCCGGCGTTTTCCCACGCCACACCATGTTGAGCAAACACGGACCACGCACCAACCGAGGCACTGCCGAAACCTCCTCCAGGGATTCCGCAGCCTCCACAAACGCCATGTCCGCGCCTGCATCCATCGACGCATTCGCGCGCCGGATGGCTTCTTCGAACCCCAGCACCGCGCGAGCATCCGTCCGCGCAATGATCAGAAAATCGCCATCGCGTTTCGCCGACACCGCCGCGCGAATCTTCGCCACATAATCTTCCAGCGGAATAATCGCTTTGTTCTCCAGATGCCCGCACTTCTTCGGAAAACCCTGATCCTCGATGTGAATCCCCGCCACACCGCGTTGTTCATACTCCCGCACGGTGCGGACCACGTTCAATTCGTTTCCGTATCCGGTGTCCGCATCCGCGATCACCGGCACGCTCACCGCAGCCGCGATCCGGCCCGCGTTCTCCACCATCTCCGACATTGTGATCAATCCGTAGTCGGGGTAGCCCAGAGCCGCCGCCGTGCCGGCACCCGTCATGTAAACCGCGCTGAATCCCGCCTGCTGGACCGTCCGCGCCGTGATGCAATCGTACGCGCCCGGCGCCGTGATCATCCCATTCTGGCGCAGCAACTCCCGCAGCTCACTGGCTTTGCTCATTTCCACATTGTCGCGCCGCCGGATTTGATACGCTGGCCTTCCGTGGCGATACCGATTTCCATCCAGCGAATTGCGCCCCTTCCGCCCATCGCCGTGGAAGTGCTGAACCGCATTCCTTCGCTCGGGAACGCCGCGGATAGCGATTTGCCCGCGCTCCTTCAGCACGACACCGGCCTGCTTGCGGAGATTCTGTCGATAGCGGATCGGCGCGGGCTGGTGGTGGATTCCATCGAACAAATCCCGGCCACCGATCTGGCGGAGATCGCCCTCAGCCTGTTCGTTCGTCAATATATGCAGCGCGCGTTCGATGTCAGCGAGGATCGCCGTTACTGGCGCTACACCTTGGCGTGCGCCTTCGCTTGTCAGGAATTGCTTGGGTTTGACAGCGTCACTGGCTTGCGTGCCTACGCCGCCGGATTGCTGCACGACATCGGGCGGCTGGCTTTGATCGCCGCCTATCCGGAAAAATACGCAAACCTGCTGACGCTCACCGACAGCATGTTCGAGTCCGGCCGGCCATTCAATATTTCTGAATATGAGCGGCTCCTCTTCGGGCTGGATCGTTTCGCCACCGGCGACTGGCTGGCCGGCATGTGGAAGCTGCCGGCCTGGTTGCAGCCCGTGGTGGGCAAGTTCAACAGTAAGCCCACTGCTCCCGATCGGGAGCTCATCGAAACCGTCCGCGCCGGCACCCAGCTGGCACATTCGCTCGGGTTCGGATATCTGACAGCGGCGCCGCGCCTGAGTGTCCGCCAGGTTTTGAGCAAGCTGCCCGCCGCCATGCGTCATTGGGAAACTCTGGACTATTGGAACCTCGGTGAAGGAGCCTGGCGCGCCAGAATCGAGTTGCGCCTCAGTTGGTACTAACGTGGCGCACGCGCCCACACGTGCGCGTTCACACTCGTGTGAACGCCTTCGGAGGCCGTGGCAAGAGTGTTCGCACGAGTGCGAACGCGGCACGCAAAAGTGCGTCCGCCACGCGGCGGCCGCTAGCGCCAGAAAGTGGTTCCCGAGTGCGATAAAGTAACGAGGAGTGAACACCTGGATAGTGGCAATCGCGATTTTTCCAGCAACGCTGGGGGCGCAATGGCCCGCGTACAAGACAACCTCGGCGCCCCGTTTGCCGGATGGAAAAGTGAATCTCGATGCGCCCGCGCCCAGGACCGATGGCCACCCCGATCTTTCCGGAATCTGGGATCGCGGCACGCCTCCCGGAGCGCCTCCGCCTGTTCCCGGACCGACGTTCGGCGTAACACCTCCTCCCGGCCCACGGCCCTTCCAGAATCTTCCCTCGCTGTTCCCCGACGGTTTGGCGCTCCAGCCTTGGGCCACCGAGCTGCGCAAGCAACGCCTGGCGGAACATAGCAAGGACCATCCAGATGCACACTGTTTGCCGATCAACCCGGTGCAGCTTCACACCCATCCGCAACCTCGCAAGATCATCCAGACGCCCGGCCTGGTTCTGATTCTGTACGAAGCCAACGACGGCATACGCCAGATCTTCACCGACGGCCGGCCGCTTCCCAATAACGACCCGGATCCCTGGTGGTACGGCTATTCGACTGGCAAGTGGGAAGGCGACACGCTGGTGGTTCAAACCACCGGCTTCAAAGACCTCGGTTGGATCGACGAAGAAGGCACGCCCATCACCAGCGCGGGCCGGTTGACCGAGCGATTCCGGCGCTTGAACTACGGGACGCTGGAGATCGAAATCACAGTCGACGATCCGAAGACTTTTACCCGGCCGTGGACATTCAAGCTGAATCAGCGCTTGATGCCGGACACGGAATTGATCGAGTTTGTTTGCCTGGAGAATAACACCGGGCTGCGGCACCTGGTGGGCAAGTAAACCACGGCTCCCGCTGCTTGTCGGATTCAGGCGCTGCCCAACCCTGCTTCCGTGAATGCGATACAGTAGCTCGAATAGGAGGCGTTTATGCGCCGCATCATCGCTTGTTTCGCGTTCTTTGCCGCCGGCATCGGAGTAGGAGCTTTTCTGATGCAACCCGGCCACGCCCAGACCACTCCGGTTACAGGGCTGCGCCTGAATCACGTCGGAATATTTGTGAAGGATTTCGACGAGTCCATGCGCTTCTACACGCAGACTATGGGCTTTCACGAAGCCTTCACCATTAAGAACGCCGAGGGCAAGCCCACGCTCGCCTATCTGCAAATCACGCGCGATACATTCCTGGAGATCGCGCCGGCTAGCGCCGAACGCCCGGTCGGCTTAAGCCACATTGGCCTCTGGCCGGAAAATCAGGGCGCAACCGTGGCCGCGCTGCGCGAGCACGGCGTCAAGGTGGATGATCCTCGAGTGGGTTCGACGAAAACCAGCATCACCAATGTCATCGATCCCAACGGTGTTCGCCTGGAGCTGGTCGATTTTCTCGCCGGCTCGCTGCCGAGGAAGGCCATCGATGAATGGAAACAATAGAGCGGAGTGGAAGCAATAGAGCGGATTGGAAGCAGTAGTGTTGCGTAGCACGGCAATCTTGCTGGCTGCCGTCGCCATTGGAGTTGCCTCGGGCTTCGCGGAGCTGAACGACCGATTGTCCCCCGCGCTGGATCACCCGGCGATCGAATACTTCAATTACTTAAAGCATCCGCCCGAAGATGTTGTCGCGGACTTGAAGCGCAAAATCGAAGACGGCAAAATTCAACTCAAGTTTGACGGCGAAAAAGGCTATCTGCCGGCCGTCCTCCAAGCGCTCGACGTCCCCATCCAATCGCAGATGGCCGTCTTTTCCAAAACCAGCTTGCAATCGCCGCGCATCGAACCCGGCAATCCGCGCACCATTTTTTTCAATGACTCGGTGTCGGTGGCCTGGGTTCACGGCGGTTTCATCGAACTGGCCGCGCTGAACGCCGGGCAAGGCGTGAATTTCTACACGCTGGAACAACAATTCGCGCCCACTCCCAGCTTCGTTCGCCGGGACGATTGTTTGCGCTGCCACCGGTCCGACGTCAGCCTCGGCGTTCCCGGTATGATTCTGCGGAGCTTTTACACCCTGCCGGACGGCGCTCCCAAACTGATTCTCGGCGGATTCACCACGGACCATCGCAGCCCGTTCGAGGAACGCTGGGGCGGCTGGTATGTAACCGGCGCCATGCTGCACGGCCATCACATGGGAAACGCCATGCTCGCCGATCCGGACCATCCCGAAGCCATGATCACCGCTCAGACGCTGCACGTGGCATCGCTTCAAAACAAGTTCGATACGAATGCATATCTCTCGCCTCACAGCGACATCGCCGCGCTCCTGGTATTCGATCATCAGATGTACATGACCAACCTGATCACGCGCGTGGGATGGGAGGTGCGCTGCGCTCTGTACGACAAGGCGTCGAACCGCGAACTCGCCGCCCTTCTTCGCGAATCCGCGCAGGAACTGGTGGACTACCTGCTGTTCATCGACGAGGCGCCGCTCCCCGGTCCCGTCCACGGGACTTCAGGTTTCGCCGAAAAGTTCGCCGCCGAGGGGCCATTCGACAGCCACGGCCACTCCTTGCGCCAACTCGATCTGCAAAAGCGCCTGCTGCGCTATCCCTGCAGCTACATGCTTTACACCCAGGCTTTCGACAACCTGCCGGAGCAAGCGAGAAGCGCCATCTACCAACGCATGTGGCAGATCCTCTCAGGCGCGGAGAAGGGAACTCGCTACGCCCGCCTTTCCGTTGCCGACCGTCAGTCGATCGTCGAAATCCTGCGCGAAACCAAACCCGGCCTGCCAGGCTATTTCCAGCGAGTTGTCCAATAACTCGGATCGCAACAGCCGATAGCCCCCCCATTTCTGCTCTGCCCAGGCAGCCTCAACGTACGAACGTAAATGGCGCGTCAGGTTTCGATTATAATCTTTAGAATCGCTTCTCGATCAGCCATGCTTTCCCAATGACACCCACAGATAGACCGTGGAAGTTTTTCCTGAGCTACGCCCACGACGATGCAGATGGCCTGCTGAAGGGATTTGCCAGCGACCTGAGCGAAGCCGTCGAGCGTCGCCTCCGAATGTCTCCGCCGGCTGGATTCTTAGACGAGCGGGGCATTCTCACCGGAATGGACTGGAGCGCTCGCTTGGGCGAAGCGCTACGCAAGAGTCTGGTGATGGTGTGCCTGCTCTCCAAAGCATATTTGAAAAGCGAGAGTTGTGGCAGGGAGTTGGAGGTTTTCCTGAGGCGGCGCGCACTCCTGCCCGCGGAGGTCAACGCCGACGTGATTCTCCCGGTGTTTTGGGAATCGCTGGCCGTGGCCTCCCAGCTTCCCCTCAGCCTCACAAAGTTTCAATACGCCGACACCAGTCTTCCTGAAGCGTATCGGACATGGGGCGCTCGCAGTATCGCCATCAAGCGGGAGGTAGACTCCAAGCGGGAAGACGACCCTTATCAACAACTGCTGGCGGCACTATCCATTAAGATCGCTTCCGCGGCCACCGAATATCCCCTGCCCGAAATTGACACGGATGGAATGCCTCCTTTCGACAAGCTGCCTAACGCGTTCCTTCCCTCTGAACCTCTCGCCCCGATCACGCCGAATTCCAACGGCGGCAGCGGAGTGTTCGAAATCAACTTCGTTTACGGGATACCGGCATTAGGCCAGTTCCCTCAGTCGCCGCTCCTGGAAGGCTACTCCGCTGCGGGCGGCTGGTACTGGCAACCGTTCCGCGGTGTGGATGAAGGGATCGGTCAATTGGTCTACCAGGCTCCCTCCAAATACCGGCGCCACGAACACACCGTGATCCAAAGAGATCTGGTGGATGAACTTATCGCCAGGGGCAAGCAAGATCAGGTGGTCATTCTCCTGGTGGACCCGTGGGCCGTGCTCAATCCGGACTATCTGGAATTCTTTCGGAAGTTCGATGAGTCCGTGGTACCCAACAGCGCGATCATCTCCATCGGCGCCGACGAAGATTCCGAGAACAAACTGACTCAGGCTTTCGACTACAACTACCCGCGTCTCAAAGATACTCCCTACTTCCAATACGGCGTGACAACCAAGGAGTCACTCCTCCAAACGCTGACCTCCACGCTCGAAAAGCTGATCGAAAATATCGTGAAACGCCGCCGCTCCGGCAACCGCTTCCCGGGCCAGGAATTGCGGCCCTTGATGCCGCCCGGGCGCGTGGCATGATCGAAGAGCGGAACGGGAAGATCGTTACCTTCTACTCCTATAAGGGTGGAACCGGCCGATCCATGTTGCTGGCAAACGTTGCCTGGATTCTGGCGAGCCATCGGAAACGTGTGCTCATGGTGGATTGGGACCTGGAGGCCCCCGGCTTACATCGATACTTTCACCCGTTTATCGGTGACAAGTATCTGGCGTCGTCGCTGGGCCTGGTGGATTGGGTGCTGGACTATCAGAGGGCCGTGTCCGCCGTCGATCTGGAGGCCAAGGAGGTCCCGGCCGAGTTATTGGAGCGCCACGCGGATCTTAGTCCGTACTTCATTTCGATCGACTCCAGCGATCTTGTCAAAGGGACCCTGGGAGCGCTCCACTTGCTCCCGGCCGGACGCCAGGACGCAGGTTACCCCGGACGATTCAGCGATCTCGATTTTCGGGGCTTGTACAGTGGGCTGGACGGGTTTCGCCTTTTTGAGCTGGTCAAGGCGAAGATGAAGGCTCAGTACGACTACGTGTTGATAGATAGCCGCACCGGCGTCGGCGACACGTCGAGTATCTGTACGCTCCAGATGCCGGATGCTGTGGTGGTCTGCTTTACGCTGAATTCGCAGAGCACATTAGGAGCGTCATCTATTGCCAGGGCGGTCTTTGCGGATCGAAAATTGTCCGCCGCGGCGGATCCTAAGAGCGGGCAGGCCGAGCTCACTATATTACCGGTGCCTACACGGATTGAACGCAGCGAGAAGCAGAAGTTAGAGCAGGCGCGCAGGAAGGCCTACCAAGCCTTTGATGGCTTCCCCACTGGGTTAGTGGGCCGAGACCTGGAGCGGTACTGGCGGAGCGTCGAGGTTCCGTACGAGGCTTACTATGCTTATGAAGAAGTGTTAGCTGTCCTTGCAGACCAACCCGGGGACATAACCTCGGTGCTGGCCTCCGCCGAGCGGCTTACCAGGTATGTAGCGGGGCCCGAGCATCAGGAACTGGTCCGCATGCCGGAGGAGCGCCGCCTGTTAGCGCTGGCCAAGTACTCTGAGTCCGGCGAGAAACCAGTTTCTGCAGCGGAACGGGCCGAACGCGTCTACTCCGGCTTATCTGCTGAGCAGGAACTGGCAGCCCGCGAACTCTTCCTGTGGTTCGTCGCATTGGGCACGGAAGATTTTCCGTTCGCCAGGCCCCTGGCACAATCTGTAGCTTCCAGGGCGGACCTTGCGGGTGTGCGCGATTTGTTCTTCGCCGAAGGCATCCTGGTGATGAGCCAGCAGTCGCCCGAAAGCGCCAAAGTGTATGAATTGGCCGATCCATCGCTGGTCAAGTCCTGGTCGCGAATCGTCGACTGGATCAAAGAAGACTTGCCGTTCCGCCACTGGCTTCAGGATTTTGGCCCTACCGCCAAAGCGTGGCATGCGGAAGCCAACGCTGCGTTGCTCCTGGATGGGAAGGCGCTCGAGGCTGCATCCGGGTGGGCCGAACGCTTTCCACTTCGCTTGAATGCTCAGGAATCCGAGTTTCTGGCGGCTAGCAAGCGGAGGGCGAAAGTTCGCCGTTGGACGGCGCCGGTCAGGAACCTGATAGCTGCTCCCTGGTACAAACAGGCCCTGATATACTCCGGCGTGGTAGCCCTCGGATTCGCAATTTACCTCGGCGTGATATGGGGGAAACGGCTAAATGCGAAGCGAGCCGTCAGCACTACTGAAAAAGCGCAACAGGACGCGAACCAGTCCTACAATGACGGCCTTCAGAAGTACAACAATGAAGACTTTTCTGGAGCGATTGCGGCGTTCGATACGGCGCTGAAATACGATCCGAAGTACGAAAGCGCACTTCTAAAACGAGGAGCCGCATACCGCTTCCTGGCTGAGTACGCGGCCCGAGCGGACAAAGACAAGAAGCAGGCGAATCTGAACGCCGCGTTGCTGGACCTCAACAGAGCGGTTGCCCTGAACGGCGGTGCTGAGGAGTACCTCGAAAGAGGGTGGACCTATTTCGACTTATTGAATTACGGCATGGCGGCCACCGATTTTAAGCAGGCGCTGTCCCTTTTCCCGGACTATCCGGAGGCGCATCGCGCTCTGGCATGGACATATAACATGCAGGGACGCTACGCCGCGTGTATTAGTGAGGCCGATGCGGCAATCAAAATCCGGCCCAACTACGACGACGGTCTCTACGTGAAGGGTTATTGTCTGGGCAGTCAGGGGAATCCAAGCGATCATGAGGAGGCGGTCGACATTTTCAAGAAAGTCCTCGCCGTCAACGCCACTTATACGGACGCCTACGTTCAATTGGGTTGGGAGTACAACCACTTGAAGCAGTATGATAACGCGATCAAAGCCCTAAACAATGCAATTCAGCTTTATCAATCTAACAAAAAGGATCCTTCGCTCGCCTACGACTATCGGGGCGATAGCTTCGTGGGCAAAGGTCAATATAAGGAAGCCATCCCAGATTTCCAGAAAGCTATCGCGCTGGGCGCAACCAACACCAAGAGTCTGAATGACAGGATAACGGACGCCCAAAAGAAGCTCGCCGGTCAAACCACCGGCAATGCCGCGAATCCGCCGGGGAAGTAGCGGGAGACACCGCACCCGCGCACCGGCGCCAAGCAATAGCTGGCTGCCCAGCGCCCGCGCTTACACTCGAAGCGCATGAAACACC
>Ga0209624_10004010_pt1 | contig 10234 bp, 7 predicted proteins | sample JacPinW_OM2H0_O1_FD_188565 | JGI IMG/M metagenome (GOLD analysis project Ga0209624, IMG submission 188565) | Forest soil microbial communities from Algoma, Ontario, Canada - Jack Pine, Ontario site 1_JW_OM2H0_O1 (SPAdes) (version 2) | ecosystem: Environmental > Terrestrial > Soil > Boreal... | reverse complement strand
GAGGCTTTGCCAAAGGCCTTAGCGTAGGCGGGCTGCCCGCGCTCAACGATGGCGATAGAGACGCTCGGCGCACCACTATCGGCAAGTAACTTGGAGATCTTGGCTTCCGCGGCAGCGTCGAGGGCTTGGGCGGCCGCTTGACAGTATGCGGATCGAGGAGTGGCGAACGCGCAAAGAAGGATCAGGAACTGGGCAAGAACAAAAGTGAAGCTTCTTCGATTGGACGAACTGCCAGCAGGCGAAGTAACGAAGCAATGTTGCGCAGAATCACCGATCATCGACATACTTCCTCGCTTTCTAGATTTTTTTAGGCGTCAGGGCGGTAAGGGTACCCTTTAGGGTTGCAGAGTTGCAATGCCGTTTCCGCTGATTTCGCGAGGTATCCGGCAAGTCCCCCAGCAAGTGAAAGCTTTTCGTTGTGATAACATTGATAACGGCTAACGAAGCGAGCTTTTCTGAGAAACAGGATTCGCGACTAAAGTGGCATGGTGTAGTGGAGAAAGCAGATGTCTTTTCGTGGTCTATATCTAACGCGGATGTGGTTAGGCAGCCAGTTCTCTAACAAACTGCTGCCCTCACGCATCCAGCCAATGGCCGCGCATGTGAAGCTCACCGAGAATTGCCAGGCAGGATGCATCAGCTGTGATTACTGGAAATCGCGTTGGCAAGACGGCATCAACACCGACCGCGCTGTGAAACTTGTGAACGAGATAGGCGACGCAGGCATTACGAACCTGCGCTTTACCGGCGGCGAGCCGCTGCTGCGCAAGGATTTCTTTCAGATTTTGAAATCGGCGAATACCTCACGCCTGAAGAAAATCATCATCCAAACGAATGGTTTGCTGCTGAAGAAGCTTCACAAGGAAATTAACGATTCTCCGATCACAAAGGTGGCCGTATCCATCGACGGGTTAAAGGAAACTAACGACCTGATACGGGGAATTCAAGGCTATTTTGAATTGGGACTGGAAGGCATTCGATTGCTTCGAGGCAAGGAAGTTGCAATTTCCGTCACGCTGAACCGGCTTTCCGCCGGGGAACTGGAAAAGCTCGCAGAGGTGGCCCACGGAGTGGGAGCCACTATTGAAATCAATATTCTGAGCCGAAGTTTGAGCTTTCTGAAAAACGCCGATACGGATCTAATGTGGCCGCAACAGGGCGATGTGGTCCAGATATCGAATTTCCTGCGTGATGTTTTGAAACGGCCTTCCTACGAAGTCGATTACGTTACGCGGTATTACAACAACGAGAAGCTCGAAGAACCGGCGTGCGTGCTGGGTTACACGCAAGTGTTCGTGATATCGAATGGCGACGTACTGACGGGGTGTTATCCGCTCAAGCCGGTTGGAAATATCCTGCGCGACAGCTTGGCCAATATCCTGGCGTCCGAAGCGTATGCTCAGCAGAGCGCTGCGATGGTACGGCGGGAATGCCCAGGCTGTACATGCGGCGTGGAGACCTCGCTGGCCACGAAGCATGCATTTTCCAGCGCGTTCTTCGAACTAAGCCGATTGAAGCAAGGTCAGAAGAACGAAACCCGGGTTCCTTCCATAGTGGCGCCGCAGGAAGAGCCGCGGCCTGCCCGCTGACGCCGGATTCTAAGGCGGCCTGTCGGAAGGCATGAAACTCCCATGAATTATCCCCACCTATAGGGCTAGGCGCGTAAAAGGCACTGTTGTCGCCTTTGGCACCTTCGCCATCCGGTTCATTGCTCCATGTTTTTCACGCGTGCTAACCTTCTCGACTGAGCCGCCATAGTGGGCTAGGTACGTCCCGCCGTAGGGGAAGGCGGAGCAGCGAAATCAATTCATGGCCTTCAACAAAAACAAAGCGCTGGAAAACGCGCTGAAATTTCTGAATCAGGGCAAGGTCGCGCAGGCGATCGCGGAATATCAGCAGATCCTGCGTCACGATCCGAAGGACCAAGCCACGCTGATGACGGTGGGGGACCTCTACGCCCGCCAAGCGGACCTGGCGCATGCCATCGAGTATTTCGAAAGGCTGGCGCAGGTTTACCTGAACGATGGTTTCAACAGCAAAGCCATAGCGATTTACAAGAAGATTGCGAAGTTGGCTCCCAGTGAACTGCCGCCGCTGGAACGCCTGGCCGATCTTTACGTGCAGCAAGGAATTCTAAGCGAGGCTCGGCCGCTATTCCTGCAGATCGCCGAATCTCACCTGAAAGCTAATCGCGCACAGAAAGCGGTGGAAGTGCTGCACCGTTTACTGGAAGTGGAGCCGGAAAATCTGCGCGTGCAGATGCGTCTGGCTGAACTTTACAACTTGATGGGCCAGAAGAAAGAGGCGGCGCAAACGTATTTGGCTTACGCGCAAAGGCTCTTCGAACGCGGCGAAAAAGACGAAGCGGAGAAACTGATCGAGCGCTGCCTGGAAGCGGATCCTACCAATGCGGCCGCGGTTCTGCTGAAAGCAAAAGCGCTGAACGCGAATAACAAAACCGCGCAGGCCATCCCAGTCCTGGAATCGCACCCGGAAGCGAACACCGGCGGCGATGTGACGGGCATGATCGTGGATTACGAGCTACGCGCGGGGCAAACCGAGAAAGCCGCCCATCGCGCCCGCCGAATGCTTGCGCTGGGACACGCTCACTATGGGCTGCTCTACAAGGTAGCCGAGAAGCAGATTGAGGGCGGAGAAACGAAAGCAGCTTTGCCGTTAATACAAGAACTGCGCGGCCCCATGATCGAAGCGGGCGAGCAAGACAAGTTCTTGAATTTGCTGACGACTGCGAGCGAGCGCCTGCCGGGAGATACGGAACCGCTGGAAATGCTGGCCGATTTTTGCCGGACTACCAGCGACCCGTTCAGGCTGAATGCCACGCTGGGCCAGCTCTCTGATGCCTACGCCGCCGCCGGGAATTTTCCGCGGGCTGAAGAGCTGCTGCAAGAGCTTGTTGAACGCAATAAGGATGACGAACGCATTGTAGAGCGGTTAAACGCGCTTCGAGCACGCAGCGGCGGGGCTCCCATGCCGGAGGCCGAACCTTTGCCGCCGGAATCGCAAGCAGAAAAAGACGCCCGACGCGTTCCGCAAGCGGCTGTGACTCCGCAGGCGGTGGTAGAAGAAGCTCTGGACGAAGAAACGCAGCGGTACGTGGCTCAGGCACTGACTGACGTAGATCTGTTTTCCAGCTACGGTTTGACGCAGAAGGCCACGCACCTGCTTGAAAATGTATTGCAGAAAGCGCCGCGGCATACCGCAACCCTGGAAAGACTGCTGGATCTTTATTTGGGCGCCGGCAACGAACAGCGAACGGCTGAACTGGCCGGTCAGCTCGAACAAATACATCGCGAACGCAACGATCAGGTAAACGCGGACCGTTTTGCGGAATTGCGGCAAAGATTCCAGAAAGCCGGAGGCGTTGAAGCGTCGCCTGCTGTTTCCGCGACAAGCGCGCCGAGCGCTGAGAACTTGCCGGCTGCGGCGCAAGCGAATGCGCGGACAACGGAGGCAGCGTCCGAAGGCGCCGTCCCGGTGGATGATACCCGCGAGCTGAGCGCTGAGGATATCGCAGCTGAGTTCGGGATACCTCTGGCAGACGTGCCGACGATCCCCGTCTCTTCAGCACCGATTGTGGAGGAATTTACCGTTGCGCCGGTCCAGCTGGAGGAACCGACCATACCTGTCGATGCGCCGCTGCCCTCTGCGGCTGAACCGCAGGCTGCGACAACGGGAGAAGAGCTAGATCTGTCCGACGAGTGGGAAGCTATTTCGCAGGATGTGGCGAACGCTGAAAAAGGCGTCGCGGCGGAAGATATGGCGGTGGCCGAAGCGGCTAGTGAATCAAGTGCGGCCGAGCCTAACGTTGAGGTTGAGGCCGCATCTGAGGCGGCGGCTGAGACCGCGCCTGAATCTGGGACTGAACCGGTATTCGTACTCGACGACTCTGACGCTGGCTCGACGGTGGAGCAGCAGCCTATTGAATTGGAGCTTGAGGCGCCTCCCGCCTTCGAAGTCGAGCCGGAAGCGGTTTCGGCATCCAACGATGAAATTTCCGTGCAACCGGATGTATTCGAGATACAGGAGAGCAGTGCGGCAGCTGATGAGACACCTTCTATCGAGCTTGTCGAAGAGCCCGCGTTCGAACTGCTCCCCGAAGAGCCGGTGGCAGCGAGCAACGGAGAATTTGAGCTTGAGTTGGCGGCGGAGCCTGTCGCCGCGGAAAAACCGCGAGATCCGGCGACCACCGAGGATTTCCTGAACGAGTTGGCCGCCGAAGTGGAAGACCTCGAGGTACCGGCAGCGGACAGCGCCATAGCGTCGATTCCAGAGGACATGAAGGAACCGCTGCCTTATACCGTGGCAAGCTCCGTTCCTGCGGCGGCAAGCACCGAAAATGGATCGTCAAAGAGCTCTGCTGGAAAAACTTCCAGCGCGCCGCCGGAGATAACCGCGGAAAGTTTGAACGAGCTGGCGGAGGTTTTCCAGGAATTCCGAAGCGAACTGGGCGAGTTAGGCGAAGAGGACGAAGACTTAGAGACGCATTACAACCTCGGCATTGCATATCGCGAAATGGGATTGTTGGACGAAGCGATTGGCGAGTTCCAAAAGGTGGCGAAAGCGGTGCAGAAAGGCAAACCGTTCCGTTACACCATGAATTGCTCGACCATGTTGGGGCTTTCTTTCATGGACAAAGGCGAGCCGAACATCGCCGCGCTTTGGTACCGGCGGGCGCTGGAAGTTCCGGGACTTGAGCATGAGACGATTCTTGCGTTGCGGTACGACCTTGGGTTGGCGCTCGATGCTGCCGGAGATTCCACAGCGGCGCTCGATTGCTTCCGCCAAGTCTATGCCGCGAATATCGAATACCGCGATGTCGCCGACCGTATTTCCACGCTGCAGCGCCGTTAAATACTTTTCACGTCAGCCTGTTTCTGCAAACCACTGAAAGAAATCCGGGCTTAATTCGGTGATCGTTTTCGATTTGCCAGGTGGAGTTGCCGGCCAACGCGGTAAGCCTCACGAAGCCAGCCGAGGACTTCGCGATCCAAGTCTGCGCGCGAATGGAACCGGAAATGATGCACGTGATTCCGGGGGGAAATGTACTCGATCTTCGTAAAGCGGGGATTTTCCAGCCGGCGCGCGAGCACGACGTGACCTGCGATGCTATCTCGCCTCAAACTCACTGCCGCGAAACTCATGCGCACCTGAAATGCGATGCGCGTTTTTTCCGGCACCACGCGAACTGGGCCACATCGCTTTACCAGCTTTGCGAAGTGGCGGAATAGCGCGATGGCGAGCGGACTTTTTCCGGCAAGATGCTGGCGCAAGGTATACCTAGAGCAGGAATGCGATTGGTTGCGGTTCGCGAAGGCCCTTCCGCACTTCGGGCATTCCCATAGAGGTTTGAGGCGTATGCCGCTCATCGCGGGCGCAGACTGTGTACTTCGGCGATATACCCGCCCGGAAATTCCAAAATGGCGGTGCTTCGATCGTTCGTAGTGTAAGGCGGCGATAAAATCTTCACCCCGGCAGCCTTGGCTTTTTCCAAGGTTGCTGCGAGATTCTCTACGTGGTATCCGGCGAGCTCGCGGCCGAACGGATACGGCAAATGGCCGTCGGTCACTAAAACCTGTATGTTTCCGAACAGCGACTCGATGCGAATGCAACGATACGTTTGTCCCGCGCGTCCAATTTCGCCCGCGTCGGCGTGTTTATCATCCGCGGCTACCTTGCCGTGAGCGAATCGCACAAAACTCTTGACGAAGTTGTCGGCTTCGTCGCGCGACACATACACCCGATTGTCGGGAATCATCGCAAGCGGAGAGTAGTTCGGTGGAGTGAAGTGCCAATAGAGTTGCATCTTCACGCCTCCGGGCCACTGGATGATCGCGTCGACACCGATTGGGTCTTTCCACGGTTCGACAATGACTTCTGCTCCGGCGGCACGAGCGGCCGCAATCGCCATGTCCATGTCGGTAACCAGATATCCTGTGCGCTCCTGGCCGAACGGAAACGGAATTGGGGTTCGGAATGCAAAAACCGAGAGAGTGCCGACGGGAGTCGACAAAAATTGGAGTTCAGTCGTGCCCGGCACCGGCAAAACGTTGGTTACGGACAGACTGGAGGCTTGACCACCAAAGACGGCCGTGAAGCTTTTGACGAACGCGTCCCGATCAGCGGGGGCAATATACACATGTGTCGAATCATATTGCGCTCCAACTGCAACCCCGGCGTCATTCCCGGCTGTTGCGTTACCACTGGCTGCCGCGAGGGGAAAACAGAAAAAGGCGGCTAGAACGAGTCCCAAGGGGAATGAGGCTGCGCGAAGTTTGCGTAGGTCATGCATCTATCCAACCCTTTTTCAACGGCTCTGTCAGCCATTACTGAATCGAGGATTTAGGGAGTAGCCCGGCATCGCCGCGGAGCCAAAGGCCGGGCCACCCGACGTTACGCTGATGCAGTAGCCGCGCCTTTGAAAAAGGCGAGCAAGTCGGCGTTGATCTGGTCTGCGTTGGTCGTGGGCATGCCGTGTGGAAAGCCCTTATAGACCTTCAGCGTTGCATGCTTCAGGATTTTCGCGGACTTGGGTCCCGCAGCGGCTATCGGCACAATCTGATCGTCATCGCCGTGCATCACCAATACGGGGATTTCGATTTTCTTCAGGTCCTCGGTAAAGTCAGTTTCTGAGAAAGCCTTGATGCAATCGTAATGGGCCTTCATGCCTCCCAACATTCCCTGCAACCACCAGTGCTCGCGGATGCCTTCGGAGATTTTGGCGCCCGGACGGTTATAGCCGTAGAACGGCATGGTAATGTCCCTGTAGAACTCAGGCCGATTGGCGGCGAGTTGAGCCCGCAGGCCATCGAACACTGAAATCGGCGCTCCTTCAGGATTGTTTTCCGTCTTCAACATAAGCGGAGGGACTGCGCTGATGAGTGCGGCTTTGGCAACACGCTTGGAACCGTGGCGGCCCAGATACCGCGTGACTTCGCCACCGCCGGTGGAGTGGCCGACCATAATCGCGTCCTTGAGATCGAGATGTTCGAACAGGCCGGCAAGATCGTCCGCGTAAGTGTTCATTTCATTGCCGTCCCAGGTTTGGCCGGAGCGGCCGTGCCCGCGGCGGTCGTGCGCGATCACACGAAATCCGTGCTGGCCGAAGAACAACATTTGGCCGTCCCAGTCATCTGCGGAAAGAGGCCAGCCGTGGCTGAAGACAATAGGCTGTCCTTTTCCCCAGTCTTTGTAATAAATCGTTGTGCCGTCTTTGGTGGTAATCGTTGGCATGAGTTTCTCCTTTAATCCAATCGAAGTTTACCTCGGAAGATCAGGGACCGTTTGTTCTACAGCAGCCGCGCGCCAAATTCGTGGAAATGCGTTTCAGTGAACAGGAGCAGAATTTCAAACTTTGGAACGCCAACATTGTACTCCCATCTCGATTTTGGAAACATGGTGGGGAGGGATTTCATCGCTCGGGTCCGAACGTCCCATGGCGGCCAGTGGCAGCCGGCTCGAGCGTATGAATGCACGCGAGTGCAGAAAAGCAGTAAATCTTGCGAGCACGGGGATAATCTCCCATAATCCTTAGCCTGATGATGAACCGCATCCTCCGTCTCGTGCTGCTGCTGCTCTGGCTCGAATTAGGGCTGACCCTGATTTTGGTTCCCTGGTCCGAATTCTGGGAGATGAATTATTTTCTCTACCGCTATCCGGAGCTGGCATTTTTCGTAAAGAATTCTTTTTTGCGCGGCGCTATTTCGGGCCTGGGGCTGATGAACGTTTTGTTTGTGCTCGAAGCCTTTCGCCGGCGGACGACCATCGTTGAAAGCCGCAGCTAACCAACCAATCGTTTGCTATGTTACCGACAGGAAATCGCTGAATCCGGCGATGGCCCAGGCCAGCACTTCACAAATATTGGAAAATATTCGCGGAGCTGTGGAAGCGGGCGTGGATTGGGTACAGATCCGCGAGAAGGATTTGCCGGCCCGCGAGTTGCTCGAACTTGCGCAGCAGGCCGTGCAAGTGGCCGCCGAGCGCAGGGAAGGAAATCCAAGGCTGGCGCGGATTATCGTAAACGATCGGCTGGATGTGGCGCTGGCGGCCGGTGCGCACGGAGTGCATCTTGGACATGAATCCTTGGACGCGGGGGACGCGATACGTTGGTGCCGCGCGGGAAATGCTCCAGCAGGGTTTGCAATCGGAGTCTCTTGCCACAGCCTGGAAGAGGCGCGCAAAGCGGAGAGTGCCAAGGCCGGCTACATTTTTTGGGGCCCGGTTTTCGAAACCCCTTCAAAATTGCAATTTGGCGCGGCGCAAGGTCTGGTGAAGCTCGCTGAAATATGTCGAGCTGTGCCGAATATGAAGGTCGTTGCGATCGGTGGCGTGAATGCCGAGAACGCCGCGAGCTGTATTCAGGCGGGAGCGTCCGGAATTGCGGCAATTCGGATGTTTCAGGATTCAGATCATTCGAAGGAAATCAATGACGTGGCAGCGTCGATACACAATTTAAGCTCGGAACAAAAATCCGGGTAAGTACTGGGCAAAAGACTAGGCGCTCAGCCAGCGGCCAACCGGCTGCCAACTTTCTTTGTGGTCGCAGATGACCTTGATGACCGCGGTGATGGGAATCGCCAGAATAAGTCCCATAGCGCCCCACAAAAATCCCCAGAACAAGAGCGACACGGTTAGCGCCAGGGCATTTAGCCGCACCATCGAGCCGACCATAGCTGGAACCAACAAATTTGCGGCAACCAGGTGCAGAAAAGTGAGCACGACGAAAATGCCGATGAAAGGCGTAACGGTGTGAAATTGTTTCAAGCCGATTAACATAGGCGGCGCCCAAGAGAGGACAACACCGAGATAGGGAATCAGATTGCACGTCCCGGAAATAAGGGCGGTGAGAAATGGAAACTCGAGCCCGATCAACAAGAAAAAGAGCCAACTCAAAACGACCAGAACAACTCCGACCATGGCGGTGCCCACCACATAACTGCGGAGAACCAGGGAAATGTCAGTGAGCGTCTCTTTGACCAAGGTGCGTTCAGTGGCTGGGAACAACTGCATGGTCGCATGCCATACCTGGCGTTTCGCCGCGAGCATAAAAAATAATAAAAACGGAATGAAAGTGGCACCGAGTACTACCTCGTATAGCGAACTCAGCCTGGAAACCAACGCAGCGCGCACGGGATGCGATTCGGCAACAGCCACTATCTGATGTTCGGCTTTTGCGCCCTCTTGATCGGAAGAACCGATTTCTGAAACGTGCTCCTCAACGGAGGCCATTTTCTGTTCTACCGCATTAGCGACTGCATGCAGGGGGGCGCGATAGGTGGGCCAGTCCCTGCTGAACTGGTCAAAGCGTTCGACTAGAGACCATGCGACAAATAACAAAACGGCAATAGTGAAAAGGACGACGATCAGCGATCCCAGCGCGCGCGGGATATGCCAGTTTTCCATGAAGGTGACCACGGGATCCAAAAAGTAGGCTAGCAAAATGGCCACCAGGACGGTGACGAGCACAGACGACGCCCAGTAGCAGAAAGCGACCACAATCCCCGCCGCGATAATCTTGGCAGGCGTCGAGTTGTCCGCGACGATTTTTGTGTCTTCCAGTGGCATCCCCGTACGATAACACAGGCTGCTGCGCGCGGAACGGAGATGTGTTCACGCGTACACCGGTTAAGCGTCTTTTGGCGGAGTATGCGCCACGTAACAGAATCGATGCCGCATCGACAGGACTAAGGACTCGGGGTGATAGAATTACGTTCCGTTTTACAGGCACGAGAATAGGGGCAAATGGCTAAGCAACTTTTCGGGACTGACGGCATACGGGGCATCCCGGGCGAATATCCGCTGGATGACTCGACACTCGATCGTGTGGGACTAGCGCTCGGAAATTACTTGCGCCTGGAAGCACGCCGGGGAAGTGAAAAACCTAGCGTTCTGATCGGGCGCGACACGCGCGAGTCAGGTCCACATATCGCCGAACGAATTGCGTGCGGACTGGCGGCGGGCGGCGCCAAACCGGTTTCAGCGGGAGTTCTCACGACGCCTGGCGTGGCTTGGCTGGTGAACCGCGAAGGATTTGCTGCTGGAGTGGTGATCTCGGCGTCGCACAACCCCTACCATGATAACGGCGTGAAACTAATTTCGTCGAGCGGAATGAAATTCCCGGATGCGGTGGAAGCGGAGCTTGAGAAATTTGTGTTGGCCTCACGCGATTCAGTTTCCAGCGAAAAAGCGCTGCAACTGCACGACAACGAAAAGATCG
>Ga0209624_10004009_pt1 | contig 10234 bp, 3 predicted proteins | sample JacPinW_OM2H0_O1_FD_188565 | JGI IMG/M metagenome (GOLD analysis project Ga0209624, IMG submission 188565) | Forest soil microbial communities from Algoma, Ontario, Canada - Jack Pine, Ontario site 1_JW_OM2H0_O1 (SPAdes) (version 2) | ecosystem: Environmental > Terrestrial > Soil > Boreal... | reverse complement strand
GCGATCGTCTTGCAGGCGCCCGCACTGTCCCATTCGCGGTCGTCGTCGCCGGCGACGCACAGGATCGGGCCGGCGATGCGCTCGACGGGGATCGTGGCGGCGGCGACGGTCGCCGCGTTCGCCGACGCGAGCGAGGCGTCGTAGAGGTCGCGAAACTGGTACGTCCCGCCGGCCTGAAACGTCCGCGCGAGCTCGTTCTCGGCGCGCGTATCCGCCGGGACGAACGGCAGCGGGCCGTTGTTGACGGTCCACGACGAGCGGTCCGGGTTGCCGTCGAACGCCGGTGCGAACCACACGTACGCGCTCGGCGAGATCACCGCTACGGACTTGATCCGAGGGTCGCGCGCCGCCGTCAGCAGCGCGAGCTCCGAGCCCTTCGAGATGCCGACGATCCCGATCCGGGCGGTGTCGACCTCCGGCCGCAGCGCCAGCCAGTCGAGCGCGCGGGAGATCCGCTCGATGGGCACCTGGTCGATGACCTTGGGCAACGGGTCGGCGCCGAAGTAGGCGACCGAGAACGCGGCGTAGCCTTGGCTCGCGAAGCCGTACGCTTCGCCCGGGATGCCGCCGTCGAGGCCGCCCAGCACGATCACGGCGGGGTGGCGCGCGTTGTCGGACGGCGCGGCGAACTCGCCGATCAGCGCGTTCTCGTGGACCTGGACCTCGACCGGCTCACCCGGGCGGGGCACCGGCGTTGCGGCCGCGAGGACCATCGCGGAAAGAACCAGCGCTGCGATCATGACCGGTGCTCCTCACGGCGTCCACTCGCCACCTGCCGGATTTGACCTGACGAACCGTGCCGGTTACCATGAAGCGCCAATCCGATTTCGCCGGCTCGACTTTACGACGGGTGTTTCCGTGCAATCACGTTTTCGCAACGCGCTGTTGCTCATGCTGTGTGCGTCGCTCGTTCCGCTGCCCGGGAATGTCCCGGCGTCCGATGCGCGCGCGTCCAAGGAATCGCCGATCTCGGTCGCGCTTTCGAACCCGCCTGCGCGGATAGCGGTCAAGGAGCCCGCGCGCGTGCGGCCCTCGCTGCCGCCTGCGACGTCGCTGCGTCCGAATGCGCTCTCGGGTGTACGCTCCGGCGGGTCACGCGTGCCGGGTCCGCCGATGCTGCGGCCGGGTGATATCGATGGCGTTCTCAAGACCGCTGCGTCCGCCCGACGCCGGCAAGCCGCGAGCGACGCGAGCGTGCCCGTGCGGCGCGCGCAGTCCTTGCCGGCGGACAGCACGGCCTCGGGTACGGGGATCAACCCGTGGTGGCGTTATCAAGAGGAGAACGTGCCGGGCGGCGGTCACCTCATGGTCAACGTCGGGAGCGGCAACTTGTTGGTGCAAGGCGACGACATGTCCGTTCCGCACAAGGGCATCGCGCTGGCGTTCCGTCGCACGTACAACTCGCAAGCCGCGGCGGTCCTGGTACCGACGCAGTTCGCGAGCTGGCAGAGCCTGTATGGCAACGGCTGGACGAACACGTTCGACGCCCACTTCGTGTCGATGTCTTCAACCTTGCGCGCGGTGTACGACATCGACGGCGCCCGTTACGACTATCCGGTACCGGCGGGATGGGTGCCGTCCGCGGGCGCCGTTTTGACGTCGAGCACTCCGGGGCAGCACGCGATGCTGGTGTTCGACGGCGCGTGCGGGTGGATGTGGACGAAAAAAAGCGGAACCACGTACTACTTCTACGGCGCGAACCCGACGCTGTCTTGTCCTTGGCTGGGAACGGTGGGCGGTTATGCCGGGCACTTATATCAGATCATCGGGCGCAACCGCAACACGTACCTCACGTTCACCTACATGTGGGACAACGGCGACGCTTCACCCAGCGGCAAGATCAACACGATCCAGGCGACGACCGAGTCGGGGATGACGGCGACGCTCACGTTCGCCGATTTCAATGGGCGCCGGCTGCTGCAGCGGCTGTTGTATCCCGACAATCTGACCTCGGTTTCGTACGCGTACGATGCGCTTGGCAACCTCACCACCGTCACGCGCCCCTCGAACAATGCTGCCGGCACGCAGCCCACGCAGGCGTTCGGCTACCAAACCATCGGCAGCGATTCGGTGATGTACTACGCCCAGAGCCCGCGCTCGGTCGCCGCGTGCGGCACCCCGAGCGGTTGTTATGGCGACGGCGGCGCTGTCGTCTTCGGCTTCGGAGGTTCGAGTGCTGCGACGTCAACGGTATCGTGGATTCAAGACGCGGCCCTGGTGAATCCGACGATTCCGGACGGCACGAACTCCGGGACGATACAGGGGGCGTCGTATCCGTCGAACATCTTTACCTACAACACCGAGTACTTCACCACGGGCGTGCCAACGCCGACCTACCGCGACTCCGCGGGCCACATGACGAATTTCGTGGTCGACGGGACCGGCCGGCCGACCCAGACGCAAGAATGCACGGCGAGCACGGCTCAGGGCCAGTCGTGCACCGGCACGTGGCTGACCACGAACCAGACCTGGGATGCCAACAACAACCTCACGGCGGAGACCGACGCGCGCGGGAACGAAAGCGACTACGCGTACGACATCGACGGCAACACCGTTGCTGCGGCGGCACCGCCGCCGGCAGCCGGCGCGTCTCGGCCGACGCGGCTTTTCTCCTACGACGCGCACGACAACATCACCGCATATTGCGATCCCAACGCGACCCAAGGACTCGGGCAGACGTGGGTGTCGCCTCCGACGGCACCGGTTCCGGGCCAGGGCGGTCTGTGCCCGCAGAGTGCGGCGGCAACGCAGTACCAGTGGAGCGCGCCGACTGCCGAGCCATACGGTGAGCTCGTCGCAACGATCTCGCCGGCGACGCCCTCTGCACCGGGCGGCTATCAGCGCACGTTCTCGTACGCTGCCGGTCCGCAAGGTGGCGCCGACTACGGCCTGCCCACGCAGATCGTGGGAGCCACGATTACGCAGACCGGGGATCTCAGCACGCCGTCCCGCCAGCCGCAGCAGACGTTCTGGTACGACGGCAACGGCGACCTGGTCTGCTACGGAACCGGTGCGGGCCAGTGGATTCTCACCTACGATGCACTGGGACGGCCCAAGACCGCGTCCGATCCAGACGATTCCACCGTCGGGAGCACCTCGTGCGCGAAATCCGGTGCCCAGCCCTCGTGGAACACGACCTCGCACACGGACTACTTTCCCGACGGTTCGGTGAAGTCCAAGCAGAGCGGATCGCAATACGTCAACGGCGTCGGCACGACGTTCACCTACGATCTGGACGGCAACGTCGCGACCGAGACGCATCACTATGGCTGCCTGAGCACTGCCTCGTGCACCGCTGGCGTCACGAGCAAATGGTACGACGGTGCCGACCGGCTGGTGGAGGTGCAGCAGCCGTACGATATGAGCGACGTTCAGGCCTATCCGTGGTCGACGCGCTATATCTACGATTTGAGCCAGAGCGGCGTCACGGCGTATCGCGGCATGGGCCTAGCCGGCTACGGCAACCTGGTCAGCACGCAAGAACTGCTATCGGGCACGGTGTGGTCGCCGACGCCCGGGCAAACGTATTCGATCGCGACCGGCACGTGGACCAGCGTACGCGCGACGTCGTTCGATGCGTTGGATCGGCCGCTCTCGGCATATGAGGCGGCGCTGGGCGACCAGCCGAAAACGGCGAACGCGTACGATGCGAGCGGTTCGGAAGGGCTGCTGTCATCGGTGCGGCTCGCGACGAATGAATCGAAGTACTTCACATACGACGGCGACGCTCGCGAGACGAACGTCGTATATGTAAATGACGGCGGGTTGACGCCAGCGGTCCAGCAGACGTACGATCCCGACGGCCACGTCGTCTCCCGCACGACGGCCACGCTGGGCGCCGAGACACTCGGCTACGACGCCACCGGCGCCGTCACCAGCGTCGTTGAACCACCGGCGCTGGGCGGCGGGACGATCGCATACGGCTACTACGCCGACGGGTTGCGCTCGAGCGCCGGATATAGCGACACGAGCCAATCGTACCCCGCGGCGCTGAAATATGCCTATCGCGCGGACGGCAAGCGTGACCGGCTGACCCTGGGGAATGGCACGGCGTTCTCGTGGACGTATACCGCTGCAGGACGCATGCTTGCTCAAAGCGACCCACTGACCGGCACGACGGTCAGCCCCAGCGCAACGTACACGTCCAACAAAGTCGAGAAGCCGTATTATCCGAGTTCCGTCACGTACAGCCCGTGGACGCAGGCGTTCGACTCATACGGACGCGTTGCGAGCATAACGCTGCCGGTGAACCTGTTCGCGTACACTGCGTCGCAATTCGACCTCGAAGACGGCGTCACGCAGGACACGGCGGCAGGCTACGTCCCGACCCCGGCGCCGCCTCCGTATGCCGCCTCGCAGCTCGTCTGCCTGCAATCCTCGATCCGCAACGAGAAAACGCCGCTGGCTCTTTCGCAGCAGACGTACTGCACGATGGGACCCGGCGCTCCGATCGAACTCAACGGCGCGCAATTCTCGCCGATTCCGCCCAACCGGTTCACTTCGCAGCAGAACTGGACGATCGACGCGCGCGCCGGGATGATGCTCCACAACACGCAGTCCCTGAGTGGGGACGCGATGGGCTCCTCGTTCGCATACGATCTGTCCGGGCGCCTTACCCAAGACTTCGAAGGCGGTGCCGAAAACGTCACCGGAAGCGCCAACCCCGCGTTGACGCAGGCTTGGTGCCCCGGCGTTTCTCCGCCTGCCTACGCGGCCGTGGTCTGCTACAGCAACGGCTCGCGCGCGAAGACGTACGACGCCGAAAACCGGCTCCATAGCGAGACATTTACCTACGAACCCTACATCACGGGCACTGGTGGCCCGACGTACAGCACTACCGCGTATGGATTCGCAGAGTATGGGTCTTATTGGTCAGACAGCTCCGGATACCGTCAACCGCCCGACATCCAAGCAGTGGACTACGGTGCCACGAGCCATCCGATGCGGTTTACGCTGCATCATCCGGAAGTGAACGGTATTACGGAAACACGGGGCTGGCTCTGGGACGACAACGACCGTTTCATCGAGTGCCAGCTCTCGGGCAACGCGTGCCAAACCCCCATCCTGTCAATCGAGGGCATCGCAGACTACGACCTCGCGCACGGCACGCTGATCCGCGTGAACGACCGCAACCGAAACGGTCAGGTCGCAATGAGCCGGAACTCCACAGCATTCTCAGGCTGGTCGGACTACCCGACGCGCTTTAGGCCGAATCTGTATTCGCCGTGTAGCATGGATGCGGTGCCGCCCCTCCCGTACGCTCCGGCCGGTATCTGCGGCAAGCAACGCGACGGAAAACTCACCGCCGACGGCTGGAGTCTAGACTATGAAACCTGGCAAGGCGTTCGCACCTACGACCCGGCGATCGGGCAATGGAACACGCCAGACGCGTACGCGGGCGAAGTACACGATCCGGCGAGCCAAAAGCCATTCATATGGAATCGGAACGATTCTTACGACTACAGTGATCCGAGCGGCTATCGCTGGGCTTTCGTCGACCCATCGCTCGTAGCCATCGTAAATGAACTATTGAAGAGCGCAACATTTCGGAAGAGTTATCAGGCCGCCGAAGATAGCAAGACAGTGTTCACGATGAGCGTCGTGCCGAACGCGGACGTTCGAGCAACTATCATACCGGGAAAAGCTGAATCAGGTATCGGGCATAGCTCATTTTATCCCGACCCGAAAGACCCAACAGGCGCAATTGTCAAAGATACAATCACGATCGGAAGGCCTGCTGACCGCTACACACTGCTACAGGCGGTTGCGGGTGAAGTCTTCAATGCAGGTCGTGTAGCCAGCGATCCGGCCGCGCTTATAAGGGACTCCACGATATTCGACCCAATTTGGGGTACTAATCTCGAGCGTGTAGGCGCTGTTGGTCAGAAGGCTATTATGTCCGAAATTAAGCAGTGAGAGGATGCGTGCATGTTACTCTTAATCGGTGCCTTACTAATGCCACCGCAAATCCCAGCCGATCTGAGAACGCACCGATGTGTATCTCCGCAGTTAATAACGACACATACTCCGGCCCTAAGAGTTCTCGCGAGCACGGTTGGAAATTCGCTAAGCCTCCACATTGCGCTGTTGTCGATGGTGGGTACGTCAGCGGACCCAGGGACAAATACGTTTCACGCTTTTATCCGCGTCGATTATGAACGTACGATTCTTCTAAATCTTCCGCCGGGTGGTTATGTCTCGTTGACGTACCCGGGCATGTCCCGAGGAAAGCATCATGTCAGATGGGGTGTATTCAGTGGTTCCAATCTATGGAATACGGGCGAACTTTGTCCGCGTATTTAGAGGTGGCGCCGGATAATCGGACAACCTGAGATGTGATGACTTTTGTCCATCGTGGAACGAAAAGCCCGCAAAAGGGACAGTCATCGCGAAACGATCCCGTCGCAACCACGCGTCGGCCTTCAAGGCCAAAGTGGCTCTGGCCGCGATCAAAGGCGACCGGACGGTTCTCAAATAGCGTTGCGCCGCTCGGTCATATTTCCATGGTGATATACGATCCGCATACAAATGGCTGGCAAGTCAAGGATGTTCGAACGCTAGGCAACTATAACCAGGATACTTATCACTACAGTAGCACGAGCGCGCAAGATGCGGCGATGACAAAATATTGGACTGACACCAAAGCTGCCGCCGATAACGGTACCGACATCTACAATGCAATCACGAACAGCTGCGACGATAAGGTGGCCGGCGCACTCGCGGCCGGCGGACTCTCGATGTGGCAAATTGTAGGCGTGACTTAAAGCCCAAGGAGCAATAATCGCTCGATTATTGATTCGTCGATGCGCATCTCGCGATGGTTTCTTTTTGCAGTATATGGCGCTCTGTGCGGCATTGCGATCAGCCCGTTTGTGGTCAACGTGCGGTTCGGGACGCTCGCGCTGCTTTTAGCAGCCCTTTGTCCAATGCTCGTGGCGTTCTCGAGAGGGCTCACTCGTTGGAGCGTTATCGGAGCAACCGCACTTGTCCTCGCAATCGAGTTGCCGACGTTGAATATCGTCGCGAGTTGCTGGACCGGCCGCAATTGCGGTATGGATGCGGTTGAGGTAATGCTGGTCGGCTTCGCGTATCTCTTTCCACTTGTGTCGCTACCGGCCACCTTCTTTCTGTGGGCTTTCCTAAACGCCCGGCGCCATGGCCCAGCGAGTCCTCGGGATGCAGATGGTGATGGGCTGATTTTGTAAACACTACAAGGAAGCAAAATACATAGTGTCCAGCGGAAATGGCGAATCTTGCAGGCCGTCAGGAAAGGCACCATGCGCAAGAGTCGTTTCACCGTTTAAAGACGCTCTAAAGAATCCTCTATCATCCGTCTTAGACGCAAATGGCACCGTCAAAGTAACGGGACAAGGTGCGGTCGTGGTTTTAAACCGTAACGGTGAAGTTGTGACGACGTGGGCGACTAGCACAAAAGGTATCCGAAATCCAAAGTAATGTCAGACACCCGGGAGCGCAAAGAACTTTCAGATGCGCAACAGCAGTTGCTCAGACGGGCGGTCGAGGCGTTCGCGCCGCAGTTGATTCCGCTCCTACTCGACGATGTCATTCGTTTGCCGCTTCGTAGACGAAACCAGTTGCGCTCTGCGCTTGGCAGCCTTCTTAGTGCCGAGGGTTTCGATGCGGATTGGAGTCTCACGCCGGTCGGTCGAGAAATCGAGCATCTCATCGACGTCTTGGGGCCAAAATAACGTCAAGATCGGCTTGGACTTCGAGATCGGAACTGACGTCACTCGCGCTGTGTACGGTGAGCGGAAGGGACGCCGAAGCTTCCTCAATGCTCGGCACCGTGACCCGGCGCGGCCTCGGGTTGTCCAAGCAGTGCCTGGCTAACTTAGATAGCATTGCAAGCAATGGCCTCGGGCCAAGTGGCTCCCTCGGTAAACGGTCGATATGCCGCCGATGAGATGGTGGGCGTTCCTGGGGTCGGCGTGGTACACTCGGTGGTCGTGACCCAGCCCGTCCCGCCGCTTCGCATCGGCCCCGTCGCAGTCTGGCCCCCCATCGTGCTCGCGCCGATGTCGGGGGTGACCAACCGTACCCTGCGCGCGCTCTACAAGCCGTTCGGGTTCGGGCTCACCGTCACGGAGTTCGTGTCGTCGAACGCGCTGCAGTACGGCAACAAGCGCACGATGGAGATGATCGACCAGCACGGCGTGGAGCGGCCGGTGTCCACCCAACTGTGGGGCAACGACCCGGCGATCATGGCGCTCGCAGCCAAAGTCGTGCGCGAGTGCGGCGCCGACATCGTCGACATCAACTTCGGCTGCCCCGCGCCCAAGGTGACGAAAACCGAGGGCGGCAGCGCGTGCCTGCGCGACGTCGACCGCTGCGAGGCGATCATGAAAGCCGTCGTCGCGGCCGTCGACTGCCCGGTGACGATGAAGATGCGGCTTGGCTGGACCGAGAGCGACCTGGTGTTCGTCGAAGTGGCCAAGCGCGCGCAGGCCGTCGGCGTTCGGGCGCTGACCCTGCACGCGCGCACCGCCAAGCAGTTCTACAAGGGCAGCGCGGACTGGTCGAAGATCGCCGAGCTCAAAGCGGCCGTCGACATCCCGGTGATCGGCAACGGCGATCTCGCCGATCCGTACGACGCGCTGCGGCGCATGCGCGAGAGCGGTGTCGACGCGGTGATGCTCGGGCGCGCGACGCTCGGCAACCCGTGGCTCGTGTCGCGGCTGCGCGCCCTGATGGAAGGGCGCGAGCCCGAGCCGACGCCGCAGGCGCCGGACCGGCTGCGCTTCGCGATGCACCATTACCGCACGATGGTGGAGGAGTGGGGCGAGTCGCGCGCGGTGCCGCAGATGCGCAAGCACCTGGGCTATTACCTCAAAGGCTTCCCCGGCGCGAGCTCGCTGCGCGAGCGGCTGATGCGCACCGAGACCGCGGCGGAGACGCTTGCGGTGCTCGAGACGACGATCGAGCAGCTCGAGTCGCGCGCGCACGAGCTCGCCGTCGCGTGAACCTCGAAACCGAAGACCTGCTCTACGGCGCGCCGTCGCCCGCGGCGCTCTACGACGAGGTCTACGAGAACTACCGCGCGCACGTCAACCCGCCGCTCGCGCGGGTGATGAAGCTCTCGGGCTCGCCCGTCGAGGTGCGCGCCGGAGGCTCGACGATCACCGATCACAACGGCAAGACGTATCTGGACTTTGCCGGCGGCTACGGCGTGTTCACGCTCGGCCACCGCCATCCGCGCGTCGTCGCGGCGGTGAAGGACCAGCTCGACCGCATGGCGCTCTCGGGGCGCACGATGTTCAACCCGCTGATGGGCCGGCTCGCGAAGCGCCTCGCGGAATTGACGCCGGGGGATCTGTCGATCTCGTTCTTCGCCAACAGCGGCACCGAGGCCGTCGAAGGCGCGCTCAAGCTCGCGCGCGCCGCGACGAAGCGTCCGGCGATCGTCGCGACCGACGCGGCGTTTCACGGCAAGACGCTCGGCTCTCTGTCGGCGAGCGGGCGCGACGCGTTCCGCGATCCGTTCCTTCCCCTGCTGGCGGACGTGCGGCGCGTGCCGTTCGGCGATTCGCGCGCGATGCGCGATGCGGTCGACGAATCCGTCGCGGCGGTGATCGTCGAGCCGATCCAGGGCGAAGGCGGCGTGAACGTGCCGCCCGACGGCTGGCTGAGCGACGTGCGCGAGATCTGCGACACGCGCGGCGCGGTGATGATCGCCGACGAGGTGCAGACCGGGCTCGGGCGCTGCGGCGAGCTGTTCGCGTGCGACCGCGAGGCGGTCGTGCCCGACGTGATGACGCTCGCGAAGGGGCTTTCCGGCGGCGTGATCCCGATCGGCGCGTACGTCGCGCGGGCGTCGGTGTGGAACGCGGCGTACGGCAAGCAGCCGTTGCTGCACACGTCGACGTTCGGCGGGAACGAGCTCGCGTGCGCCGCGGCGCTGGCCGCGCTCGACGTGCTGCGCGACGACGATCTCGTCACCAACGCGCGCGAGCGCGGCGCGGAGCTGCTCGCCGGAGCGCGCGCGACGATGGAGCGGTTTCCCGCGGTGATCGCGGACGCGCGCGGCGAACACAAGCGCGCCGAAAATTGGCGCCTGCACGTGACCGCGCTGAAAGCGTCGCTCGAACGCGAAGGCTGGGACGGTGAATGGTACCGCCGCGCGTATTTCGACGACGGCACGCCGCTGGGCTCGGCCACAAATCAGGAATGCAAGATCGACTCGATCGCGCAATCCTGGGCGGTGATCAGCGGCGCG
>Ga0209624_10004008_pt1 | contig 10236 bp, 7 predicted proteins | sample JacPinW_OM2H0_O1_FD_188565 | JGI IMG/M metagenome (GOLD analysis project Ga0209624, IMG submission 188565) | Forest soil microbial communities from Algoma, Ontario, Canada - Jack Pine, Ontario site 1_JW_OM2H0_O1 (SPAdes) (version 2) | ecosystem: Environmental > Terrestrial > Soil > Boreal... | reverse complement strand
CCCGCTCGGCGCCACCCACTCCTTGATACTGTTGTTGCCGCTATCGGCGAAGTACACGTTGCCCGCTGCGTCCACGGCCACACCCGTAGGATTGCTCAATCCCGTTCCAGCCAATGTGGTCATTTGCTGCATCGCCACATTCCATTCGTCGATGGCGTTGTTGCTGGTATCCGAAAAGTAGACGTTGCCCTCCCCATCCACGGCCACTCCGGAGGGATTGCTGAGACCTGAGACTAACGTGGTCAATTGTTGACTGGCGGCGCCGATCTCTTCGATGGCGTGATTGCCGCTGTCGGCGATATATACATTTCCAACCCCATCCACCGCGACCGACGCGGGACTGCTCTGCGAGGAAGAAAGGACCACCGTCTGCGTGCCGGCACTCCATTCTTTGATGGCGTTGCTGCCGGTATCAGCGATATACACGTCACCCAGACCATCTACCGCCACGCCCTGTGGATTGTTTAATCCGGACGCTACGAGCGGCGTCACCAGTATTGTCGGCACATAACTCGTGCCCACCTGCGTCACAGTGAACGTCAAACCGGAGATGGTAAGGGTTCCGGTCTGCGCGGTTGCATTCGGATTGGCAGCGTAGGTGAACTGGATCAGAGCGTTTCCGCTGCCGCTGGTGCTGCCAGCCGATAGCTGCAGCCAGGGGGCGTTGCTGCTTGCGGTCCAGGATACGCTAGACAAAAGCAGCACGCTGCCGCTACCCGCGGCGCTCCCTACGGTCGCCGAGGAGGCGCCCAAGTAGTTCACGTAGCTATAGACCAGATTGGTCAGTGTGAATGTCGCGCTCAACGTGTTCACGCTCGCAGTGACGGTGAACGTTCCCGCGATGCCGTTGGCCGTCAGCGCAGGCGCGGTTGCGTTGCCGGTGGAGTCTGTCAGAATCGGCATGGGCGGAGTCGTGTTGAATGTCCCGCTCGCCCCGCTTGCCCCCGGCGTGATCGTAAATGTCACAGCCACTCCGGGAAGGGCGATGCCGTTGGCATCGGTTACCGTTACTTGCAGTGGCGCAGGAAAGGCCTGGCCCGTTGGTGTGCTTTGGCCATCGCCCGAGGATTTGGTCAGCGTTGTGGGAACATCCGCGCTCTGCGTCACCGTAACCTGCTGGCCGAGCACCGTGATGTGTGCCACGCGGCTGGTTAGCGACGTGTTCGCCAGGAATGCAAACCCGATCGCACCACTGGTAGTGCTTGTGATCGTGAGCCACGCTTGGTCGCTCGAAGCCGCCAGCGGTATCGCGGCCCCTAACATCTGCACCGGGACCGAATCCGAGCCCGCTTGAGGTCCTTCCGTGATGCTGGTCGGCAGGCTAAGGAACCCGGACGCGAGTTGCACGATCGAACTCGTATCCGTATTCGCGATGTAGAAGTTGCCTTGCCCGTCGGTGGCTATGCCAAACGAGCCATTCACTCCCGACGAGGCCAGCGTGCTCACCGATTGGCTTGCGGCGCTCCATTCCTTGAGTGCGTTGTTATTACCGTCCACCAGATAAACGTTGTCCTGTCCATCCAGCGCTACGGCATTTGGAAAGCTCAGGCCCACGGATATCAAGCTGGTAACCAGCTGCGTGGTTGGGTTCCACTCCTTGATCGCATTGTTCCGGAAGTCTGCGATGTACACATTACCCAGCGCGTCCACGGCGACACCAGTGGGATTATTCAGGCCCGATCCGACGAGCGTGGTCACTTGCTGGCCGGTTGGGTTCCATTGCTTGATCGCGTTGTTGGCGAAATCGGCAATGTAGACATTGCCCTGGCCATCCACCGCCACTGCGACGGGGAAATTCAGGCCGGAGGAAACCAACGTAGTCAACTGTTGCGTTGCCGGGCTCCACTCCTCAATCGCGTTGTTGTAGGAGTCCGCGATATACACATTGCCCCGGGCGTCCACGGCAACTCCGTGGGGCGCGTTGAGCCCCGCCGATACCAGTGTTGTCATCTGCTGGGTGGAGGCGATCCACTCGCGGATGGCGTTGTTCCCGGTGTCGGCAATGTAGAGATTGCCGCTGGCGTCGATTGCCACCGCATACGGCAGGTTCAACCCCTGCGATATGAGTGTGGTCAATACATTGAGCGGCACAAAACTGCTGCCGGCCTGCGTAACCGTGAAGGTTTGACCCGCGATGGTCAGCGTGCCAGCCTGTGCTCCGGCGTTGGAGTTTGCATCATAGCTGAACTGAACCAATGCACTGCCGGTGCCACTGGCGCTTGATGATCCCAAGTGCAGCCAAGATGCATTGCTGGTGGCAGTCCAGGCCGCTGTGGGGGGCGAGGCAACAAGTTGAACCGAGGCGTTTCCTGCCGCGGCGCCCACCACAATCGCCGTCGTACTCAGGTTGAAGCTCGCGTCTTGAGCCGGCAGCAGGCACGGCAACAAGATCCAAGCGAATTTCATGCTTGGAGATCCATCAATCGTAAATGCCGAGACATCCCCAGGATTTTTTCCATGGAACCGTGTACTCAGCGATTCTACGAGGGACCGCCTCTATGGAATCCGTTTGTTGGCATTTTAGCCGATGTCATATGGTAAAGCCCAGCTTTATTTAGAATTTCTGTGGCGAAGTAAGCTGAGGTACTGTCCGCTCGGTGTTTTTCTGAAGCCGGGCGCTCCGGTTGGCCATTTGTTCGAGGCGTGGTTCGTGACCTATCCTCGGGGGCGCCCGCCGATAATCGCATTCCGCGATCAGCATGGCGCATTAAAATAACGCTGGTAAACGCTAGCCGGCGGAAGTTCTCGAACTTGCAGACGGACGATCATTAAAGTACTTTCAGCTACTTAAGAGATTCGCAGGTGCATTGTCCTGCGATTCGGAATAACGCGAGCGGTCGCGTTATTCTTGACGTTTATGCCGCGCAAGGATGAGGTCAACCGTATATCAAATGTTTCCGCCGAGCTGAAGAAGCCGCTGGAGGAATTGCAGGCACGCGAGAATGAACGCAACCAAGAATACGAGCAGTTCCGGACCACAATTTCTGGCTTGGCGCCGCTTGATAGAGCGGCAGCATGGCTAGCCTACGTCGCTGAGCACCGAGAATGCGACGGCGATCTGGAGGCACTCGTCTTCTTGGCGAGCCGGGGACGTGATGTGAGCAGCGCGGCCCAGGAGTTATTGGGCGAATGGAAAGAGGCAGAGAAAGAAACGATCGCCGGCTACAACAAGGAATTCCGGAAACGCGATGGTTCGATCGCGGCGATCGACGACGTCAAAGCGATACCACATTTCTTTCTCCCAAATTTCTGGTGGGGTAGGCGCGAGCAAGAGCACACCCTTGCCGCGACCATGCTTCGAGCGGTGGAATGGTGTCAGATCGGTGGATTCGCGCACTGGTGGGAGCGGCTTGCCCGGGAAGCCAGCGAGGACGTGTCATCCGGATTCCAACGTGTCGCCGGCGCGTTTTGGCTTTTCGCGATGTGCCGCTCAGATTATGCCGTTAAACATATGCCGAAGGTACTGAAGAGGGCCCTCGATGCCATCGCGGTACCGCGAGTGAATGGGCGGCCTCCGTGGCGAGACGAGAGCCATGACGAAGTGCTTCGGAAGATAACGATTTCAGATAGCATTCCCTGTGCAAGCGCCATTGTTTTTGCCGAGCACCGGCTTCACTACGAATCAGGCTTTAAAGATGAAGCGCTCGCAGCCATTCAGGGGCATTGCGATAACTGCTCCTGGCCTAGGTGGACGGACAGAGCAATCCCGTCGATCGAAGCCACGGCGATGGCGATGCACGCTTTGGGCGTTGCTCGGCCTATGGGCTGGGAACTCATGATGGCCGGTGCCAGGTCATGGCTGATGACGAAACAGCACGAGGACGGCTTCTGGCAGGAGCACGGAGCACCGGATCTTGTGTACTTGACCGTCCTCGTTCTGGATGCACTGAGTCTAGCAACTCAACCGGCGGGCGCCTTGACCTTCGGATGGCAGGCTGTGACAACCTCGACTCAGGGCGATCAGACGAAATCACAAGAGCGGCATGTTCCGGTATCAGCTGCAGAGCTTACGTGGGACGGCACCGCAGAAGAGCGGCGCGCGGCGGTCGACGCCTACCTACAGGAAGTGTTGGATAAGACTGGTGAGAAGCTTACGAGGAAATCCATCTGGATGAAAGCGGGCTACAAGAACCGCAGCGAATTTGAGCGTTGGGAGCGTGCCGATTCCCGGGCAACCAAGACTGCACACAACACCTTTGTTCGCGTCCTAACCGATAAACCGCACCTGAATCCGACCGGCAGAAGCCGAACTCCATAAAGGACAGTCAACAGAGTGGTTTTAGCTAGCTAAGAGACTGGAGGTACATGATGACCTTTGGTTTGGAATAAGCGCGAGCGGTCGCGCTATTCTTGACGTTTATGCCGCGCAAGTCAAAGGACAAGCCCCAGTCGGAGATGGACCTCATCATGGACGGGTTCGAGACAAGGTGGGCGTCCGAGGTCGAACGGCGCGATGAGAAGAGGAAAGATTACGAGCAGCTCCGGGCTACGATTTCTGGCTTGGCGCCGCTGGATAGGGCGGCAGCATGGCTAGCCTACGTCGCTGAGCACCGAGAATGCGACGGCGATCTGGAGTCAATCACTTTCTTGGCCAGCCGCGGTCGCAACATCGACAACCTAGTGCAGAAGGTAATCGGGGAATGGAAAGAAGCAGAGAAAAAGCGTATCGCTGACTACAACAAGGAGCTCCAGCAACGGGGTGGTTCGCGCGTGACAGTCAACGATGTCGCCACGACATTACTAGGCTTTCTCCCAAATTTCTGGCGGGGCAGAGGTGACCAACGGCATAGCATTGACGCGACCATGCTGAGAGCGGTCGAGTGGTGTCGGGTCGGCGGATTCGAACACTGGTGGGAGCGGCTCGCTCAGGACGCGATCGAGGACATGATGTTGGGGGGAAGCTTTGAAGATGTCTCGCGTGCATTTTGGCTGTTTGCGATGTGCCGCTCCGATTATGCCGTTAAACTCATGCCGAAGGCACTTCACCGTGCGCTGGACGGCGTCGGGGTGCGGCGGGTGGGTGGGAGACTCCCTTGGCAAACCGTGGACCTTGAAGAGGTGCCAGGGAAGATAACGATTCGAGACAGCATTCCCTGGGCAAGCGCTGTTGTTTTTGCAGAGCACCGGCTTCACTACGAATCAGGCTTTAAGGACCAAGCGATTGCAGCCATTATGCGGCATCAAGAAGATGGCTCCTGGCGTTGGCGCCACGACGAAGGGCCGTCGATCGAAGCCACGGCGATGGCAATGCATGCTCTGGGCATGGCTCGCCCGATGGGCTGGGAACTTGCGATGGCCGGTGCAAGGTCATGGCTCATGAAGGAACAGCATGAGGACGGCTACTGGGACGAGCCAGGGGCATCGGATCATGTTTTTATAACCGTTCTGGTTCTTGATGCACTGAGTCTGGCAAGTCAACCGTCTGGCCCATTGACCTTCGGATGGCAAGCTACGACGACCTTTGCTCAAGGCGACCAAGCGAAACCACAAGGGCCACGCGTTCCAGCCACTGCGGCTGAGCTTACCTGGGATCGTACCGCAGAAGAGCGAAAGGCGGCCGTAGACGCATACATTCAGGAAGTATGGGAAAGGACCAATAAGAAGATCACGAGGAAATCCATCTGGTTGAAAGCGCGGTACGAAAGCCCAACCGAGTTTGAACGCTGGCAACGCAAGGATCCGCGCACAACCAGAAATGTCCACGAGCGTTTTGTGCGCATCCTAATCGAAAAACCGCACCTGAAGCTCAAAGAGTAACGCCCTCTTCACTTTTCCCGCATCTCCCCGCATTTCCCCGCACACTCCCGCATTGCTTCCCCGCATAGCGGGGGCCTCAAACTGCCAGCAGGAGGTAAGAAATGAATTCAAGAATACTTGCAGATCGGATCGAGATCGTAGAGGTCGAGCGCCTGGAGCCAAGTGCACGGAACGCGCGAACGCACTCTGAGAAACAGATAGCGGAGATCGCCGGAAGCATGAAGGCTTTCGGCTTTATGGTGCCAGTCCTCGTGGATACCGACAAGGTTATCATCGCCGGCCACGGACGAGTTTTAGCGGCCCGCAAATTGGGGCTGGAGCGTGTACCCGTTATCGTAGTCAATCACCTTACCGAAGCCGAGAAGAGGGCGTATGCCCTGGCCGACAACAAGATTGCCCTCAATGCGGATTGGGATGAGGCGTTGCTGCGCGTCGAGCTGGAGGCGCTCACCGAAGAGGGGATGGACCTGGCGGTCGCGGGCTTCAGCCAACAGGAGTTCAACGAGTTGATCGACGAGCTCGAGTCTCAAGTTCGAGAGCCCGACGAAGATGAGGTTCCGGACGCGGAAGGCGACGCAGTCAGCCGCGCGGGCGATCTCTGGCTGCTTGCTGAACACAAGTTATTGTGCGGCGACGCGATCGATCCCGCCAGTTTCGCGACGTTGCTAGACGGGCAGGTGGCGGATACGGTGTTTACCGACCCACCGTATAACGTTGCCTATCACTCACCGTCGAATGGCGCGACCATTGCCAACGACGACCAGGGCGCCGCCTTCGCCGGCTTTCTCAGTGGCGCCTGTTCCAATTTGCTGCAGTTTTCCCGTGGTGCGTGCTACATCTGCATGGCTTGCGCGGAGATCCACACACTGCACGCCGCATTCACAAGCGCAGGCGGCCACTGGTCGACGTTCATTATCTGGGGAAAGAGCACATTTACCCTCGGCCGCTCAGATTACCAACGGCAATACGAGCCGATCCTTTACGGCTGGCGAGAGGGCGGCTCTCACTACTGGTGCGGCGCACGTGATCAAGGTGATCTGTGGCTCTTCGATAAGCCGCGTGCCAATGTCCTCCATCCGACGATGAAGCCAGTGGAACTCATCGAACGCGCGGTACTGAATAGCAGCCGTCGTGGCGGCATCGTGCTGGATCCGTTCGCAGGTTCCGGCTCCACCCTGATCGCGTGTGAAAAGACCGGACGGTCTGCGAGGCTTATCGAGTTCGAACCCCGCTATTGCGACGTGATCATTCGGCGCTGGCAAGAATTCACAGAGCAGGATGCAATCCTGTCAGGCTCCGGAATGACTTTCGCCCAGACCAGGGCAGAGCGCAAAGCAACTGAGCAGGATGCTGGTAGCGATAATGAGGGGGCTTAGGAGAGCGGGCGCATGGCGAGAGGGCGCCCGTTCGAACCGGGCAACACATTCGGAAAAGGTAGGCCCCGCGGCAGCCGAAACAAGACGACCAAAGCTGCGCTGGAACTAATAAACAGCCATTCCGAGCCCGTAGTGCGCAAGGTAATCGTGATGGCGTTACAGGGCAATGAGACGATGCTGCGCGCATTATTCGATCGGATTGTGCCTGCGCGACGCGAGACGCCCGTCAACATCGGGAAGCTTCCAACGACTACGATCGATGACCTCGGTAAGGCAAATGAGCAGCTAGTGAAGCTGGTCTCATCAGGCAAGCTCACGATCACGGAAGCGAACGGCCTAGCTGATCTTATCGAAAAGCAACGCAAACTTTTCGAGATCGAAGAATTGGAACGACGGGTCAAGGTACTGGAGTCAAAACCATGAGCCTGCGTGGTCTGCGAAGGCGATTGGACGAGCTGGAAAGCAAGCAGAGGAATATGCTGACCCAAGCCATCATGCGTACCTTCCCGGACTGGTTGGATTCCGATGCGCGGCGACTCGGATGGGCCGGGGAATCGTCTGACGAAGTACCGGTCAGTTGGAAGTATGATGCTCTGCCGGCACAGCGCGAGTTCCATACCGACTTAGAAACGCGGTTCAAAGGCTACAGCGGCCCGATTGGTTCCGGAAAGTCACATGCCCTCGCCTATGAGGCGCTACTGCTGAGCCGATTGAATCCCGGCCTGCTGGGCTTGGTGGGGGCGCCCACATATCGGATGTTGCAGGATTCCACCCAACGGACATTTTTTGAGGTTCTGGAAACCGAGGGTGTCGTCTACCACTTCAACAAACAAGACGATCGTCTGCGGTTTACTTCCAATGGTTCTGAGATCCTATTCCGAACCATGGAAAATCCCGAGCGTTTACGCGGTCCGAATCTTGCCTGGTTCGCGTTGGATGAGCTTACCTATACACGGGAGGACGCTTGGACCCGATTACTCGGCCGCCTCAGACATCCCCAAGCTCGGCGTCTGTGCGGATGCGCCGTATGGACTCCCAGAGGCTATGACTGGGTCCATCACCGGTTCATCGAGCAGCAAAGTCCTGATTACTGTCTGATTCAAGCGAGCCCGAGAGAGAATGTTCACTTGCCGGAGGACTTCTACAATCGCCTGAAGGATTCGTATTCGGAGCTTTTCTATCGCCAAGAAGTCTTAGGTGAATACCTGGATATCTATGGCGGGAACGCGTACTTCGCTTTCTCCGACGAGAATATTGACGAAGCAGTCTACAATCCGAACCTGCCCCTCTACTGGGCTCTCGATTTCAATGTCGACCCCATGTGTTCGGTGATCTGCCAGGTTCACGAATGGAAGCGCACTCCGTGGGCGACCGGCTCCTACGAGCAAAGGAGAGTCGTGCGTGTGCTGGATGAAATCGTTCTGCCCAATAGCAACACTGTGGAGACTGTCGAGGAGTTCATCCGCCGGGCTGAGATTCTCATGGGTACCCAGTCGAAGGTCATGGTAAACATCTATGGCGACGCAAGCGGCAACAGCCGCAGCTCAAAGTCCGGACGAACAGATTATGACCTGATCCAGAAAGCTTTTCGCCACCATCCTGAGTTCAAAGTGTCGCTTCGACAGAACACCGGCAATCCCTTGGTACGCGACCGCGTGAATACGATGAACAACGCTCTATGCAGTGTCTCAAAAGAACGAAATGTGCTGATCGACCCCAAGTGCCGCGAGCTCGTCAAGGACCTACGCCAAGTTCGATGGAAGCGAGACGCCGCCGGAAATACGGTCGGAGACTTGGATAAATCGGATCCACAGCGGACGCATGTGAGTGACGCTCTGGGCTATTTGGTCGGCAAAGAGTTTGGAGTGGATACCCGCGTACCTGAGAAGTTGCTGTTCCCCTGGAATAATTAGCCGAGCGCTGGGAAGCCGGATACGTTGCGAGCGGGGAAAGGCACCTGGTCGGGCTGGCACGGTACGACGGGTGGAGATCTTCTCTTCTGTCCCCGACATGTTTCTCGCCACGCGGAGTTAGGAACCCTCGGACGATTTCGATCGGCGGTGTTCTTGACTTGGAGGTTCGTAGTGGCAGCGTCTCACCGACCCAAGCTTTACAGCCCCAATAGAATCCGAACTCGATCCTCAACTTGCTCGAGGGTTGCTGAGGAGACTCGCCCTCGGAGCCGCTTGAGCCTTAGTTTCGAAACGGATCGCAGGTTCTCGCATTGGATGAAGCTCTCAGCAGTTAGGCCGGCCTCGGGCGGGCGGACACTTACATGCCAGCGAATCTTCCGCTGAGTACGTGTCAGAGGCACTGCTACGACGAGCTCCGCCGCGCCTTCATTGAATAGATCAACAGAGAGAATGAGGGCAGGCCTGGCCCCCGCCTGTTCGTGGCCCATTATGGGATTCAGGTCCAGATCCCAAACATCTCCGCGCAAAGGTTCTGGCGTACTCACTCCTTGGAGATTCCATCAGCCACCGTTTTTTCCCACAGCTCCCGATCGCACAGTTCCTGCTTCCATGCTTTCACATCACCTTTCAGTGCCACGAAATCTGCGTTGGCTGCGCGGAGGAACCTCTCCCGGCGATACCGTTCGATGGCATCGTCCAGGACGGATTGCATGGACTGCTGCTGCTCCTCGGCCAATTGGCGAAGCAGTTCGTGAGCACGCGGGCTGATGCGAACGTTGGGGGTGCGGGTCGTAGACCTCATCGTCTAGATGATACCGTATGTGGGCTTTCTTGTCTACAGATTTGCTTACAATCTGGCGCATTCCATCGCATACACGCGCTGAGGCGATAGCACCTCGCGAAGCCCATTCTCCTGGCCAGGCGCCCGCGATGAAGCAACGTACGCGGTGGGTAAGCGATATCTGCCAATCAGATTCTTGGTCTCCTCGAATCTCTCGGTAGCTATCACGAGACATCAAGGAAGCCCGGGACCGCGAGGGGCTTCGGGAAGGGGACGCTTTGGGGCGATCCCGAGGCTAATAACTAGTCTCCTGTCTCAGTTAATTCTTTACAACGCCGGACCTTGTCGAGAATGACGTCGGCCGAGGCTTTCCAGACAAACGGGACGGGTTGGCCGTTCCATGTGGCCA
>Ga0209624_10004007_pt1 | contig 10239 bp, 4 predicted proteins | sample JacPinW_OM2H0_O1_FD_188565 | JGI IMG/M metagenome (GOLD analysis project Ga0209624, IMG submission 188565) | Forest soil microbial communities from Algoma, Ontario, Canada - Jack Pine, Ontario site 1_JW_OM2H0_O1 (SPAdes) (version 2) | ecosystem: Environmental > Terrestrial > Soil > Boreal... | reverse complement strand
ACCGATCTTCGAGCAGATTGAAGTAAACCCAGTTACTGGCGCGGCGCCGTTTACAAGACCTCGCTATTTCCGGTCGTCGAACTACGGCGTGTTCATCCAGAACGACTGGAAAGTACGGCCGAACCTGACGCTGAATCTGGGCCTGCGATGGGAATACTATGCGCCGCCGACGGAAGCCGCCGGACATCTGGCGAACTTCGAACCGACGAATGACCCGGTGAACGGGTTGGCGGATGGCAGGGCGACGAATCCCAGCCAGATGTGGAACCCAACCTGGCGGAATTTCGGCCCGCGCATCGGCTTCGCCTGGAGCCCTATAGTGACGAACAATAAGATGGTGGTGCGCGGCGGATTTGGAATCGCGTATGACCGCTTCGATGATGTGACATTCAATAACACGCGCAACAATCCGCCGTACGTGGCGAACTATGGAGTCTGTTGCGGAACAGCGCCCGGGGAGTTCGGCACGCCATTTCTCAACGGGCAGATCGTTTTTGCCACGGGCGCGAGCAATTCTCCTACAAGCTATCCTGCAATTCCCGCGTTGGCCACGCCCATAAACCCGGCGAATGGATTGCCGGAGATTTTGCCCGGACAGGGCGCGCCTAACATCTATTCCAATCCCGCGTATATGCCTGTGCCTTATGTTTATCTTTACTCGCTTCAGGTGCAAACCACTCTACCGAAAAACTGGGTGGCGACCATTGGCTATCAGGGAAGCGCCAGCCACGACCTGACGCGGATTAAGAATCTGGCGTACTTCTATCCGGTGACAAATCCGGATGTGTTCCAGGTGTTTACCCCCACGCCGGATACAACGGCGAATTTCAATGCGCTTAATACCCAACTCGAACATCGGTTCCATCACGGCTTGACGGCGAATTTTCTGTATACCTACAGCAAGTCGATTGACGAGATTTCGGCTGAAGGGCCCGGCTTTACGACGAATCAAACGTATCCGATTTCAAATGCCACCGAGTACGGTCCTTCCGACTACGATGCCACGCACAACCTGCGGGTGTTTGGCGTATGGGAGTTGCCGATAGCCCGCGATCAGAAAACTCTTCTGGGGAAGATTGTGGGCGGTTGGGAGCTGAACGGAATCTACCAGTTCCATTCGGGATTTCCGTGGACGCCGGTGGCCAGCAACCTTTGTCCAGTTCTGGGAGCAACCAGTCTGTGCCCGATACGGCCTATCGCTTACAACGGCGGCGCGGGAGACAATCACGATACAAATGCGTTTCTGCCGCCGACATCGTCCAACTTTCCTGCGATTGCTGCCGCAAACGCCGTGAATCCATATTTCACTTTGCAGACAACGGGCACAACCCCCGACTTTCCTGGAATCGGGCGCAATACTTTTCGCGGGCCGAGATATAACGATGTCGATCTCGGCATTGCGAAACAGTTCGGGCTGCCCTCGATGAAATTCTTCGGTGAAAACGCCGGGATAGAGTTGCGCATGAATCTGTACAACGCGTTCAACAAGCTCAATCTGGCCCCCTTCACGTTTGGCAGCACATCGACGGTCATCAGTTCGTCGCAGACCACTACGGCGAGTGGCGCGATTGTGCCGCTTGCCAACCCATTGTTTGGGACGGCGACGGCGGGCCTGGCTGGAAGAGTGATGGAGTTGCAGGCGCGATTTCACTTTTAGCACACGTCACGGCGACTTAACCAATTCGCTACCGGGCGATCATGTGCTGTTGCGCGGCGCTGGTTCGCTCGTATATTTAGCGTTGGTTGCTGTCTCCGCAAGAACTCTCGTTGAGGATGGTGCGGGAATAAGAGCCTACAATTCTGTCTTCATCATGCGGCGTTCTAAACCCCAGTGTACGCATGCTCTCATGGCATCCGCCCCTGCGGCATGCGCGAGGCGCTGGTCTCATCTTCTCGGCTTTTTGATTCTGATTTCCATCTCTTGCTGCGCGGCCCCGGTCACCGACTATTACAACCACGTCGTTTTCGACAACAGCATCACGCCGGACTACTACTACTACAGTACCGGCAGATCGGTGTTTCCCAGTTCCGTCGAGTTGCTTTCGGGTGCGTTGCCGGTGGAGAAGAAGAATTTCTTTACGGCTCCGAATGCGCTGCGCCTGCACTGGCGTTCCGTAACCGGCGGAAGCTGGGAGACGGAAGTACGCGTGGTCAGCATGCGCAACCGGCTCTTGGATTTTCGCGGCGACACGCTTTACATGTGGTGTTATTCACCGGAAGCGATTCCCGCGGCGGACTTGCCCTTCATTCAACTGGAAGACGAACAGCATGATTTTACGGCACCCGTAAAGTTGGATACGGGCGGCGACGTACCCGCCAAGAAGTGGTTCCAGGTGCGGCTTCCGCTGAGCGAGTTTGTTACCGCATCCATTCATCCCTTTCAGCCGCGAGATCTGCACAGTGTCCACTTCGGTCAGAGCGAGGCCGACGATACGCCGCGCACCTTGATCATCGACGAAATTAAGATCGACGATAAAAGTGACGCATCCCCGGTCTCGTCCGAGATCAGGAGCGCTCCTTCGCCGCCGCAAGATGTGCAGGCGAAAGGCTACGATCGCCACATCGACATCAGCTGGACTCCTGTCGCGGACAACGATCTGCAAAGTTACGCGATCTACCGCTCGCTTGGGGGCCATAAATTCCAGCCTATCGGGATTCAGCTAGCCGGCCTCAATCGCTACGCGGACTTTGTTGGACGATCGGGAGTAAAGGCTTCCTACCGTGTGAAGGCGGTTGACCGCGCCTACCGGCAATCTGCCTTTTCTCAATCGGCAAGCGCCGCGACCAGAGAGCTTTCCGACGATGAGTTGCTCACCATGTTGCAGGAGGCCTGCTTTCGCTATTACTGGGAAGGCGCTCACCCCATCGCCGGGGCAACGCTGGAAAACATCCCCGGAGACGAGCGCATTGTCCCTACGGGCGCCACGGGCTTCGGCATCATGGCGCTCATCGTCGGAGTGGATCGCGGCTTTATTACTCGCGACCAGGGCATCGAACGTCTTACGCAAATCCTCGACTTTCTGGAAAAAATCCCGCGCTATCACGGAGCGTGGTCCCATTTTCTAAACGGCAACAGTGCGCAGAGCATGTTTGTCTTTGGCATGTTCGATAACGGCGGCGATCTGGTGGAAACCTCGTTCCTGATGGAGGGATTGTTGACTGCGCGTCAGTACTTCAAAGGAACCAGCGAGCCCGAACAAAATCTGTATCAGAGAATCACGCATCTGTGGGAGACGGTCGAGTGGGACTGGTACCGGCGCTCGCCGCAGAACAATGCGTTGTTATGGCACTGGTCGCCGCAATGGTCCTGGTTTATCGATCACCGGCTTACCGGATTCAACGAAACCATGATCACGTATTTGCTCGCCATTGCTTCGCCGACGCATCCCGTTTCGGCCGACCTCTATTACACGGGCTGGGCGGGCCAGTCGCCCGACGCGGTTGCCTATCGCACGGGATGGTCGGGCTCCACGGAAGGCGATCGTTATCAAAACGGTCATACGTATTACGGCATCAAGCTCGACGTGGGCGTGGGCACGGGCGGACCGCTGTTTTTCACGCAATATTCGTTTATGGGTTTTGATCCGCGAAACATTCACGATCGCTATACCGACTATTTCGAGAACAACCGCAACATGGCGCTGATCAATCTCGCCTACTGCGAGGCGAATGTGGGACACTTTTTGGGGTATGGGGCCAACGATTGGGGACTGACGGCCAGCGACGATCAGTTGGGATATTTAGCGCACGCTCCGGACCGCTCGACCGACGACGGCACTATCACGCCGACGGGCGCGCTCGCGTCGTTTCCGTACACCCCAGAAGCTTCCATGGCTGCGCTAAAGTTTTTTTATCGCGATTTGGGCGACCGGCTGTGGGGAGTGTACGGTCCACACGACGCCTTCAATCTCACGAGAAACTGGTTTTCTCCGGTTTATATGGGACTCGATCAGGCTCCCATCGTGGTGATGGTGGAAAACTATCGCACAGGCTTGATCTGGAAAATGTTCATGTCGAACCCGGAGATCCAACCTATGTTGGATAAAATCGGTTTCAAGAAGGATGATGCTGCCGCGCCCGTGCCTCCGGCGGCGGCGCCGTAAGCAATAGTCTGTCGGGAAGGGGAAGGTTTATGTCGTATACACGGCGTGACATTCTCGCGGGGGCAGGAGTCGCCGGCATTGCGGCGATGGTGCGTCCTTTTGTGAAGCGAGCTTCGGCATCGGTTGCGGCAGTGGGCCTGGCAACGAGCGGTGCGGACAGTTGTCCCTTTCGGCTGAGCGTCATTAATGACGAGATCACTCAGGATTTTGAGAGGGCTTGCCAGATCGCATCCGCGGATTTTGGTCTGCGCTGGATCGAGCTGCGTTCGATGTGGAACAAGAACATTACCGAGCTCAGCGCAAAAGAAATTGAGGATGCGCGAAAGATCCTCGACGAACACAAGCTGCGCGTGACCGATATCGCCAGTCCACTGTTCAAGACGGACTGGCCGGGCGCTCCGCGATCGTCGCAGAGTGAAAGCCGCGACCAGTTTCATGCGGACTTCGACGCGCACGCCCAGGACAAACTCCTTGAACATTGCGTTGAGCTGGCCAAATCTTTCAACACAGATCGTATTCGCTGCTTCGATTTCTGGAGGCTGGACGATCAGAAGCCGTACAGGGAGGCCATCAATGCCAGGTTGCGGGGGGCGGCGGAGCGCTGCGCCAAAGACAATCTCGTGCTCCTGCTCGAAAACGAAATGGCGTGCAACACCGCGACTGGCGAAGAATCCGCAGCCTTGCTACAGGCGATTCCCAACAAGAACTTCATGCTCAATTGGGATCCCGGCAATGCCGCCGCTCTTGGCAGCACACCATATCCCGACGGTTACCGGCTGCTGCCCAAAGATCGCATTGGTCATTGCCACTGCAAAGACGTAGTGCGCAAACCGGATCACAAATACGAGTGGGCTCCAGTGGGCAGCGGTGTCATCGATTGGGCCGGCCAATTCCAGGCTTTGCAGCGCGATGGGTTTTATTTCGCGGTGAGCCTTGAAACGCACTGGCGCGGCGCTGGTTCGGCGGAAGCTTCCACCCGCATCAGCATGGACGGGCTAAAGAAGACGCTGGCCAAAGCTGGAATCTCCTGCTGACGTCTTCGTCGGTTACGGTGAAGCGTGGCGAATTCTGACAATCCGGTCGATCCCATCGAACTCGCGCTGTTTCAGAGCGCGACGCATTCCGTTGCCGAGGAGATGGGCGCCGCGCTGCGGCGGACTTCATTCTCTCCCAACATCAAAGAGCGGCGCGATTATTCCTGCGCGGTTTTCGATCCTCTGGGCAATGTCATCGCCATGGGCGATCACATGCCGGTACATCTGGGATCAATGCCGATGTCGGTGCAATCGGCGGTGCGTGCGCTTGAGTTGAGCCGTGGCGATGTCGCTTTGTTGAACGATCCTTTTGCGGGAGGCACGCATCTGCCGGATCTGACGATGGTGCTTCCGGTGTTCGGTGAGAACGCCGCGACGCCTGTATTTTATGTGGCGGCGCGGGCCCACCACGCCGATGTTGGCGGTACCTATCCGGGATCGATGGGGCCTTGCCAGGAGATCTATCAGGAGGGTTTGCGCATTCCGCCGGTACGCTTAGTCAAAGGATACGCGATTGATCGGGAGCTACTTAGCCTGCTGCTTCACAATGTGCGGACGCCGGTAGAGCGTGAGGGAGATTTGATGGCGCAGATCGGCGCCTGCCGCGTGGGCGAAGTGCGTTTGCAGGATTTGATTGCAAAGTACGGCGCGGGATCGATTCACAAACTCGCAGGCGAACTTCTCGCCTACTCGGAACGGTTGACACGCGCCGAACTGGGGCGCATGCCCGCGGGAGAATTCATCGCCGAAGACTTTCTCGACAACGACGGCTATAGCGAGACTCCGGTCAAGATCCGAGTATCGATTACCATCGATCCACGGCGGCAATCGGCTGGCATTGATTTCACCGGATCCAGCCCACAGGTAGCGAGCAGCATCAACGCCGTTTACGCGATCTCTTATTCGGCCGCATATTACGTTATCCGCTGTTTGCTTCCGCCGCAGTCGCCGGCCACGAGCGGACTGATGCGACCGATTGAGCTAATCGCTCCTGAAGGTACGATCGTGAATGCGCGGCCTCCGGCGGCGGTGGCCGCGGGGAATGTGGAAACCTCGCAGCGAATTGTCGACGTGCTAATGCGGGCGCTCGCACAAGCCATTCCGGAACGCGTACCCGCTGCGAGTTCCGGGACGATGAACAATCTGACTATCGGTGGAATTGACCCGCGGAACAATCTTCCGTTTGCTTATTACGAAACAGTCGCTGGAGGTATGGGCGCTGGTCCGGCAGCCGACGGAATCTCTGGCGTACACACGCACATGACGAATTCCCTGAATACGCCCGCCGAGGCGCTGGAGTACGCATATCCCTTGCGCGTGAAACGTTACAGCTACCGGCGCGGATCGGGCGGAAACGGCAAGCGCCGTGGCGGTGATGGGATCGTTCGCGAGATCGAACTGCTGGCGGACGCCCAAGTCACACTTCTGTCGGATCGCCGACGCTTTGCACCATATGGTTTGTCGGGTGGCGAACCCGGCGCGACTGGCCGAACGCAGCTGATTACGAGCGATGGCGAAAGAGAACTGCCGGGTAAATGCAGCATCGCTGCCCGTAAGGGAGATGTCATTCGAATCGCGACTCCCGGCGGCGGCGGTTGGGGTGCGAAGAGTGCCGATTGAGCTCGACTGTTTTTGATCGGTGGAGACACCAGCTTCCTCCCGTCTATAATCGCGGCATTGTGCAAGCCTTCGTTCGCGATGTGCGCTTTGGCGCTCGCATGCTGACTAAGAGTCCCGGATTCACCATCGCAGCGATTCTCACTCTTGCCCTGGGAATCGGCGCAAACACGGCGATCTTCACCGTGACCAACGCGCTACTGCTGCGGCCGTTTCCTTACCATGCGCCAGAGCAGCTTGTGAGCCTGGTAGCGAGAGACAAGACCAGTGACATGGAGGGAACGCTGCCGCGGTACGAACTGCTGCGAGATCGCAACCAGTCATTCGAGTCGGTGGCAGCGTGGGCGAATGACACTTTTAATTTGACGGGACACGGCGAGCCGTTGCAGGTGCAGGTGGCGCGCGTGTCGCCTAACTTTTTTTCGACGCTGGGAGTGACGCCGCAGCTTGGACGCACGTTCACGGAAGAAGAAGGCCGTCCGGAAGGCGAGCCTGTTGTAATGCTCGGCGATTCCATGTGGCGGACCCGATATGGCAGCGACCGAAATATTGTTGGCCAGACGGTGACACTCGATGGGACGCCCCACGTCATAGTGGGCGTGCTGCCGGCTGACGTTCAATTTCCGTTCGTTGGCGCGACTGACATCTGGACGCCGCGTTACTTCGAGCTCACGATCATGACTCCGCAACGGATTCGCCTGGGAGTGGGCTACCTCAGTTATGTGGCAAGACTAAAACCGGGAATGACGCTGAACCGCGCGGAAGCCGAGCTTGCCGTGCTGAACCGCCAGTATAGAGAACAGAATCCCACCGCGCCCGATGCCGATCCTGCCGTTGTAATGGCTGCGGCTCCGCTGCGCGAGTTGGTGGTGGCTGACCTACGCGGAAAAGTTCTGACGCTCTTGTTTGCTGTTGCCGTTGTCTTGCTGATTGCCTGCGCCAATGTGGCCAGCCTGCTGCTTTCGCGTGCGCTGGCCCGCAGAAAAGAAATTGCTGTCCGTTCCGCGCTGGGAGCGGGACGGGGCACCGTTGTGCGGCAGCTTCTGACGGAAAGCATGCTGCTGGCGCTGATTGCGGGCACTCTGGGCGTGGGCCTCGGATGGATTGCAACGCGAGCGCTGACACGATGGGGAACCGGCCAGCTTCCACAGGATCTTCCCATCGGCATTGATCTTCGAGTGCTGCTGTTCACTCTGGCGATTTCAATGCTGACTGGGATCATCTTCGGACTTTTTCCCGCGCTGCAACTTTCGCGGGTGGACCTGAATACGACATTGCGGGATGAGAGTCGAGGCGCATCCGGCGGCCGCACGCGTGCGCAGACCGGTAGCATGCTCGTCATCGGGCAAGTAGCGCTCTCATTGCTGCTGCTCATCGCTGCGGGGTTGCTCCTGCGCAGTTTCGCGCGACTGCTCCACGTTGACACTGGTTTTGACACGCGCAACGTGCTCACCATGAATGTTTCACTGCCGACGGTGAAGTATGCAAAGCCACAACAGCAGATCGAGTTTTTTGACGAAGTTCTGCGGCGCGTCTCGGCGCTGCCCGGGGTGAAGAGCGCGGCCATATCGGCGACGTTGCCTCTGACCGTGAAGAGAATTACTCCACTGTTGCCGGAGGGCCAGCCGGACGTGCCGCTGTCGCAGCGGCCGTTTATCGACATCGAAGCGATCAGCCCGCGGTGGTTCGAGACCATGCGCGTTCCCTTGCGCGGAGGGCGCGAGTTCACAGATGCCGACGTAACCCAGTCGCCCAAAGTGATCATAGTCAATGAGGCTTTCGCCCGCCGCTTCTGGCCCAATGAGAATCCGCTGGGCAAGCACGTCACGATTGGCCGGCAACCGCAACCGGCCGAAGTCGTCGGTGTGAGCGCAGACGTTAAGAACAAAGGCTTGGCGTTGGACTCGCAGCCGCAGCTTTACCTTCCGTTCGCGCAATTGGCCTGGGGCAATATGAACCTGCTGGTGCGCACGAGCGTACTGCCGCAAAGCGTGGCTTCCTCTGTGCGCGCGCAGATTTCCGCGGTCGATCCGGATCAACCGGTAACCAACATTCAGACAGTGGATGAGATCGTCGACAATTCACGCGCGCAACCTCGCTTCACCACTCTGTTGCTCGGGATTTTCTCCATCACGGCTCTATTGCTGGCGGTGGTTGGAATCTATGGTGTGCTGGCTTACTCGGTAGCGGAGCGCCGGCAGGAGCTAGGCATTCGCCTGGCGTTAGGTGCGGAACGCGCAGACCTTCTGCGAATGGTCGTGCGTCAGGGACTGAAGCTCGCGGCGGCAGGAATTGCCCTTGGCCTGATTACCGCACTGTTCTTGACCGGACTGCTGTCGAGCATTCTGTACAACATTGGCGCGCGAGACACCACGACTTTTATTCTCGCGCCGCTTGCGTTTCTCTGTGTCGCCCTGCTCGCCAGCTATTTCCCGGCGCGAAGGGCAACGAGAGTCGATCCAGCCGAAGCTTTGAGGGGACGCTGAGTCGATAATTGTTTTCCCTGTACTTGCAACACGTTTAGCAATCAGCCCTATATTCTCCAGGTAAACCTGCAGGCCAGCTTTCCGCGAGAGAATTCCTAAATCAATAGACGTTGATGTCCTCGCTACGCATTCTTGTAAATCGGTGTGCGGTTTCACTACAGAATCGCTTTTCCGAATCGGTGACTGCGAAGCCAGTTCGATAGTGGTCGTCACACTTCCGCAACCGCTCATCCCTGCCCCCGTCCGGTGACTGATTGTTGGTGGTCGAGGTGTAGGTCAATACCAGCAACAGTGCAGGCGTCACAAGTCCGAATCAGGTCAACGGACGCAAACATGCGCTGTTCTTGGGGAGGGAATGGAATGAAACGAAACATCTCTACTTGGGGCGTCTTTGCAGTGCTCGTGATGTTTGGCGTGGTTGCATTGGGAACGAAGTTTGCCCATGGACAGGCTTCGGACGGAAACATCGTAGGCACGGTTGTGGATTCGCAAGGCGCGGCCGTCGTGGCCGTGGAAATAACGGCTCTCAATGTGGCTACCAATACGGTGGCGGCCACCAAGACGAATGATTCCGGGGAATATCGCCTCGATCACTTGTTGGTAGGAACATATAGGGTCTCGGCGAAGATGACGGGATTCAAAACCGTGATTGAAGAAACCGAAGTTCATTTGAATACGACGGGAACCGTAAATCTCACCTTGGCGACGGGCGCGGTGAGCGAGACGGTCGAGGTGTCGGGCGCCGCGCCGATTATCGATACGACGACTGCACAATTGCAAACGACCTACGAAGACAAGGAACTGTCGGACTTGCCTACGACTGGACTGGGAGTGTCGGCTGTGAACGGGCAGAATCTAGGAGTGCTGAACCTTTCCATGCTCGACGCCGGCGTTGCCAGCAGCGGCGGCTTAGGTGCGGGCACCGGGCCATCGGTAGGCGGCCAGCGACCTCGCGACAACAACTACACCATCGAGGGAATCGATAACAATGACAAGGGC
>Ga0209624_10004006_pt1 | contig 10243 bp, 9 predicted proteins | sample JacPinW_OM2H0_O1_FD_188565 | JGI IMG/M metagenome (GOLD analysis project Ga0209624, IMG submission 188565) | Forest soil microbial communities from Algoma, Ontario, Canada - Jack Pine, Ontario site 1_JW_OM2H0_O1 (SPAdes) (version 2) | ecosystem: Environmental > Terrestrial > Soil > Boreal... | reverse complement strand
CCCAATCACCGTCCCGCCGCAGCCACCCTCCCCTCCAAGACCGCTTCAATCACCTCAGCCACCCCATCCTCATCATGCCGACGCCCCACCGTCCACCCTCGCTCCGCCCCCACTACCTTCAAATCCTCCGGAGCGTTCCCCATCAGCACAGCCCGGCCCGCAACCTCCAGCATCGAAACATCGTTCCAGTTATCCCCAATCGCCAGAATCTGCTCCGCCCTCACCCCACGTACCTCTGCCAGCCGCAGCAGCGCCGACCCCTTACTGCACCCCGCCGGCAAAATATCCAAAATGCTCAAATCCCGCTTCGGATACTCCGTCCTGTGCAGCGCCACCTCCACTTCACCCGCCTCCTGCGCAGCCACCCCCACCGCCGACACCCCCGGATGCTCCAACAGCCTGGCCTCCGCCCTTCGCATCCTCTCCAAAGTCCCACACAGCATCATCTGAATCGGCGCCTGCCCTTCCAGCGCTAACTCAATCGGCACCACCTGGGCGATATACGGCTCATTCGCCTCCATCCACTTGCCGATACTCGCGTGCAACTCCTCCATTCCCTCCACCACCAGAGCCCCCCGCTCGTCCTCCCCATCCGGCCCCACCTTGTCGAAGGTCATCACCAGCGCATTGCGAAACTCCTCTACATGGCCACACACCCAGAACGCCGTCTTCGTTGGCAGCAACGTCCTTTCCATCAACGTCGCCCCTATCGTCCGGGTCACCGTCCCATTCGAGCTGATCAGCGCACTCTCCTCCCCGAGCCCCAACTCCCGCAGTACCCGCATCGCATAGCAGTGTCGCCGCCCGGTCGCCACCACCACCTCCACGCCTGCCCGCTCCGCCGCCTGCATCGCGGCGACGTTCCGCTCGCTCACCCGCCCATCGGAACCAAGCAGCGTCCCATCCATATCCACTGCAATCATGCGCATCAAAGCTCTCCACTCAATGCATATTCTCTCATCTCCATAGCATAAATATCCATAAGTCATTCACTTACAGTGATTTACGGTAAATTCACTGGACTTTCGCACGGCCGCCGGGGCACACTTGTTACAGGCACCACAAAGGCTTGTTTATGTTTCACAAAAATGTACTACCCGCAGTAAGCTCCCCAGCTTCTCCAGGGAGCGCTTCTCTTCCTCAAGCAGCTTCCGCTCCAACCCAGACCTCCGTCTCTCCCACACGCCTCATGCTCGTTCCTTCCGGCGTCGGAGTCATACCCCAAAAGCGCTCCTCCGCGTTCTTCGATCTCGTCTCCATCTCGGCGCATCGTTGTTCGTCCTTCTTTGCCGAGGCGGCAGTTCTGGTCCTTGTCCTGGCTCTGCTCGACCGCTTCCTGCTCAAGGGCCATCTCGAGCCGTTCTGGGTCATCGGAGCCGTCGCCCTCAGTCTCATCCTGCTCGCCGCCAGCATCGTCACCGACCTCTCGGCTCGCCGCTGGCTCCAGCGCCACTAAGCGGTCGCGACCCTCAAAGCCCCGAGCACAGCCAACCAACGGAGTGCGCCCACTTACGCCCCGGCGAAATTTATCGCCGGATAACGCCTCCCCGAGCCCACTTCTAGTAATATCTGATATATGCCTGCCGTTGCTTCCCTGGAATGCTCTCGCTGCCACCACCACCTCTCCGCCGACACCACCCAAACCCTCTGCCCCCTCTGCGCCGGCTCCCTCTACGTCCGTTACGACATGGACAAGCTCAAGCACACCGCGAAGCGTGAAGAAATTGCCGCCCGCGCTGCTGCCAGCCCTTCCAGCCTTGGCATGTGGCGCTACGCCAATGTCCTGCCCGACGTCACCCCGGTCACCCTCGGCGAAGGCTGGACGCCGATGCTCCACAGCAAGCGCTACCCGGGCCTGTACATCAAGGAAGAGGGAGCGAACCCCACTGGCACCTTCAAGGCCCGCGGCCTCGGCCTCGCCGTCACGATGGCAAAGCACTACGGCCTCCAGCATCTAGCTGTCCCCAGCGCAGGCAACGCCGCTGGAGCTCTCGCCGCCTACGCCGCCGCCGCCGGCATCACCGCACACATCTTCATGCCGCAGGACGTCCCCTTCGCCAACTACCTCGAAGGCATCGTCTACGGTGCCGACGTCACCATGGTCGACGGCCTCATCTCCGACTGCGCCCGCATGGTCAACGAAACCATCAAAGCCCAGCGGGCCGCCAACACTCCCGCCAACCAGGTCTGGTTCGACATCTCCAGCCTCAAGGAGCCCTTCCGCGTCGAGGGCAAAAAAACCATGGGCTACGAACTCGTCGAGCAGCTCGGCTGGCAGTATCCCGACGCTGTCTTCTACCCCACCGGCGGTGGCGTGGGCCTCATCGGCATGTGGAAGGCCTTCGACGAAATGGAGCAGCTCGGCTGGGTCGAGAAGGGAAGCAAGCGCCCCAAAATGTATGCCCTGCAATCCACCGGCTGCGCCCCCATCGCCAAGGCCTACGCAGAAGGCAAGCCATCCAGCGAATTCTTCCCCGACGCCGCCACCTTCGCCGCTGGCCTCCGCGTTCCCAAGCCCTACGCCGACACCATCATCCTCGACATCGTCCGCGCGTCCGGCGGCGCGGCCCTGGCTTTTTCAGACGAACAAATCCTCGCCAGCATCCTCGACTGGGCCAAACACGAAGGCATCTTCCTCTCTCCCGAAGGCGCAGCCGCCACCGCAGCCTACGACTCCCTCCTCGCCAGCGGAGAACTAAAGCCCACCGACAAGGTCGTCCTCTTCAACACCGGTGCCGGTCTCAAGTACACCGACATGACCGCCGAAGCCATGCACCTAAATCGCCCGCAACAAAAAAAGGCCCTCCCCACCAGCATGCCCGTAGGAGGCATCATCACCCCGCAGTAACGCCCGTCTCTAGTGTCTGCACGCTAGTAAAGATAGGAGACACTAACGCCTGAATCGTCTCGACAATCGTCTCCGAGGAGCACCGGTTCGGTGTCCGCACCCACTCCTTCGCCGCGCCGTAGATTGCCCAGCTCACTGTAGCCGCAATGATCTCCGGCGACACTGCATTCTCTGCAGGATGCTGTTTGAGCCCATACAGAATCATCCGCCGCACCACCGCGATCACCGCAGACTCCATATGCGGCTCCATCTGAAGTTGCCGTTCGCAGTCCACCCGTGGCATAGCCGCCAGATAGTCGCACACTCCCAGCACCATCGCCTTCAGAGCGGAGGAGCACTGCCCGTCGAAGGTCACGCCGCGCTCCGCCAGCAACTCGTGGAACCGGCTGCCCACCATGCACTCCAGCAACGCAAACTTGTCAGCATAGTGATCGTAAAATGTCGCCCGATTCAGCGTCGCTGCTTCCGTAATATCCTGTACCGAGATATTCTCGAACTCCTTTGTCTCCAAAAGCTTCCCCAACGCCTGCTGCAACATCAGACGGGTGCGCCGGATACGTGGATCGAGAGTTTCAGAACTGGTCTCAGACATAGTCGCTGTACATTAGATTACAAGGAATCGTCTACGATCTATCCTTTAAACGACATCTGTCGTATATTCCTTGAATCGACGACTGTTGTTTATACATCAATTGTTGTAAGGAGAACCACCACGATGCCCACACTTCTACATATCGATTCCAGCCCGCTCGGCGAAGCCTCCATCTCCCGTCACCTCACCAACGAGTTCGTCCAGAGCTGGAAGCTCGCCAATCCCGACGGTAAGATCATCACCCGCGACCTGACCACCACCCCAATTGCACCCGTTACCGCTGCCTGGGTCGGCGCCGCCTACACCCCGGAGGACACCCGCACCCCGGAACAGCGCGAACTTCTCGCCCTCTCCGATACCCTCATCGCCGAGTTGCAGTCCGCAGACGAGTATGTCTTCGGCGTCCCCATGCACAACTTCAGCATTCCTTCGACCCTCAAGCTGTGGATCGACCAGATCGTCCGTGCCGGCAAGACGTTCTCGTATGTCGACGGAGCACCTGCTGGTCTTATCAAGGGCAAGAGAGCTAGCTTCCTCATCACCTCCGGTGGTGTTTACGACAAAGGTACGGCGATGGCCTCGTTCAACTTCGTCGAGCCCTACCTCCGCACGGTCTTCGGTTTTCTCGGAGTGACCGAAACAACGTTCCTCAACGCCGGTGGAACCGTTGCGCTCAGATACGGCCAGGTCGACCGCCAGACCTTCCTCCAGCCGCACGTCGAGTCGATTCGTACCCAGTTCCAGCCAGCGTAAATCTGCCGTCGGCAATCACTCGCGAGGCCCATTCTCTTTTCGCAGTCTCGACTCGGGGTCGGTGCCCAATGTTTTTTGGGCGCCGACACCGGCCACCGCCGGGCTCGCGCACAGATCCTCCCGATCATGGATGAGCCCTATCTCGTTTCAAATGTGTGATTCTGGACAATCCCAGCAGACCCTTCGCTCAGTTCCTGCATCCTACCTTCTTGAAATCCTGAACGGAGTATTGATGAAAGCAAAATGGTTAGTTTGTGCAGCTACGGTTACAGCAATCCTCGCAGTGCCGGCTTTTTCACAGGTCAGCGTCTATATCGGCAGAACCCCTCCACCCTTGCGCTATGAGACACGTCCCCCACCGCCCGGCGAAGGATACGCCTGGGTCGGCGGCTATTGGGGTGCACGAGACGGACAGTACGTATGGGTTCCCGGACGTTGGGACCGGCCGCCTTACGCTGGCGCCTATTGGAGCGATGCGCACTATGACCACTACCAGCAGGGATGGCGGTTGCACGAAGGACACTGGGACCATGAGGATCATGGCGATCACCACGACGACCACCACGACGATCACCATGACGACCATCACGACCATGACTCACACTAAAACCGATTAGCCTGTACTCAGGCGACAAAAACAACAGCCGCAGATTTGGACTTTACGCCCGGATCTGCGGCTTTCCTATGACGGGCCAATCGACTCGGTTAGCGATGCCCCCGCCTATCCCAGCGCCTTCGCAATCTCCTCCACGCTGCGTACCCGCCCAAACCCTTGTCAACCCCCAAAACCTCAAATCCCCTCAACAGACCAGCAAATTCCCCTGTCCCGTGAGTTCCACTCGACCGGTTATAATGGAATAGAGAATAAAAGAAGCCCCGGCCACTACCGGGGCTTTTTTCATTAAGACAAGCCAGGGGGAAACAAGTCGGAAACGTCCGGCAATGTACCCTCAAACCGCACCGAAGTACCAAGCTAACTATTGTCGATTGAAGACTTTGACACATATAAGTACCCAGGGGGGTACTTGCAAACACGAACCGCGACGGCCGAAACCACAGGACGCCGGAAACTAGAAGACCATGCCCATCCGAAACCAAATCCGACCGGTCCTCACCCTGGCCCTCCCCCTCATCCTCGCCGAAGTTGGCTGGATGGCCATGGGCATCGTGGACACCGTCATGGTCGGCCACATGGCGAACCCAGCCCTCACCATCTCCGCCGCTGCCCTCGGCCAGGTCCTCTACAACACCGTCGCCTTCGGCATCGCCGGCATCCTCCTCGGCCTCGACACCTACCTCTCCCAGTCCCACGGCGCCGGCAAATTCGACGAGGCCAACCGCTGGCTCCTGCACGGCCTGATCCTCGCCGCCGGTCTGGCCCTCACTCTCATCCTCATCATCGTCTTCGCCCCCGTCTTCATGCTGCGCCTGCCCATCGACCACGCCGTCCTCACCGGCTCGGTCGCCTTCCTCCGCGCGCTCAACTACGGCACCCCCGCGCTCTTCCTCTACTTCACCCTTCGCCGCTACCTTCAGGCCTTCAACCACGTCCGTCCCATAGCCCTGGCGCTCGTCACCGCGAACCTCATCAACGCCGCAGGCAACTGGATCCTCATCTACGGCCACTCCTGGGGCCCCATCCACATCCCCGCGCTCGGCGTCACCGGAGCGGGCCTCGCCACCTCCATCTCCCGCTGGTATCTAGCCCTCTTCATGGTCGCCGCCCTCTATCGCATCGAGCGCCGCCACGAGTACGGCCTCCGTAGCATGCTCCGCCACTTCGAACCCAACCGCCTCCGCCGCCTCGCCCTCCTCGGAGCGCCTGCCGGCGGTCAGATCTTCGTCGAAATCTCCATCTTCGGCGTCGTCACCTACCTCATCGGCATCATGGGCCGACTCCCTCTCGCTGGCCACGAGATCGCCCTCAACTGCGCCAGCCTCACCTTCATGGTTCCCTTCGCGATCTCAGCGGCCGCCGCCGTCCGTGTCGGTCAGGCCATCGGCCGCAAGGCTCCGTCCGACGCAGCATCCGGCGGCTGGGCCGCGATCCTCCTCGGAGCCGGCTGCATGGCCGTCTTCTCCGCGGTCCTTCTGCTCTTCCCCCACCCCATCGCCCGCGCCTTCACCGCCGACCGAGCCGTCATCGCCGCCACCATCCCGCTGCTCTTCGTCGCCGCCCTCTTCCAGTTCTTCGATGGCCTCCAGATCACCGCCACGGGAGCCCTGCGCGGCGCCGGCAACACCCACGCCGGCCTCATCGTTCAGATCGTCGGCTACTGGCTCATCGGGCTGCCAATCGGCTACGTCCTGGCCTTCCGCCTCCACCACGGCGCGGTCGGCCTCTGGCTCGGCCTCTGCGCCGGCCTCATCGTCGCCGGCGTCACCCTCACCCTCATCTGGCGCCACGCCACGAAAACGCTCCATGCATAACCGCGAACACCTCCCGTCAACTTACGTCAACGGCATCTGCTCCCGCACTCTGGTCGTCGACCGCGTCGTCAACGTCACCGCCGCCGCCAGAATCAGTCCGCCGCCGGCCCACGCGCTCGGCCCCAGCCGCTCACCCAGCACCACCACTCCCAGCACGCTCCCCATCAGCGGCTCCATATTCAAAAGCACACCCGCCTGCGAAGCCGGAACCTGCGTCATCCCCCAGTTCCAAAGCAACGTGGTCGTCGCCGTACACAGCACACCGCTGCCCGCCAGCGCCAACCATGCTTTCAACGAAACCCCCGCAACCGGCGGCATCCCGTACCGCAGCGGAACGTACACCATCAGCATCAACGTCCCCAGCGCCAGTCCATACGCAGTCACGACGATATGCGAGTGCTGCTCCATCAACTGTTTGTTGAACAAAATCCAGAACAGCGCAATCATCAGCGACACCACCACCAGCAGATCGCCCTTCAGCGAAGCGCCACCCGCGCCATGCGTGCCTCCGCTCAGCGCAATCAACGCTGCACCGCACGTCGAGCCGACCAGCGCCATCCATCCCACTCGGTCCATCCGCTCATGCGCATACACCGCCGCCCCCACCGCCAGGATCACCGGCATCGTCCCCACCATCAGCGAAGCGTGGCTCACGGTGGTGATCGACAGCGCATAAAACTGAATCAAAAACTGCAGTGGCACCCCAAGAAACGACGCCGCCAGCAGCAAGCCCCACTCTCGACCGTTCAGCTTCGGACGATGCGTGATCAGCAGCGGCAACAGAAGCACCATCGCAAACAGAAACCTGTACAACACCATATGCGCGAATCCCATCTCCGCCAGCGCAATCTTGCCGAAGAAGAATCCGCACCCCCACAACGAACTAGCCGCCGCGCAAGCCGCAAACCCCAGCGCCCGTCTCTTCTCCACAATCTCCAAAACCGCCATACTTCCACTCTCGCACACTCCCGCCGCGCAAAAGAAAACGGGAGAGAAGTCGAAGCCTCTCTCCCGCAATGACAAACTGCTGATTGATCTCACCACACGCGACAGCTATTCGCCGGTACCATCGGCGAGCCCTTCTTGCATCCGAACGCTGCAGCAAATCCCGGCTGATTCACAATCGCGCCGTTCGCGCGGAAGTGGTCCGGCGAATGCGGGTTGGTCAACACCTGCGTCCGCACCTGCTCTGGCCGTGCGTTCTCGCACCAGTTCTGCGCAAACGCAATGTAGAAACGCTGCGGTGAAGTGAATCCGTCCTTCTTCGCCGCCAGATCGACGCCCTCCAGTTTCGCTCGTTCGAGGTAAGCCATATAAGCCAGCAACAGTCCACCGTTGTCCGCGGTGTTCTCTCCAAGCGTCAGCTGCCCGTTCACCTTCAGATCATCGACCGCCGTAAAGCTGCCGTATTCCTTCACCTCGCAGTCCGTGCGCGACTGGAAGTTTTTCGTGTCTTCCGCAGTCCACCAATCGATCAGATTGCCCTTGCCGTCGAACTTCTTGCCTTCGTCGTCGAAACCATGTGTGAGCTCATGTCCGATCACTGCGCCAATGTGTCCATAGTTCACCGCCTCATCCTGCTTCGGATCGTAGAAGGACGGCTGCAGAATTCCCGCAGGGAAGTTGATGTCGTTCATGCTCGGGTTGTAGTAAGCGTTGACGGTTGGCGGCGACATCCCCCATTCACTATGGTCCACCGGCTTGCCGATCTTATTCAACTCGCGATCATTCTCAAACGCATCCGCGCGCATCGCATTTCCCAGAGCATCGTCCGGCTTGATCTCAAGCTTCGAGTAATCGCGGAACTTGTCCGGATACCCAATCTTGTTAGCCACCTCGTGCAACTTCTCCTTCGCTCTCACCTTTGTCGCTGCCGACATCCAGTCGAGCTGATCGATGTCTCGTCCCATTGCTGCTTCAATGTCACCGACCATCTGAACCATCTTCGCCTTGCTGTCTCCGGCGAAGTACTGTTCTACATACACCTTGCCCAGCGCCTCGCCCAGTGCGCCATCCACCGCGTTCGAGCAGCGCTTCCACCGCGGCGACTGCACCGGCTGTCCCTCCAGCTTGCGTCCGTAGAAGTCAAAGTTCTCCGCATCGAATCGCTTCGGCAAGCGGCCGGCCGAGGTCGTCAATACCTGATACCGCATATAAGCCTTCAGCGTCTCCAAGTCCGTCGCCTGAATCTCTTTCATGAGGACAGGGAAGAACTCCGGCGTCGCATTATTGATCTCGCTCACACGCGGCGAATGTATCGCGTCCTGAAACGCTCCGAAGTCCATACCCGGCATCGTTGCCTCGAAGGTAGCAATCGGCTGCAGGTGATAGGTCTTCTCAGGATCCCGCATCTCCGTCACGCCCATCGACGCCTTGGCTAGTGAAGTCTCGAACGCCATGATCGCCTGCGCATCCGTCTTCGCCTTTTCCGGAGAACTGCCAGCAAGCTCCAGCATCTTCGCCACATGGGCGACATACTGCTCACGCAGCTCTACGTCCTTGGCTCCCGTGCGTAGGTAATAGTCCTTCTCCGGCAGCCCCAGCCCACCTTGAATCACGACTGCAATCTGTTTGCTCGCGTCCTTGAAATCCTGCTGCTGAGAGTAACCGAAGAACGCATTAACGCTGATCCGCTGCAACTTTCCAGTCAGCGCCGCCAACTGCTCCTTGCTCTTCACCGCATCGATCTCATTCAGTAGCGGCTCAATCGGAGCCAATCCCTTCGCATCGATTGCGTCCGTGTCCATGCACGCCTTGTAGTAGTCGCCAATCTTCTGTTCATCGGGCGATCGTCCCGCGCCACCGGCGGCCGCTTTATTCAGAATCCCGTTTAGGGCCTGTGTGTTCACATTTTCCAATGCGTAAAACTGGTCCACTCCCGGCTCATCGGCAGGAATAGGATGATTCGCCGCAAACTTTCCGCAGGCAAATTTATAGAAGTCGTTGCACGGATCAACGGACTTATCCAGCGATGTCGTATCGAACCCGGGAATCGGCAGATACACCTCCGCTGTCTTGTTGGTGTCCGTCGCGGCCTTCCCTTGCTGTGCAACTCCTGACTGCCACGCCCCTGCCGTAACCGAAATCAAAGCAACCGCTAATCCGAACCCAACCTGGCGTCCGGCGAGTCCCATCAGCAACATCCGCTTACTTGACATGCAAATCTCCCTTATTCCCTGCAAAGGTACCCAGCCTTTGTAACATCACTGCACCGTAAATCGCCACAAAGGAGCGGCTTTGTCTGCACCCCCTTGGCGACGTTCGACCGTCTGTGAAACAGTAGTGCTACGCGCGCCGCAGATATTCTATACGCGCCCTCTGCCATGACGGTTCCACTACACGCCATCCCGCAACGTGGCCCCCGCCCTCTTCCTCATCACCTCCTCGGCCTTCCTCTGCTCCTTCTTCTCTTAGTCACCCCGCTGCTCGCCCGTGGCCCGGAACCCCCGCTCCGCATCCCTCTCGAACCCCTGGGTTTTCCGCCACCGTTCACCCAGTTCCTGGCGGCTGGCAGCTCGCTGTTCACCGTCCACTACATCGACGACCGGCACCTCCTCCTCACCTTCACCGTTCGCCGCCTGCTTTCACGCCTACCCGACGAGCCCGAAGACGATCGGGAC
>Ga0209624_10004004_pt1 | contig 10246 bp, 9 predicted proteins | sample JacPinW_OM2H0_O1_FD_188565 | JGI IMG/M metagenome (GOLD analysis project Ga0209624, IMG submission 188565) | Forest soil microbial communities from Algoma, Ontario, Canada - Jack Pine, Ontario site 1_JW_OM2H0_O1 (SPAdes) (version 2) | ecosystem: Environmental > Terrestrial > Soil > Boreal... | reverse complement strand
CCATCGCATGCAGGCGCTCCAGGTAGTCGGTCAGCACCGTCTGCGACGCGCGTCCCAGCGCGCGCTGCAGTGACTCCGCGGTCACGTTCGGATTGCCGTCGCGGTCGCCGCCGATCCAGCTGCCCAGCCGCAGGAAACTCCTGGGACGGTGCTTGAGTATGCGCTCCCAGCGGGCATAGAGCGCGGGCAACACCGGCAGGAAGATATCGCGCATGTAGGCCAGCGCCGCCTCGACCTCATCGATCACGTACAGGCGCTCACGCCGCAGGGCCCGCGTCTGCCACAGCAGCGCGATCTGGCGCGCGATCGCATGCTCGATCAGTTCACCTTCCGGCGTCTCGCTGCGGCCGGCATCGCGCAGCCGCATCATCAGCGCGATGCGATTACGATGGTCGAGCATGCTTTTGCGCATCACTTCGGTGGGATGCGCGGTCAGCACCGGCACAATCAGCGCGCGGTTGAGCAGCGCGACCGCCTGGTGCACGTCGATGCCGAGCGCGGCGAGGCGTTGCAGCGCGGCGGCAAGATCGCTGTCTTCCTGTTCGGCCGGGCTGCCGTGCAGGTCTTCGGCCAGGTTCGCCAGCATCGAAAACAGCATGAAGCTGCGCACGAAGGCGACCGTCTCATCGAGCGTGAGGGACTCGAGCCCCGGCCCGGCGCCGCGCAGGTCAGCGACGCCGCGATAGCGGTCGACCGAGGTGGCGCGGATGTATTCGATGCGGCGGAACAGCTCCTCGCCGCCGTATTCGCGAATCACATCGCCGAGCAGCTTGCCCAGGAAGCGCACATCTGCGTTCTGGGTAATGACCAGGGTCGATGAGGTCATGAGTATCCGGCTGGCGCTGAGTCGGGCACATACTCAAGCACATCGAGTCGCCCCGTGTCGACGCTCGAGGCCGCCGCGGCCCTCTGCGGGGCCGCCGCTACGCTTCGGAGCCGATGGCCTTCAGAACAGGGCGGCGGCTTTCTGTGCGGCGATATACACGCCGATCAGGAACGGGATGCCGATGGCGGCCCAGGACAGAAAGCCGGCGAGGCCGAAGTTGCCGCGAGCGGCCAGCTCGGCGTTGCCAAGCGTGCGATCCTCGTGCTGCAGGGCCTTCTCGCGCGCCAGTTCCTCGGCGCTCATGTAGTGCTTGGGGTTCACGGGACGTATCAGCAGATTGCAGATCAGTCCGACGAACAGCAGCCCCGCCAATATATATAGGGTGTGGTCGTACACCAGCGTGCGGGCCACGCCGGCATCGATCTGCGCCTGGCGCACGGCGGCAATCAGGAACGGGCCGGCAATGCCGGCCACCGACCAGGCCGTGAGCAGCCGGCCGTGAATGGCCCCGACCATTTGGGTGCCGAACACGTCCGCCAGGTACGCCGGCACGGTCGCGAAGCCCCCGCCGTACATCGTCAGAATCAGGCAGACGGTGGCCACGAACAGCCCCGCCAGACCCAGGTGGCCAAGCGTGGGCAGGCTGACGTAAAGCGCCATGCCGAGGATGAAGAATATGGCGTAAGTGACCTTGCGTCCGATGTAGTCGGAGACCGATGCCCAGAAGATCCGGCCCAGGCTGTTGAACAGGCTGATGAGTCCGACGAGCCCGGCCGCGGAAGCCGCCACCGCGGCTTTCTGTGCCGGGGTCAGGTCACCGATCGCGGCGAGTCCGATCAGGTGGCCGCCGAATACATCCTGCAGCATCGGGCTGGCCATCGAAATGACGCCAATGCCGGCGGTCACGTTCATGCACAGCACTCCCCAGAGCAGCCAGAACTGCGGGGTCTTCCAGGCCACACTCAGATGCACATGGTGCGGGGTGATCATGGCCTTGCTGGCGCCAGGGGCCGGCGGGCTCCAGCCGGTGGGCCTCCAGCCGCTGGGCGGAATGCGCATGCCAAAGGCGCCGGCGGACATCGCCAGGAAGTACAAAATGCCCATGGTCACGAGCGTTGCGGCAACGCCCTGGCCGCTGACGCCGCGGCCGAAGTGTTTCATCAGCGCGACGGCGATGGGCGCGCCGATCAGCGCCCCGCCACCGTAACCCAGGATGGCAAAGCCAGTGGCCATGCCGCGCCGATCCGGGAACCATTTAATGAGCGTGGAGACCGGACTGATGTAGCCCAACCCCATGCCGACGCCGCCGATGACGCCGGCGCCCAGCCACAGCAACCACAGCTGATGCATCGATACGCCGATGCCGCCGATCACCAGGCCCCCGCCCCAGCACAGCGCGGCGATGAATCCGGCCTTGCGCGGGCCGGCGTGCTCGAGCCAGCCGCCGCCCAGCGCCGCAGAGATGCCCAGCAGGGCGATGAAAATCTCGAACGTGTGCGTCACCAGCGGCACGCTCCAGTTGCAGCTGGTGGAAACCATCATCGCCAGCAGGCCCTGGGCTTTGCAGCTCGGGTCGTCGGTGCCGCCGAGCAGCTTGCTCATGGGCAGCCAGAACACTGAAAAGCCGTAGCCCATGCCGATGCACAGGTGGATGGCCAGCGCCGCCGGGGGCACCAGCCAGCGGTTGAAATTAGGTCCGGCAACGGAGCGGTCGCGATCCAGCAGGCCCGCGGCCGGCGCGGCGGTGGCTATGGCTTCAGACATGATGTCTCCTCGCTTGCGGTTGTCGTTTTCTTAAATGCCAGCGTCCCCGGCAACATGATAATTCATGTCGCCGCCGGGCCATCCTATTTACCGCGTATGAAGGGCGATTATGTCGGGCGGCGTTTTGTATGCGCCGCAAAATTCGCCGGTATCCGCCGATTCCTACAGCGCGAACCGGCGCGTGGCCTATGACGCACCGCGGCTGCGAGGGCCACGCTAGAAAGTATGAGCCCACCGAGCAAGCCTCCAACCCCTACGAGCCCTACGACCGGTAAGCTGCCGCCGACCTACGGGCAGGATGTGCGCAGCCGCGGCGCCGAGGTTGCGGGCGATTCCAGTCCATTGCGCCGCGAACGCACACGACATTCCCCTCCACCGCAAGAACAGCAGGCGTCGCGCCCTGTCTCGCACGGTTTTGCTCCATGCTCGCCGCGTGAGGCATCGATCGCCATCGCAGCCTACTACCGCGCCGAACGGCGCGGCTTTCTGCCCGGCCACGAGCAGGAGGATTGGCTGGCGGCGGAGCGTGAAATCGATCGCGCGGGCAAAGCGCCCACTTAAAGCAAGCCCATTTACAAGCCCACTTAATGGGTCTGATTCTGACGCTGCTCTGATTGCGCCAGAGAGCCCCCAAGCCGCGCGACCGCGGCGGTCAGCGCGTCGGCATTGACCGGCTTGGACAGGTGCATCTGGAAGCCGGCGGAAATGGCATCCAGGCGATCCTGTGGCCGCGTAAAGGCCGTGAGGGCGATGGCAGGAAGACGTTCGGCCGAGTATCCGCCGGCGCGCAACGCCCGCAGCAATTGATAGCCGTCACGCTTCGCCATCCCGATGTCACTCACCAGCACATGCGGCACCGACTGGGCGACTTGCGCCAGCGCATCATCGGCGCCGCCCGCCTCGCTGATGCGCGCTCCGGCGTCGCTCAGCAGGCGCGCGATCAGCGCCCGCGCATCCAGATCGTCTTCCACTACCAGCACATGCACGCCCGATAACAATGCGGCTTCCGTAACCGGTCGCGGTAGCGCCTTCTCCTGGGTCACGGGCAGCCGCACGCTGAAGCTGGCACCGCGACCTTCGCCGGCACTGTTGGCCTCGATCGTTCCGCGATGCGCTTCCACCAGGTGTCTGACGATCGTCAGCCCGATACCTAGCCCGGCGAAACTCTTGGTGGCGCCTGAGTCCTGCTGACTGAATCGGTCAAAAATCCGCGGCAGGAACTCAGCGCTGATGCCCTGGCCGGTATCGGTAATCTCGATCTGGAAGAAACCATTGCTGACGTGCGCGCTGACGTCGATGTGCCCGCCCTTGGGGGTAAACTTGATCGAATTGGTCAACAGGTTCCACACCACCTGCTGCAGCCGCGCCTCATCGCCCAGTACGCGTGCGCTGCGATCGGCAAGGCGCGACTCGATCCGCACCCCCTTCGCGAGCGCCTGCGGCGCGACCACATCCAGCGCGGCGTCGATGGCTGCGGACGGATCGATGACCTCCAGATCGAATCGCATCTTGCCGAACTGGATGCCGGCGAAATCCAGCAGATCCGCAATCAGGTGCGATTGCACGCGCGAGTTGCGCTCAATGGCCTCAATCCCCTGAGCGATGAGCGGCGTGGCGCCAGGCACGCGGCCGAGCACTTTGGCCCAACCGAGAATCGCGTTGAGCGGGTTGCGCAGCTCATGGGACAGCATTGCCAGGAACTCATCCTTCAGACGGTTGCTGCGCTCGGCCTCAGCGCGGGCCGCACGTTCGCTAGCCAGCAGGCGCTCGCGCTCGGCTTCCGAGCGCCGCCGCTCGGTAACATCGGTCGCAATCGCAATGCGCGTGCCGGAGCCGGCTTCCCCGGCAATGCGCCATTCCACATCGGCGAGGCTGCCATCCGCGCGCACCACCGACAGCATGCCCTCCCAGCGGCCCTGCTGTTCCAGCTCGATGCGGGCCCGATTGACCTCGGCGGCCTGCACCGGCGCTATCAGGTTCGCCAGCGAGCGATCGATGATGTCGCCACGATCGCGTCCCGCGAGAGCGCAGAACGCCGGATTGACGTCGCGGTATTTCAGATCTGAGTCGAGCAGCGCGATGCCGCTCGATGCCAGTTCGAATACCGCACGGAAGCGGGCGTCCGCAGCGCGCTTGATGATATCCGCGCGGCGCGCAAACAGCAGGGCTTTCACGGTGGCGATCAGCACCGCCGGGTCGGTTGGATGGGTCAGATAACTGTCGGCGCCCGCCGCCAGCCCCTGCGCCATGTGGGAGCTCTCCATGAACGTCGCCGACAGATGCACGATCGGCAGATAGGCGGTGCGGCTGCGCGCCCGCAGCTGGCGGCAGATCTCGAATCCATCGATGTCCGGCAGGTTGATGTCCAGTACCAGCAGGCTGATGCCTTGCTCGGCCAGTGCCATAGCCTTGCTGCCGTTATCGGCCTCCATGACCTCGAAGCCGGCCGACCGCAGCACGCGCGCGGTCGCGTACAGCGACGCCGGGTTGTCGTCGACCACGAGGATCTTCTGCTCCCGGACCTCATCCGGCATCTGCTGGCTCATATACCCTCCGCAGCCGCGGGCGCGCCCGTATAACGCAACGGTATCGCCACCCAGAATCGCGATCCCTTGCCCAGTACGCTGCTGGCGCCCACCCGGCCGCCCAGTAGTTCGGCGAATCTGCGCGCCAGTGACAGCCCGAGCCCGGTGCCGCGCAGACGCCGCTGCAGGCGCGTATCGATCTGGACAAAATCGGCGAACAGTGTGTTCATGTGCTCGGTGGCAATGCCGATGCCCGTATCCGATACCGAGAACTCGACCTCAGCGCTGCCGATCAGCTGTGCGACCACGCGTACTTCCCCTTCGGGCGTGAACTTGAGGGCGTTGGAAATGTAGTTGCGAAGTATCTGCGACAGCTTCTTGTCGTCGGTATAGATGCGCGGAATCGTCCCGGGCTCCTCGAACACCAGCGACACGGAACTGGTGGCGACGATCGGCTTGAACATGCCGCGCAGCGCTGAGAACAGATCCACCATCTCGAACCACTCGGGCGAGATCGTGATTCGCCCGGCCTCCACTTTGGCCAGGTCGAGCAGATCATTGACCATTTCCGTCAATTCGAGCGCCGCGCCACGCACGAACTCTACCTGGCGAACCTGCTCGCTGGTCAGCGGCCCATCCATGCGCCGCAGCAGCAAGTTGGTCAGGCTGGTGATGGAAGTCAGCGGCGTGCGAAACTCATGGCTCATGTATGACAGAAAGCGGCTCTTCAGGTCGGCCGCCTGGCGCAGCTGCGACGCCTGGTCGTCGAGTTCGGCATAGAGCGCCACGACGCCCTTGTTGGTCTCGTGCAGTTCGGCGCGCAGCAAGTCGATGTCTGCCTCGCGCTGAGCCAGCCGCTCGCGCAGGTCGGCCGCCGATTGCGTATCGATTGGCGCGCCATCGTTGGGAACGCGGCCGGCCATCATGCAAGCACCAGCACGGTGGCATCGTCGCGCTCGCGCTTATGGTCGCGATACAGCACCGCGGCAATGGTCGCCGGATGGCGCTGCATCAAGTCCTGCTTGCGCGCCAGATCCCAGCGCGCCGAGATGCCGTCGGAATGCATCACGATCATCGAGCGCGCCGGGCGCTGGTACTCGAATTGCTGCACCCGAGGCATCCGCAGTCCCAGCGTACCGTTATGCGACGCCAGACCCTGCGCCTTATCAGGGGTTACCAGCGAGGCCGAGATATTCCCAATACCCGCATAGCACAGCGGACCACGAGGATCGATCAGCGCACAGGCCGCGGCGGCGCCGCGCGTGCCGGCCAACCGTTGGTGCAGCCGCTCAATCACCCGCCGGGGCGCCTCGAACGGCGCCTCGCCGAATGCCGCGGTCGAGCATTGCGCGGCCTGTGCCGCCAGGGGACCGTGTCCCAGGCCGTCCACCACCAGAACGGCCGTGGTGTCGCCCTCGGTCGCAATCCGCCAGCTGTCACCGCACTCGCCCTCGCCGGCCATCGGCACACTGACCGCACCGAAACGCGCCGCGTTACCGGCACCGACGCGGGCCATTACCACGGTACCTGCATCGGCGATCGAATAGACATCAAACTCCGCCGCGAGACGACGCACGGCACCAAGCCCCGTTCCAGGCGTGCCGCCGGTCGAGTAGCCATCGTCCAGGCACCTCTGGACATTCTGCATGCCGCGGCCACGGTCGAGGGCCAGCACCTCGATCAGGATCGCTGTACCCGAGACGATCGGTTGCAGCAGCAATTCACCGCCGCCGCCATGCTGCAGCAGGTTGTTGGCCAGCTCGGTCACGACGATGGCTACGCGGCCGCAGACGGTGGCATCCAGCCCATGTGCCTGCGCCAGACGCAGCGCATCGCGGCGCGCCTCACCCACCTTGGTGTCCTCGTCGATCAGATGGTGGTGCTGCGCCACTGTACCCTGAAGCTCCACGCTCACTTCCAGCGCGTGATGGTCACGCGCGTACCGGCGCCTGGCCGTGAGTCGATCTCGAACTGGTTCACGAGCCGACGCGTCCCGGACAGACCCATTCCCAATCCAGTGCCGGAGGACCAGCCGTCGGTCATCGCCATCTCCACGTTTTCAATCCCCGGCCCCTCATCGCTGAATACCAGCGTCAGACCTGTACGCCCGTTCTCATCGCGTAGCTGGCAGCGCATGGCGCCACCGCCACCATAGACGTATGCGTTGCGCGCCAGCTCGCTGGCAGCGGTGACCATCTTCGTCTGATCCACCAGCGAGAAACCCAGCTCCTGAGTCAGGCGACGCACCAGCTGGCGGGCGAGCACGATGTCGCGCTCCGACTTCAGCGGCACCTCGCCGAACCCAGCGCTCATGGGCGCTCGCGTTTCAAACGTTCCGTCGCAGGAGCGCCATGCCGCGCTCCACGTTGAGTGCCGTAGCGATCCCCGGAAGCGACAGCCCCAGCTCTACCAGCGTAATCGCCACGGCCGGGCGCATGCCTACCAGCACCGTGGCTGCATCGAGGATGCGTCCCATGCCCGAGATGTCGGAGATCATCCGGCCGATGAAGGAGTCGACCATCTCCAATGAGGAGATATCGATCAAAACGCCTTTGGAGCCGAAGCGCGAGATCGCCGTGGTGAGATCGTCCTGCAGTTGCAACGCCATTTGATCGTGCATATCGACCTGAATGGTGACGAGCAGGAACTCGCCCATGCGCAGGATTGGAATCCGTTCCACGGCTTCGCTCAGTGCGAGATCGTATAGCCGGCGCGCTTGAGTGCCAGCGCCAGCGCATCGGCCAGATTGGCTTTGGTGATGACCCCTTGAAGATCCACACCCAGATGCACAATGGTCTGCGCGATCTGCGGCCGAATCCCGCTGATGATGCACTCGGCACCCATCAGGCGCAGCGCGGTCACGGTTTTCAGCAGATGCTGGGCCACTAGCGTATCGACGGTCGGCACTCCGGTGATGTCGATGATCGCCATCTCGGAGCCGGTGTCGACGATCTTCTGCAGCAGCGACTCCATCACCACCTGCGTGCGCGCCGAATCGAGAGTGCCAATCATCGGCAACGCCAGGATGCCATCCCACAATTTCACCACTGGGGTGGACAGCTCGAGCATTTCCTCCTGCTGCCGGTTGATCAACTCCTCGCGCGCACGCTGGAAGGTAGCCACGGTGTGCAGGCCGAGCGAATCGAGCAGTTCGGTCGCCGCCCAGATTTCATCCGCCAGTACCTGCGCATTGCTGCCGGCTTCCTCGCGCAGCGCCTGGAACAGCGGTCGCTTGAACGAGAAGATAAATGTTGCGGTTTCGGCCGAGGTATAGCCCTGCTGCGCGCGCGAGCGCGACAGGCTCTCGAGAAAGTCGCGCAGTGGCTTGGCCTGCGCCACCGTCAGGTCATGGCCATGTTTGCCTTCAGTCGCCGCGGCCAATAGCTGCAGGAATTGCGCGCACTGCTGCTCAAGCTCGTCGGTACCGACCCGGCTGCGGCTGGCCGCGGTGCTGGCAGTGGACAGATCCTTGAGCCATTCGGTCAGCAGCTGTTTGCCGCGTTTTTTAAGTACAGCTGCGATCATGCCGCTCGATGTCATGGCGGTTTCTCTCCCTAGGGTTCGAATAATGCTAGCACGGGAGCGTCATGCTCCAAGGCCGTGGGCGTGCCCGGTTGCGGCCGGCAAGCGGCCACGAAACCATGCTCCAGCGCAGCCTGCAATTCTTACAAACATGCATCTTCCGTGGGCCCGTACTGACACGCGCCCGCGTAGTCCACCGCTCCCGGCGCGTGCGAGGCCGGCGCATGCTGGTGCACTAACGAATCCCGGATATCAGGAGCACCGAGGCATGAGGAAGACCAGTAAACCGCGACAAAGCAAACCGGCCGCGGATAACCCGCCGACGCCAAACACACCCGACGAGGACAACGACTCGCTGCCGTCCGAGGCCGGCGATGAGAGCGGCAATCGTGCTCTGCACTCCGTGGCCACGGGCCCGAACCCCAATCTCGGCCGCGACGATGTCGAGCGGCCACCGCAGGACCCTGGCCCGAAAGGTGGCGTCGAATCAACGTGAGGCCTTCGTTACCGGAGTCATGGGTTCAGGCGCCTGCCCCGCCAGCCTGCAAGCCAGTCTGCGCGCTGCTGCGGTGCCGGACTCGCGGCCCGGATTGCCCAAAGAGCTTGACGATCTCGCGGTTGAATGCAGGCAAATCGTCCGGCTTACGGCTGGTCACGAGGTTGCCGTCAACCACCACTTCCTCGTCCACCCAATGTGCATCCGCGTTTTCGATATCGGCCTTGAGCGATGGCCAGGACGTCATGTGCCTGCCGCGGGCGGCGCCTGCTTCAATGATGGTCCAGGGACCGTGGCAAATTGCGCCCACCGGCTTATCGGCATCGAAGAAGGCTTTGACGAAAGCGACGGCTTTGGGCAGCGTGCGCAATGTGTCTGGGTTCATCACGCCGCCCGGCAGCACCAGGGCGTCAAAATCCTTTGGGTCGGCCTCATCCAGGATCAGATCGACCCGGACGAGATCATCGGCCCATTGTTTGTGGTTCCAGCCTCGTAGCGCCCCCGGCTTCGGCGATACTATCTTGACGCTCGCTCCAGCCGCGATCAGTGCCTTGCGGGGCTCAATCAGCTCGGACTGCTCGAAGCCATCGGTCGCGAGAATGGCGATATTGAAACCGTCGAGCGCTTGCTGCGGCATGTCGGCCTCCTGCTCCATTGGGTTGATCGGCACTGCGTCAGGGGTATATTCGCCAATAGTGCTCGCCATGGCATCGGACCGGGGCTGCGTATTCGGATCAGACGCCGCTGACAGCGCGCACCCGGTGGACCGCAGAGCGGCATGACTCGACCGCGCGCGCTTCTCGGGTGCTACGGCCTGATGCTCACCGCAGCGGTAGCGAGCGGCGGGGAGCCGATCGCCTTGCCGGCGGCTTCCGGTCCGGCCACGGGCCTGGCTGATTCGGCGGCGCTGCGTGCCACGGTCTACGGCACTCCGCCGCAGGACATCGCGCCCCTGCCGACGACCGTGCCGCTGGAAGAAATTGACATTGCGCTGCCATGGGCGCAGCCGGTGCCCGCGGTGCTCTGGTTCGACCGCAGGCTGCGCGTGTGGTTTTCCGCGCAGGACCAGCCCGCCCCACTGGCGATCGTCATCTCCGGGGCCGGTAGCGACGG
>Ga0209624_10004003_pt1 | contig 10247 bp, 10 predicted proteins | sample JacPinW_OM2H0_O1_FD_188565 | JGI IMG/M metagenome (GOLD analysis project Ga0209624, IMG submission 188565) | Forest soil microbial communities from Algoma, Ontario, Canada - Jack Pine, Ontario site 1_JW_OM2H0_O1 (SPAdes) (version 2) | ecosystem: Environmental > Terrestrial > Soil > Boreal... | reverse complement strand
GCCTGACCGGCCCAGGCGGCGGGCGCTCGCGCGTGGGCGCGCATCGCATATTGCAGCGCCGCCGCATGATCGCCGGCGCGCCGCGCCTCGATATGCAGGCCGCGCAGGCCGATGCCTTGCGTTTCGGGATGGTCCAGCATCGAATTATAGGCCGCGACGGCTCTGGCTCGGTCGCCCGCAAGCTGCGCCGATTGCGCTTGCAGGAGTTTGGTCATCGGCTCGTCCCCGATCAGCCGGCTCGCGTCGTAAGCGTTCTTGGCTGCCCCTCGCGCATCGCCCGCGCCGACGGCGAGCATGCCGCGCGACAAAGCCCGGAAGCCCTTCTCACGCCTGCGCGCCTGCGCGCCGACCGAAACCAGCGACGGGATGCGGAAGACGAAGCGCAGCAAGCCCCAAACGATCGCGATCGCAAGCGCCAGCGCCAGGACGGCAGCGAGCCCGAACATCAGCGAGACTTCGTATTCCTCGCCTCTCCAGGTGACGTCGACGACGCCAGGATTGTTCGCGAGCCACGTCAGGCCTCCAGCGGCCAGCGCCAGCACTGCCAGGAAAATCAGCAGGCGAACCATCGTGACTCCGCTTTAAAACGCCAAACGTGCGCCGGAAGGCGCCTGGGCTCCCGGCAGCCCGGACTTCACTGTTTTTGGCCGCCCGCGAGCTGCCCGACCGCCGCCTCGCGGATCGACTGAAGCGCCGCCTCGGCCGTCTGCCTCGCGCGCGCCAGCGTCGGCCAATCGCCAGCGGCCTTACGCGCCGCCTCGGGGAGCTTATCGAAAGAGGCGACCGCCGCGCCGATATCGCCGCGCCGGCTTTCGGCCTCGATCTGGGAGACCAAAGCCTGGGGATCGTCGCCGGCGGTCTCGTTGAGTTCGCGCACCTTCACGAGATTGTGGAGATGGGTCAGGAAACGATCGGTCACGCTGCCCGTGTCTGGCTGGGACGCGGCGGCCAAGACGTGCGGCGCAACCACGTTGAACGAGTTCGCCAGCGCGCTGTTGGTGGGCGCCCCGTTGACCACGGCTTGCAACGGCGCCAGCGCCGCAGCATCGACCCCAAGACGTTGCAGGGCGGCGAGATCGGGCCCGAAAGCCGCGCCCGAGCGCAGCCGTTCTTCCGCAACCTCGGCGATGATGGCGACCGTGGTGGCGTTGTCGGCGGCTGCGGGCGTCTCCGCGGCGACGCGCGTTTCACTCTTGGGCGCGGCGAGCGCGCCCTCGACCTTGTCGACTCGAGCAGCCAGGGCGGCGAGATCGGGGCCGGCGGCGCTCGCCTTTGCCGCATCGGATTCGAGCTTCGCGACCCGCGCTGACAATTCAGGAATCTCGCCCTTCTCGGCGTCGACGTCGGTGCGCAAGTCCTTGGCCTCAGCCGCCAAACGTTGGGTCGCATCGCTCGCTGCGCCATTCCCGGCGCTGGCCGCTTCCAACGCCGCCACGCGCTTGTCGAGGTCTGCCGTGTTCGACGCTCCGGCGCTCGACTCGAGCGTGCTGATCCGCTTTTCGAGCGCAGCGACGGCCGCGCTCTCGCGGTTGGCCTCGGCGCCGAGCGCTTCGTTCGTCTGTCGCGCCTGCGCTTCGAGAGCGCCCAATCTATTTTCGGTATCCGACCCGTCGGCCTTCGAGGTCAAAAGCGAATAGCCGGCGCCAAGGCCGAGCACGGAAACGACGATTCCGCCCACCGCACCGGCCAAGAGACTTCGAGCGCCAGCGCGCGGAGGTGCTTTGGCGGCGGGACGGGGGTTAGCACTCGTTTCGGCCCCCGTCGGATCCCGAGACGAGATGCTCTCGTCCGCTTCGCGCGCTGCAATTTCTCCCTCAATGACCTCCGGCTCGCCTCGGGGGTCACGATTGACCGGGGCGCCCGTTGGCCCAGCGGAAACGTCCTTTATTTCCTCGTCGACCATCGCCTCGCGCTCTCAGGTTTTCGCGCGCCCTATATACGGGACGACCCGAGGGAAGGGAACCCGCCGAGCTCTTGACGGAGCCTTCGAAAAAGCCCCGCTTCGTCAGGCGTTTCGGCAATTTCGATGCGGATTGCGCCGATTTCGTGCAACGGCTCTGCAACGTCGCGCGAAATGCAAACGTGCTTAAGCTCGAGGAAACAAGCCTTCATGCCCGCTGTCTTCGCCAGCGCTGCTGCCAGCCCCGCCGAGCGGCGCGAATAGTGCAGCGCCGCGACGCAAGATGCGAGAGATCGCGCTTCTGCCGGACGCCAGGCCGCACGCCCCTCCGCCGCATAGGCTTCGACGATTTCGGCGCCAGAAAGCGCAGCCTCGATAGCCTCTTTGCGGTCGCGCCCAGCAAGGTAGAGGACCTTCGCTTCAGGCTTCAGCACATCGGTCAGCATCCTGACCAATTCGTCGGCGTCCCTCGCCGGCGGCGACGCCAGCCGCCAGCCCCGCGCCTCCGCCGCATGCCCGGTGCGCGCGCCGACGACATAGAGCGGCGAGGACGTGTCGGACGGACCGTCCGCATGGAACGCCTTGTCGCTGGTCGCGACCACGACCTCGTAGCGCGCTCGCTGGGGCCGGACGGGCCTTGTCATGATCTCGATTACGGGAAGGCAGACGACGGAAAGGCCAAATCGGCGTAACCGGGCCGCGCTCGCATTTGCGTCCCCGCGCGCGCGGAATAAAGCGACCTTGGAGCGCGGCGCCGCCCCCTCTCCCACGGGAGAGGGGTTGGGGTGAGGGTTCGGGCGCGAAGCGGGCCCTTGTCTCGGGGATGGTTCCCTCATCCGTCGCGCCCAAAGCCAGTTCGGAAGGACGAGCGTCCTTCCGAACGCCCTTTGGCGCGCCGCCTTCTCCCAGAGGGAGAAGGGAAGCAGGCGCGTCAACTCCTAAATCGTATGCGCGGCTCGGAAAGAACCGAGGCCCACGAGGGGGTGGGACTCAGCCCGCTGGCACCGGATCGGGATACGACCGAGCGTGGGCGAGCGGTTCGAGACGCGTCAGCCGTATTGCCGCCTTGGCGTCCGCATCCCGCCCCACGTCAACCGCATAGTCCTGGAGATGCAGGAGGCAGAGGCGCTCGCTCGGCTTGCCGTCGGGAGAGCACCAGCCGTCAAAGGTGAGAAATTCCAGGTCGGGCACCCCGATCGCCTCTTTGACCCATAAGGCCGAGGCAATCTGCATCGCGTCGCCGAGCGCCATCGTGCGTGGTTTTCCTTGCGCTTCAGGGCCGTCTTCAGGCGAATGCCATTTGGCGTCGCAAAGCCTGGCCACACGCAGCATCGCATTGGGGTCGGGCGTCACCAGGGTCGCCAGCGCGCGAATATAGCGTGTCAATTCGAACAGGGTGGCGAATCGCCCCGGAACGAAGTTCGACGGCCTGAGCTCCGCAAACAGGACGCTGCTGACCCATACGCGACGCTTGTGGACGGCCGCTTCGGTCAGAATCGTCTCGATGTGATGCTCCGCTTCGCCCGACTGTCCGTTCGCGTGGCGAAGCACGACGCTCGAATGGAGGAAATGTTTATCGCTACTCGACGCAATCAAGGTCATTGTCCTCGTCCAATGAGGTGGTCATACGCAGCGAGCCCCGGATGTCGATCGCCGCGTTTACATGGGCTCTTTCTTCGATAGCAAGCACTTCTATTCGCTCAGGAAGTTGACTGTCCCCAGTGTAAATTGCTCGTCCTGTGACGCAAACATTTTTGTTGCCGAATGGGTTCAACCAATCTTCGCCTTGTGACTTGTCGAAAACGCACTCCACGTGGGTTGTTCCTGCCGGAAGCATGAGATCGCCTGTCCATACGGGGCCGCGATAGTCGATCTCATCGAGCCGACCCTCGAACGACATGATCGCGCTGCCCAGGAACCAGTTGTCTGTCCGCACGGCATCGTCCTTTGCCCCGACCCGATCGACCTGCCGGCGAAAAAATTCGTCGATGGGCAATTCCGTGTCCTTGAATTGCGCCAGCACATGAAACGAGGGATTGAGCGCCTTGACTATGCGGATAAACGCTCTCGTCACCCGGGGATGACGAACGACGGCCTGGTAGTCGCTGCGGTAAATACCCTCGGCGCAGCGGCGGAAAAACTCGATCGCCGACGGCCCGGTTTGGCTGAGCGCCTTCCGCTTCTCCAAGATGCCGAACTCATAAGGATTGAGCGCGAGCTGAGAGACGAGGAACTCGCTCGATCGCGCTTTTGGCTGGAGTTCGCGATCCGTCACCTGCAGCGCCGTCAAGAACGCGTCGAACGTCTTTTTGAACAGCTCGGCTGGGATCGGCCCAAGATCGTAGTCGCGGGCTTCGACCGGCCGGATCACCACGCGAATCTCGTTTGGCCCGATGGGGCTGTTCATCGCTCGCTCCTGTCACCGGACCTTACCACGCCTTGAAAAGCGGCAACAGAGCGACCGAACGCTTGCGCGGCTGGCGAAATCCCGCCTCGGAAAAGCAGGTTTTCTCAAGCCCTCGTTCGGGCTATGGGCTCAGGGATGCGCGTTCTTGGCATTGAAACCACTTGCGACGAGACGGCGGCGGCGGTGGTGCGGCTGAGGCCCGATGGCTCAGGGGAAATCCTTGCCGACGAGCTGATGAGCCAGATCGCCGCACACGCGCCGTTCGGCGGAGTTGTCCCTGAGATCGCGGCGCGCGCCCATGTCGAGATCGTCGACTTGCTGATCGCCCGCGCGCTCACGCGGGCCAAAATCGCGGCCAAGGATCTCGACGGAGTGGCGGCCGCGGCGGGTCCTGGCCTCATCGGCGGCGTGCTTGTTGGGTTGATGGCTGGCAAGGGGGTGGCGTTGGCGTGCGGCAAGCCTTTCGTCGCCGTCAACCACCTCGAGGCGCACGCGCTGACCGCGCGGCTGACGGACAGCGTCGCCTTCCCCTTTCTCGTGCTTATCGCCTCGGGCGGGCATACCCAGATTCTCGCGGTCAAGGGTGTCGGCGACTACGATCGCCTCGGCGCCACCATGGACGACGCAATCGGCGAAGCGTTCGACAAGACCGCCAAAATGCTGGGGCTGCCGTTTCCGGGTGGGCCCGCGGTCGAGGCGGCGGCAAGCGGCGGCGATCCAACGCGATTCGCGCTGCCTCGGCCTTTGCTGGGACGTCCCGACGCTGATTTTTCACTGTCTGGGCTCAAGACGGCCGTCCGCCACGCAGCGGAATCCGTCGCCCCGCTGCGCCCGCGGGACGTCGCCGATCTATGCGCCTCGTTTCAGGCGGCGGTGGTCGATGTGGTCGAAGATCGCCTCCGCATGGGATTAAAGCTGTTCCGCCGGCGAATTGGCGTCGCCCCTCTCGCCGTCGTGGTCGCTGGCGGCGTCGCGGCCAACGTAGCCCTGCGCGAGGCGCTGACTCAATTCTGCGCCGAGGCTGGCTTGCCCTTTGTCGCGCCGCCGCCCAAGCTTTGCACCGACAACGGCGCTATGATCGCCTGGGCGGGTGTGGAGCGCCTGCGCCTCGGGATGATCGACGGGCTCGACGCTCCGGGACGGCCCCGCTGGCCGCTCGATCCGAAGTCCGAACCCGCACGCAACAACAAGGCTTGAAGCCCGCGCGGCCTGCGATCAGTTGGGGGTTGGCGCAGGAGGGGCAGACGGGGCGTTCTGCGCGCCCTGCGGCGCCGCCTGCTCCTTCGGCTTTTCATTCGCCATGTGATGGCCGACGATGCAGCCGCCAATCGCGCCCATAACGCCGTGATGACCGGCGTAATGGCCTGCCACCCCGCCGACGACCGCGCCCTTCAGGCAACCCTTGGCCTCGGCAGATGGTGAACCAATGGCCAACGCGGGGAGCGTGGCCAGCATCACCGCGGCGATCATCGGGATTCTCATGCTCATGTTCCTTATGTTCTAAGTCGCGAAGTCAGCCAGCGATTTGGGTTCGGCCGGACCTCTTGGCAAGCCCCAACGAAAGCGTTTCACTTGGGAAGTGCCCCGCTCGCGCGGCCAATCATTGCAATTCGGATTGCGCGCGCCTATAGAACGCTTTTCCTCTCAAGTTTGATCCTTTGAGACTGCGTTTGCGGGCCAAAACCTGCGAGCACGCGCAAACGATCATTAAGGAGCTATCGTTCATGAGCGACGCGCCGTTGATGCCGAAGGCGACCGCCGTGTGGCTGGTCGAAAACACCTCGCTGACCTTCGATCAGATTGCGGAGTTTTGCAAACTGCACCCTCTTGAAGTGAAAGGGATCGCTGACGGCGAAGTGGCGACGGGCATCAAGGGCTATGATCCGATCTCGACCGGCCAACTGACGCGCGAGGAAATCGCCGCGGGCGAGAAGGACCCCGACCACCGCCTGCATCTTTCGACGTCGAAGACGCGCACGCCCGAGTTTAAGAAACCGCGCGGCGCGCGCTACACCCCGTTGTCGCGTCGGCACGATCGCCCGAACGCCGTGTTGTGGTTGTTGCGCAACCATGGCGAGCTGAAGGACGCGCAGATCATGCGTCTCGTTGGCACGACCAAGCACACGCTTCAGGCGATCCGCGAGCGCACCCATTGGAACTCGGCCAATCTTCAGCCGATGGACCCGGTGACGCTGGGCTTGTGCTCCCAGATGGACCTCGACTTCGAGGTCAATCGCGCAGCGAAGGAACGGCCCAAGGTCGAAGACGATCGCAGCCAGACGCTGGTGTCGGCGGAAATCACCACCGCCCGGCCAACAGCGGCTCCTGCGAGCCAGCTCGAGGTGTTCGGCGTTCCGACCCCGAAGCCCAAGCCGGTCGAAGAGCGCGTCGACGTCAATTCGGTGTTCGGAAAGCTGAAGGAGAAGGCGCCGCCGTCCGAAGCCGAGTGAGGCGGCGCCTTCTTTCTCGGGTGTTTGGCTCTTGGACGCACCCACCCCCTCATCCTGAGGCGCGAAGCGAAGCTTCGCATCTCGAAGGATGGTCCAGTCAGCACGACCGGTCGCATGCTCTTGAGCGTCCTTCGAGACGCGCCTTCGGCGCTCCTCAGGACGAGGCGCGCGCCCTATTCTATTCCGCCGCCTTGGCGTGGACGGCGGGGTTGTTCGGGTGCGCCGTCCAGTTGGCGGGCGGGCGATCATAGTCGAGGCCGGTGCGCGGGTCGACGCCCGCGACTTTATGCACCAGCGTGATGCAGTCCTCGACCGGGCACACGAGCGTGCACAGATTGCAGCCGACGCATTCGGCTTCGTTGACGACGAACTGGCGCTTGCCGTTGATGCGGGCGAAGATCGCCTGATGCGAGGTGTCCTCGCAGACGATGTGACAGCGCCCGCACTGAATGCAAAGCTTCTGATCGATCTCGGCCTTCGCGACGTAATTGAGGTTGAGATACTGCCAGTCGGTGATCGAAGGAATCGCGCGGCCACGGAAGTCTTCGATCGTCGCGTAGCCCTTCGCGTCCATATAGTCGGCGAGGCCGGTGACCATCTCCTGGACAACCTTGAAGCCGTAGGTCATCGCGGCGGTGCAGACCTGCACCGTCCCCGCGCCGAGCGCGATGAATTCCGCTGCGTCGCGCCAAGTGGTGATGCCGCCGATGGCCGAGATGGGCATGCCCGCGCATACGGAATCGCGGGCGATTTCCGACACCATCGAAAGCGCGATCGGCTTGACCGCGGGGCCGCACATGCCCCCGTGCGTGCCCTTGCCGTCGATGACGACGTCCGGCGTCATGCGATCGAGATCGATGTTCATGATCGAATTGATGGTGTTGATGAGCGACACCGCATCGGCGCCGCCCGTCTTCGCAGCGCGCGCCGGCTGGCGGACGTCGGTGATGTTGGGCGTCAGCTTGACGATGACCGGCATGCGCGTGTGCGCCTTGCACCAGCGTGCGACCATCTCGACATATTCGGGCACCTGGCCAACGGCCGATCCCATGCCGCGCTCCGACATGCCGTGCGGGCAGCCGAAATTGAGCTCGACGCCGTCGCATTCGGTCTCCTCGACCCGACCGAGAATGGCCTCCCAGGACTTCTCGTCGCAGGGAACCATCAGCGACACGATCAGCGCGCGGTCGGCCCAAGCGCGCTTGACCTCCTTGATTTCCTGCAAGTTGATTTCGAGATCGCGGTCGGTGATGAGCTCGATGTTGTTCATCGCGATCAGCCGGCGGTCGGGTCCATGGATCGCGCCGTAGCGCGCCCCCGAGACGTTGACGACCGGTGGCCCGGCTTCGCCCAGCGTCTTCCACACTACGCCGCCCCAGCCGGCGCGGAACGCGCGTTCGACATTGACCTTCCGATCGGTGGGCGGAGCGGAGGCAAGCCAGAACGGATTGGGCGATTTGACGCTGAGAAAATTGCTGCGCAAATCGGCCATGGGATCCTCGCTTTCAGGGGCGTGATGCGCTGAGCGCGGCGGCGATCGAGCGCGCCGCCTGCTTGCCGTCCTCGACGGCGCTCACCGTCAGGTCCTTGCCGCCGTAGATGCAATCCCCGCCGGCCCACACGCCCTCAAGCGTCGTGCGGCGCTCGGCATCGACGACGATGCGTCCGTCCTTGACCTCGATCGCCGCTCCATCCAGCGCTTCCGGCGCGCCGCGCTGGCCGATCGCGAGAAACAGCATGTCGGCGTCAAGGCGAAAGACCGAGCCGACCGGAGCGGAGGCGCCCTCGCCGCCATTGCCGCTCTCGAACACCACGCCGCTCAGCGTGTCGCCACGACCCTCAAGCTCGGCGGGCCGCGCCCAATAGCGAATGACGACCCCGCTCGTTTGCGCCAGCTCCCGTTCATAAGCGCTCGCCTTCATTTGCTCCGGTCCGCGCCGGTAGACCATGGTCACCGTCTCGGCGCCGAGCTTCTTCGATTGCACGGCGGCGTCGATCGCCGTCATGCCGCCGCCGATCACCACGACACGGCGGCCGACCGGCAGGGTGGAAAGATCCTTGGCCTGCCGGAGGCGGGCGATGTAGTCGACGGCGTCGATCACGTTGGCGAGTTCGGTCTCCCTCGGCAATCCGAGCTTGTTGGTCGCGCCGAGGCCCATGCCGAGGAAGACGGCGTCATAGTCGCGCCGCAGGTCTTCGAGCTTGACGTCGCGGCCGAGCGCCTGGCCGCGCTTTATTTCGATGCCGCCGATCGAGAGAATGAAATCGACTTCCCGCGCCGCGAAATCGTCGGCGGTTTTGTAGGCGGCGATGCCGTATTCGTCGAGCCCGCCCGCCTTCTCGCGCGGCTCGAAGATCGTGCTCTCGATGCCGGCGATGGCGAGTTCATGGGCACAGGCCAACCCGGCCGGCCCGGCGCCGACGATCGCCACCCGCTTGCCGGTGGGCGCCCCGCGCGCATATGGCGATTTCCCGTTTGCGATCGTGGGATCGGTCGCATAGCGCTGCAATCTGCCGATCACGACCGGCTTTGCCTCCGCCGCCTCGCGCACGCAGGCTTCTTCGCAAAGCGTTTCGGTTGGACAGACACGGGCGCATATGCCGCCCATGATGTTGGAATCGAAAATCGTCGTCGCCGCGCCCGAGCGATTGCCGGCGGCGATCTGACGAATGAACAAGGGAATGTCGATCGCGGTCGGGCAAGCCTGCTGGCAGGGCGGATCGAAGCAGAAATAGCAGCGCTCCGCCTCCACTCTCGCCTCATGGGGCGTCAGCAGCGGGTGCAGGTCGGCGAAATTGCCTTTCAGCGTCCCTTCGTCCAGGCGTCCCGGGCGAACGTCCGATGCGCCCGGCGGGTTGGCGGCGATCGTCATGACGAAACCTCAAAAGCCGTGGAGACGGCTCATTCTTGACCGTTTGGTCAATCGTTTTGCTACGCGCAACGTTTGTCAAGCAGGATATGGGCCGCGCCGCGGACGTCGGCCCCGAAAGTCAAGTCCCATTGACGTTTCGTGAGCGGGTCCTATCTGCGGAGCGGATGTGGATAAACATATAATTGAAATTGAATCGGATTGCTGCGGTGCAACATTTCTGCTAGCGTAGCGCTTCAACGAGCGTAGTTCGAATTCGGAGGGGCCATGTCAGCCACCTGGAAGACCAAATGGGGCGTTCGCCGCGTACGCCGCGACACCCCGACAGTAGAAGAGGCTCTGATCGCGGCTGAAAGTTTGGCCGCTGATCCCCTTCAGCGCGCGGAAATCGCCGCGACCCTGATGGGCGTGCCGGTCGAAGAGGTCAAGGCGCTGGCGGCCAAACAGGCCGCGAGGACGCGGGGCCGGTCGAGCCTGGTCACGGGGCGCACGCGCGCGGTCGTGGTCGAGTACAAGCGGCCGCGCATCGGTCACGGACCGATGTCGTTCGCGCGCAAGCGCTAGCGCGCGCGGGACGCAACGAGAAGCGGCGAGCGCTTTTACAGATTCGCCAGCCGCGC
>Ga0209624_10004001_pt1 | contig 10248 bp, 12 predicted proteins | sample JacPinW_OM2H0_O1_FD_188565 | JGI IMG/M metagenome (GOLD analysis project Ga0209624, IMG submission 188565) | Forest soil microbial communities from Algoma, Ontario, Canada - Jack Pine, Ontario site 1_JW_OM2H0_O1 (SPAdes) (version 2) | ecosystem: Environmental > Terrestrial > Soil > Boreal... | reverse complement strand
ATTCCCCCTCGATAGCGTCGCGATCCGAGTGATGGCATATCTCGCATTTGCGAGCGTGGCGTGCAGGATCGGCCGCCGGGCGGTTGGCGCGGCGGGTGCTGCTTTTTTTATCAGTATGCATAATACCCAGAGAGATATCATGCGGGGGACGAATGCGCAAGAGCGAGCTTTGTAAGGGTCCTAGTACGAAATGGGAAAATACGAAAGATTGAAAAGAGAAAAAAGAAAAGGGAAAAGGCGTGGAGCTACTTCCGATTAATGCTTTATCGGGAGTTAGCACGAAACAGTCACCCCGCCGCGAAGTCTGCCTCTAACGCGTTTGCGTCCAGTGACGGTTCATCATCGGTGATTACGCTGAGTTCTCACCATACTTCGGGTTAATTTGCCAGAATCACGACATTGGTGATGCCAGCGAGTCGAATCTGGTCAAGAACGATTTCAACGTCTTTGTTCTTAGCTTTGCCGTCCACGTGAAGGTAGATTTTCCTTTCGGAGCCGCCGCGCACTGCCGCTTGGATCAGATTGGGCAAATCTCCCGGCATGGTTTGGTGCCCGCCAAAGAAACGACGTCCGTCCCGAGTGACCGCAATATGTATGGCGTCCTCGCGTTCCGCCCCCGGCTGCGACGGTGCGTTTCGAGCCTTGGGCAGATCAACTGGCGCGCCGTGGAAAGGAGGGGTATTGCATATGAACATAATTAGAAAAACGAGGAAAACACTAAGGAACGGCATGAGGTCGATCACCGGATAGGTGCTTGGCCTTCTTTTTGCAGCTCGCTGTGCTGCCGCCTTGCTAGGTGACCACACCGATGGACCTCGTGTGTGATTCTTAGAAGCGTCCTCAATCATTAGACCCGACGTATTTCCGAAAGTGCCGGGTCACTTTGGGAAACGTTACCGAAGGGTACCTACAATTCAATAAGATGGAATTCCCGAGGACCCGATTAGTCGGGTTACCAGACATTTGGTATCGGGGCTAGTCCACCAGGCTTTATCACCAGCGTCGCTCGTTAGGCACAAACCCGTGAGCGGTGGTGTCAAAAAATCCAGGCGAACAATCTGCCGATGTCACCTTCCGCCGGGTGGGTCGGATGAGCACGCGCATTCGATAAGGAGTCCTGATCATGGGAATGGCAATTGGTGGAAGTAAAGGCGGCCCGGTTTCGGATCCCAACATCGTACCGTTGATTGACGTGCTGTTGGTACTGATCATCATCTTCATGGTGATCACGCCGCAGGTTCCCACGGGGTTGCCCACCTCAGTTCCCCAAGCTCCTCCGCCGCAATCGAAACCCGAGCCACCCGATCCTCATACGATCGTGGTAGAGGTGATGGAAGGAGGGAAGCTCATGATTAACCAGGAGCAGAGCGACTGGAATGTGCTTGGCACACGCCTCTCTGATATTTTTAAGGAGCGCGCCGATAAGGTGGCCTTCGTGGAAGGCGCCAAGGAAGTTCCATTCGCAGACGTGGCGCGTGCGATTGACATTATGCGGCGAGCGGGGATCGTTCACGTGGGTCTGATCACGTCTCGCGACAACGTCCGAAGAGAGGCTCTCTAATGAATATGTCTGACCTTATTGCCCGGTAAGTCGGTTATCGGACATTGCGATCCAGTTTCCGATTACCGCGTTAATCAGGGATTGACGTTCAGCTTCTGCCGGATTGCGATGCTCGTGGTGTGGCACGAGGCCAAAACTTGCACAACAACGCTGTGCCTCCGCCTAGCGCCATAACTCCGCCAACCAAGAGTCCACAGAGGTAAGCGTCAGTATCATCAGGGTCTTTTGCTGGAGGGCCGAAGTGGCCCCAAAGGTACATTCTGCAAGAAGTCCGCCAAATTCCGACAGGCACGCCATTATCAAAGAAAACAATATCGCCGTTGTCGCGCGTCTTGGTATGGAGTGCGTCGTCATCGCTGCCCCTGCATGACTGTCTTACGGCGGAGTATAGACCACCACGTGAAATTAAAACTGCTCAACTCCTGTGTAGTTTGAATGCATAGGTCAAAGGGGGAGCGTTTGGTGTACAAGAGCTGAACTCAGCGACCAAGCTGATTCACAGACACCAAGGAGGCTCCCCCATGCAGACTATGTATTGCATCGGACTGGATGTTCACAAGAAGACGATCAGCTACTGCGTGAAGGACGGCAGTGGCGTGATTCATGCCGAAGGCACGATCCCTGCCACACGCTTGAACCTGGACCTTTGGATGAAAACATTACCGCAGCCGTGGACCGCAGCGATGGAGGCCACAGTTTTTACCGGGTGGATCTACAATCACTTGCAGCCACACGCCGCTGCGTTGAAGGTAGCGCATCCCTTGATGCTGCGGGCCATTGCCGCGGCGAAAAAGAAGAACGATCGCATCGATGCGAAGAAGATATGCGACTGTCTGCGGTGCGATTTTCTGCCGAGTGCTACATGGCCGCGACGGCGATTCGCGAGCGGCGGCGCACGCTGCGGTACCGCCATCTACTGGTCCGGCAGATGGTGCAGATGAAGAACAAGATTAGCACGTTGTTGATGTAAGCCGGGGTCACCTATAACCAGCAGCGGCTGCACAAGGCCGGCTACTTCCGCGAGTTGCTGGCGTATGGCGGGTGAACATCGCATGCAAGATGCCCTTCGAAAACGCAGGGCAGGCAGGGCAGGCCCGCGCGACGAGAGAAAGGCTGCCGGGCTGAAGCCACGGCGCTACAAGTGCCAGACGCGATCAATGAGCGGTTGCTGGTCGAAGGAATAAGGCCGGGGCTGAAAGCCCATGAAAAGCGAGGCTCTCTAACGCTGGACTGAAGTCCAGCTTCCCCCTGCTGAAGCAGGAGGGCTGCCACCGAAAGGGCATGCACGGGGCGGGCGCGAGATTTTGAGCAGGAGGGCTTCCGCCGAAAGGCGCGCGGGAGTTTATTTCATGCAAGTCCCGTCCACGAAGAATCGCACCCTTCCAGAGCAAAGGGATGCGGCACCCGACGGCCACCCGTCGAATTGGAGGGTTGAGATCGACACGCTTCGATCCCGTCATATCGGAAAGAAGGCAAGGCTGCGCCACCCGCCCCTGACCTCAGGAGCGAACATTTCGGTGCCAATTTTTGCGCTCGCTTCCCAAGCCGATTATCATTGAATTGCTTTCGGCCCGGTCAATGGAAATCTAATTTTCCGGAATCCGAATCGGACGAGAACGCAAGAGCGTCAAGGCTGGGACTAACCCGATTACAAGGAATACATAGGAGTCCAATCTTGTAAGGCTCTCCCACCGTACAGCGACTGCTATCGTGTAGGCTGAGAAAGCGACGACCAAAACGAACCATCCCAAAAGCATCGGCCTGAAAAACTGAACAAGACACAGGGCAATTGCGGGAAGGTAGATTAGCCCTGCGACAAGACCACCCATCGCAGACGCGACAAGAGCGAAGACGAGAACAACTAGACAACACAGCGCGTAAACCCAGCGCCCTCTTCCTGAGCGACGCTCAACGAGTCTGCGGAAGACAGTTCTTAAGTTTTTCACTGTGCCTTCGGCTTAACGAGGAACGAGAAACTGGCCGTCGTCCTTTGTACTTTCCAAGGGTACGGGCGGCGACATTGCTCGCTACATCAGTTACCGACAGCAAGTCTTCGATGTTCGCACGAAGTCCCATCTGCCGGGAGGTTCGGCTAGTTTCCGATAAATGCGTTTATCGGGCACGGGCGGACTCGTTTACTTCAACCACTCCGGAAGTTCGCCGGATTGCAGTTTCAATGGCCCATATTCCGTAACCTTGAGCCCACCATGGTCTGGAACTACACTGACTGAGAAGAAACAGACGCCCTTGGCATTCTGGTCGGTGGTGGCCGCGTAATAAAACTTCCGCATCGGATTCTTGTGTCCATCGGGATAAACCTTGAAGCCGGTTTCATCGTGCTTGAACTCGCTATCGAGCGGCCGGCCACAATAATTGAATAATTTCTCTACTGCACTTCGGCCTGTGTACGCCCAAGCGTCTGAACAAAATCCGGCTCCATCTGGCCCACGGCATCGTTGGCGTTATTCGCAACTAAATCAGCCATGAATGAGTCGCTGACCTTGCGGGCGCCTGCATAGTCAATCGTCCTACCATCCGGATTCGTGCCGCACGCTATGGACAGAAACATGATTAAGGTGACGAAAATCTCAATGTATCTCATAGGACGAAAGATACATCTTGGAATGTTGCACCACAAAACATTTCCATAAATGTGTGGACTTACAATGGTTAAGCCCGTGGCCAATGGACGTAGAGTCGGGTAACCGGAGATTTGATGCATAACCGGCGGGGAAGATGGCGGGCACGATGCCCTTCGAAAACTCCCTTCGAAAACTCAGGGCAGGCAGGGCAGGCCCGCGCCACGAGTAAAAGGCTGCCGGGCTGAAGCCACGGCGCTACAAGTGCCAGCCGCGCGCGCCCAGCTATTGCGTGGTAGCAGGCATGTCGGAGGTATAAGGCCAAGGCTGAAGCCCATTTTGACGACGGAGGTTTTTTCGCTGGACTGAAGTCCAGCTCCCCTTGCTGAAGCAGGGGGCTCCCACCCTAATTGCAACCCTCGCTCCGATCCTCCAAGGAGTCGTCCTCGGAATGAACTCGCTGTGGGATAGGCTAGTGAAAAAGAACAAAGCTTCGAAGGCGACGACGAAAAAGCCGAAGGGCGCAGCCCTTCGAGGCTCCCTTCTTGCCTTTAACAGTGGAATTATTTCATCGGCTTGCCTTTTTCATTCCGAGCCGCAAGCCCATATCGTATTGCCGCTTCAAGTGTATCGATGTTTATATCCTTTAGAGCTTTAAACCGAATGCAATATCCGGTCACGCTGGCCTTGCCTAGTTTTTTTCCATATGTTTTGGCTAAGTACTTCTTATCTTTGAGACCAAGAATATAGACAGAGATTCCGGTTTTGTTTCCGCTCACACCAATTCGAAAAAACTCCCTACTTTTTCCATTGGCATATTTTATTGTATGAGATCCATATCCAATCGTAGGGTTGGAAACAGTATGATTTTTGCTGTCTCTACCATCGAAGAACCATAATTTGACTTCTGGTGACACTTGAAGTGTGAGCCGATGCAACTCTCGCATGTCACTGCGTTTTGGCTCCGGTTGGCTGGTAATATACTTCTCGATTTGTTCTTGCACGTTCATACGTTATGCTCCTCAGTTGCGAGCACTGTGTTGGTTCAGCCAGAAATGGAGAGGTGGCGTTTCCCGCTAGCGAGTATTCCGTCCTTCGGTGGGGATTTTCAAGGCATCGATACGACCACCAGAGTATCCCTCAGCATGATTGCGTCTCCGCAGAGCCTGCTTCCGTTTCCACCCGGCAAGGTCATTGTAGTTCCATCACGTCCATCCGTCTCAACTTCCGGCTAGCTCGTGATTCGCCCCAAATAGGGCTGGTTCGCGATTGACGGCGCGAGCGGGGGGAAATATACGAAGAATGTGCTTCAAAATGTGGGGTATCCCGACATCCGGCTCATCAACTGCGGCACAGGAGTAGCTGCACAGAAAGCCGTCGTCGCACTGCTCGCTGATTACCTTCGCAGAGTGCCAGTGCTTGGCCCATGCTTCGGTGATGACCATCCAAACTGTGGAAGCATGGAGGCACGGCGTTCATCGGGATTTTACGGAAGTTGTCGTGATCGGCGTCATCGGGGGAATTGTGCTGGCACTCACACTGGAAAGACGAAAGCAGGGCGCACTCGTTAACCAGTAACTGCCGAGACATTTCTATTCCGCTCAAGACAGCGGCTTTTCGTCGTTCCTTGATGGATGGCCGGCTAATCGGAAATTGTGCCGAGTCCCGATAAGTCGTGCGGGCTAAAAGGGTCGGCAAACCCTATTGAGAAACGGCACACTGCCATGTCGACGATATGGGAGACTTATATTCCATGAAGAAAATTGGCTTCCTGTCATTCGGTCATTGGGCACCTTCACCGCAGTCGCGAACGCGATCGGCGGCCGATGCGCTCCTGCAGTCCATTGAGCTTGCCGTGGAGGCCGAGCGCCTGGGAATGGACGGAGCCTACTTTCGTGTTCATCACTTCGCGCAGCAACTGGCATCACCTTTTCCACTACTCGCGGCGGTGGGTGCCAAGACCCGAAAGATTGAGATTGGCACCGCAGTTATCGATATGAGGTATGAGAATCCTCATTACATGGCGGAGGACGCCGGGTCTGCGGACCTAATCTCTGGCGGCCGACTCCAGTTGGGAATCAGTCGCGGTTCCCCCGAGCAAGTCATCGATGGTTGGCGCTATTTTGGCTACCACCCGATTGAAGGCGAAGACGATGAAGGCATGGGCCGAAGACATGCCGAAGAGTTTCTCGAGTTGCTACGCGGAAAGGGCTTCGCTAAGCCTAATCCACGTCCGATGTTTCCCAATCCTCCGGGACTTCTACGTCTCGAGCCATACTCTGCGGGATTGCGTGATCGAATTTGGTGGGGTTCTGCTTCCAACGCGACGGCAGTATGGGCCGCGAAGTTAGGAATGAACCTGCAGTCGTCAACTCTCAAATTCGACGAGACCGGCGAGCCGCTGCACCTCCAACAGGCCACACAGATTCGCGCCTTTCGCGCAGCCTGGAAGGATGCCGGCCACACGCGCACTCCGCGCATTTCCGTTAGCCGGAGTATTTTTGCGTTGCTCGATGACCGTGATCGTCGCTATTTCGGACGAGGCTCTCAGGAAGAGGACAAAATCGGGTTCCTTGACGAAAATACACGGGCGATCTTCGGTCGAAGCTACGCTGCCGAGCCAGATGTTCTCATCAAGCAGCTTAGGCAAGACGAGGCGATCGAGGAGGCTAACACGCTGTCGCTAACTATTCCTAATCAACTAGGTGTTGCGTACAATGCGCACGTCATGAAGGGAATTCTGACTACCGTCGCTCCAGCCCTCGGTTGGCGCTAAATCGCATCGGTCCTGGACGTATCACGGCGCATTCAGATGTAATCAGTTCAAGCAAAGCGCCACTTCTAGAAGGCCTACCTTGGGGGAAATTTTTCCTATAAGCTTTTCGATGGAGACGCCGAATGGAAGCCCGGGACATCGAGCTGCACATCAATCCAGCCGACGAGACTATCCGTCTCGGCCCGCTCGCGGTGCGCTTCTTGCTTACCGGAGACAACTCGACTGGCAGCGTCGCAGCATTTGAGCTGATGGTCCCGAGCGCGCAGCGCCTGATGGCTCCAGCGCATAGTCACGATCATTTCGAGGAGACAGTCTACGGCATCGAAGGAATATTGAGCTGGACTGTGAACGGAAAACAGATTGACGTCGGGCCGGGACAGGCACTCTGCATTCCGCGAGGCGCCATCCACCGGTTTGACAATAACGGCAGCCAGAACGTGAAGGCGCTGTGCGTGATCACCCCAGCCGAGCTAGGTCCGCAGTTTTTCCGCGAATCTGCCGAGGTAATCAACGCGGCGGCAGGTGGTCCACCGGACCGAGCAAAGATGGCGGAGATCATGCGTCGCCACGGCCTCACTCCGGCGCCGCCCCAGGCGTAGAGCCGGCGATTGGGACGTGATTCCATTTGCCGGGTAACCGGATGAGTGGCGCTGTATGCCATTTTGACGAGGGAGGTTGTGTCGGTGGCGAGGTCGTTGTGTCCGAAACAGGGGAGAGGTACGATGTGCGAGCTTGGGTCCAAATCGGAAAATTCGGCTGGACGACATAGGGTGTGCTCGGTGGCGAGCTGTATAAGTGTCGCGGCGCACCCATCTTTAGTTTAAAAAAGAAGGTTAGAAAAGGAGTTTAAAGAGACGGTCAAATCTTCGGGAATGAGGTGGCCATGGCGGACGAGACGATTGCAGCTTTCAGGGCCAGCTTGCACGGAGAGCTAATCGCGCCAAGCGATACGAGCTACGAAGCGGCCCGTAAGGTGTACAACAGAATGATCGACCGGCGCCCGCGGCTGATTGCGCGCTGCGCGGACGTGGCCGACGTAATTGCCGCGGTGAACTTGGGTCGCGAGCAGAAGCTCCTGATTGCCATCCGCGGTGGCGGACACAACGCGGGTGGGTTGGGAGTGTGCGATGAAGGATTGGTGATCGATCTTTCACCGATGAATTATGTTCGCGTGGACCCAAAGAAGAAGACCGTGCTGGTCGGGGGCGGCGCGCTGTGGCGGGATGTGGATCATGCTACGCACGCTTTCGGTCTCGCGGTTCCTTCGGGCATCATTTCGACGACTGGCGTGGGCGGACTGACGTTGGGTGGCGGAATTGGATACTTGACGCGGCGGTATGGCCTGACGATTGACAATCTGTTGGGCGTAGAAATGGTGCTGGCCGACGGGCGGTTCGTCACGGCCAGCGCCAAAGAAAATTCCGACCTTTTCTGGGCGGTGCGCGGCGGGGGCGGCAACTTCGGCGTCGTGACGTCGTTTCTGTTTAAGGGGCAGCCGGTGCACACCGATTACGGCGGGCCGATGCTGTGGCCGATGGAAGATGCAGCGGAGATGATGCGCTGGTACCGCAACTTCATGGCAAAGGCGCCGGATGACGTCTACGGGTTCTTTGCTTTCCACACCGTGCCGCCGTGGCCGCCCTTCCCCGAGCATCTGTATCACAAGAAGATGTGCGGAATCGTGTGGTGCTACACCGGACCGATCAAGAAGGCGGAGAGGGTGTTCAAGCGGATTCGAAGCTTCAAGGCTCCTGCGCTGGACTTGGTGGGACCGATTCCGCATCCTGTGCTGCAGAGTCTGTTCGATGGCCTCTATCCGCCGGGCTTGCAATGGTATTGGAAGGCGGATTTTGTCCGGACGCTACCTGATGAAGCCATCGCGCTGCATGTTAAGCACGCGGCCGAACTTCCGACGATGCATTCGACGATGCATCTCTACCCCATCGACGGAGCAGCGAGCCGCGTAAAGAACTCGGCCACGCCGTGGGCTTACCGCGATGCAAAATGGGCGCAGGTGATCGTGGGCGTAGACCCGGACCCGGCGAGCAAGGAGAAGATTTCGTCGTGGGCGCGCGATTATTGGAGCGCGCTCCACCCGTATTCGGCGGGCGGGGCGTACGTGAATTTCATGATGGACGAGGGCGAGGACCGCATCCGGGCGACGTACGGGCAGAACTACGCGCGGCTGGCCAAGATCAAGAAGAAGTATGATCCTGCGAACCTGTTCCGCGTAAATCAGAACATTGCGCCGAGCTGAAAGAAGAAGGCGGGACGAAAGGAGAGAGGCGCTCGGTAAGCTCACAAGCGCCTGCTCTACTACTTCAACGTAAACCGTACCTCACTGGATCACCTCCTTCTCGGCAGGAACGCCGTTGTCGACAAGAGTGTCGAGTGGTTCCGATTATAGCGCGGGATCCTCGGACTTGAAATAACGTCAACGGATAATCGCGGGCAAGATGCCCTTCGAAAACTCCCTTCGAAAACTCAGGGTAGGCAGGGCAGGCCCGCGCCACGAGGAAAACGCTGCCGGGCTGAACAGACCGGGCGCGTGCTATGCGCGGATTAGGCCGATGCCTAGGACTACTACGCTGATTGCAAGCACGATTGCTCCTGCGTATAGCGACCAAATCCATTGGTTTGGGTGGTCTGGCGTGAACGTCACGGAAAGAAAAAAGCCCAGTGGAATCAGAATGGCAGCGAGCGGCATACCGATTCGCACTAGCCACGCGAACTCGGGGCCCAGTGCGGCGTGCTGCACGAACATTTGGCAGATGAGGGAGAGAATCACGAGCACGCCTGCGTGCGCGTGTCCCGCGCGGAAGAAACTGGTCTGTAGCGGCGAGGGTTTCATTTGTGGCATTTGACCGCTAAACAGCCTCATCAAAAAGTAGCCGCCGTATTGAATGGTCGGCACGGTAATCAAAAGGATGCCGGACATCAGCCTCGCGTCACGGTTCATTTTTTTCCTCCTATGCCTGGCGGACGAGCGAATAGTGGACGATCACATCAGTAATTTGCCGGCGAGCCAGTAATCTACGCTGAACTTTCCCGGACCGGAGCAGATCAGCCAGATGAAGAACAGCACGTACAGGACTTCGGGAAGGTAGAGGAAATCGTCGAGCCAGCTAAGAGGCGAAAGTTTTTTAGGCAGGGTGGAAATAGCGCTGGTCAGAGTGGCAACGACCATGTCGATCAATAAAGCCATGCTCGCCGGGCTCGAAAGAAATCCCACGGCCAGCAAGGATCCGGCGATGAACTCGACACTCGCCACGAAATAAGCTGTCTGGCGGGGGAACGGGACTTTGGCCTTGACGAGCGTGACTTTATTGATC
>Ga0209624_10004000_pt1 | contig 10248 bp, 10 predicted proteins | sample JacPinW_OM2H0_O1_FD_188565 | JGI IMG/M metagenome (GOLD analysis project Ga0209624, IMG submission 188565) | Forest soil microbial communities from Algoma, Ontario, Canada - Jack Pine, Ontario site 1_JW_OM2H0_O1 (SPAdes) (version 2) | ecosystem: Environmental > Terrestrial > Soil > Boreal... | reverse complement strand
AAGCCGCGCTCGCCGTTCACAATTATCCGCGGCAGCCGCAGTCGGTCGTCCGACGCCCGCGCTACTCCCGGCAGGACCGTCATCGCCGAGGAGTAGCCGGCGTGCCGTACCAACTCGACAGTGTCGGCAGTAAAGTGGCCGAAGGGATAGGCGAAATGCTCAATCGGGACGCCAAGCATGTTGCGCAGCGCAGTTCGGCTCTCCGCGATCTCGTACCGCGCCGCATCTTGCGGCAATTCATGCAGCCGCTGATGCGAGAGCGAGTGCGAGCCCACCTCCATGCCGGCAGCCAACCACTGGTCAAGCTGATCGCGGCTCATCAGCGGCTTTTTTTCCCGCAGATACTCCGCGTCCCATCGGTTGTACGTCCCGACGGCGCCGCTGACAACGTAACAGGTGGCTCCGAAGCCATACCGTTTCATGAGCGGCGCTGCCATCGTAAGCGTGTCGGCGTACCCATCGTCAAACGTGAACACGACACAACCGCGCGACGTGCCATTGCTCAGCCGGGCAATGCCTTCGCTCGTGGAAACGCCGCGCAGGCCGAGACGACGCAACGTCCACAGCTGCCGCTCGAAGCTGTCCGGGCTCACGTACAGCAGCTTGAAGGGCGCGTCTTTGGGCGCCATGGCCACGTTGTGATAACTGAGAATAGGAAGCACCGACATGATCCATAGAATATTACCGGAACAAGCGGCGCGCTGGCTGAAGTTGCTCGTAGACCGCGGTCGCAGGTCCGATGGCTTGTTGCAGTCCGCGCAGACTTGGGAAGCACAGTATGCCGCAGGGAGGTGGGACTTCCTTGCGCAGCTTTCCGAGCTGGCGCGCTTTAGCGTACTGGCGGGCTATATTTGCCACTTGAAGCCAGGCGGGACGGTGTTGGATACAGGATGTGGCCAAGGCGTTCTGTTGCGCAGACTCCCGAGTTCTTGCTATTCGAAGTATGTCGGGATCGACTTGTCGGGCAGCGCAATCTCCGTGGCGCAGGCGCACGGGAACGAGCGCAGTTCATTTCTTGCGGCGGACTGCGAGGAGTATTCGCCTGCCGAGCAATTCGACGTTATCGTCTTCAACGAAGTGCTGTGTTGCCTGGGCGATCCGTTGCGCACGGTGGAGCGATATGTGCGCTCGCTGAAGCCCGGCGGCCTTCTGTTGGTGTCATTGTGCACGGCCGCTCGCGGCAGTTCCACAATACTGCGGCGACTCAAGCGAGCATATGCGACCGTCGATGAAGTTCGCGTAGTCCACAGCGGCAGGAAGGTTTCCTGGGTGTGTACTGCCTTGCGCCCCGAGGCGCGTAGCGCGACCCACGTGTTATGAGCCTTTGACGGCCATGCCGCGCACATGACGGCTCCCATCGGGCCTGCATCCCTACAGCCTGCTGTGTCGGTCATTGTTCCGACTTTCAATCGATTGGAATATCTGCGGCCGGCTGTCGAATCGATTTTTAACCAAACTTATTCAGACTGGGAATTGCTGATTGCCGACGATGGCTCGGCGGAAGCGACGCGCGAATATTTGCGCGAACTGAGCTGTCTTCCCAAAGTGAGGGTTATTTGGATGTCGCATACAGGTATTCCCGCTGCGGTCCGAAACGCCGCGCTGCGGGAGGCCGGTGGAAAATACGTCACCTTCTTGGATTCGGACGATCTTTGGGAAAGTCGCAAGCTTGAGGCCCAACTCGCGGTCATGCAAACTCACAGCCACTGTCAGTGGAGCTACACTGCTTTCACCAACGTCGATGAGTTCGGCGTCGCGGTGCCCACGGAAATTCACCGGCGATGGGTGCCGTGCGACGGAGAAATTTTTGAGCGGATGTTGCGCGGGGAAGTCTCACTCCGGACCCCATGCGTTCTTGCAACTCGCCGGCTACTTATCGAAGCGGGTGGGTTCGATGAATCGATCCTCTCCGGGGAGGACTACGATCTGTGGTACCGATTGGCGCTGCGCAGTGACATCGCCGTCATCAACGAACCATTGGTAAAGATTCGCTCTCACCGCAAGAATCACAGCGCCAACTGGTCAAGCGCCTACGTCGGACAGGATCATACGTTGACGAAACTGCAGCGTCTGGTCGATCTGCCTCGGCGCGATATGCTGCGGCGCGAGCGCGCCAGGAATGCATTGAGGCTCGCGCACCGGCATGCCGTGTTGCGAAATCGCGCAAGCGTGTTCCGAACGCTATTTCACAGCGTCGCTTTCTCGTGGCGTTACGCTGAGTGGTGGGTCCGGGCGCCTTGGATTGTGTTGCGCGCATTTATTCCGGAAGGCCTGCTTGAAATCTATCGCCGCCGTTCCAACAGATCAGCCTGAGCGTACCCGGACGGTATCCTCACTGCGTGCGAGAAAGTAGGCACTGACCACGAACATTGCGAGCAGCAGAAACAACCTCGGATAGGCGAGCACGCCAAGGCCGCCTCGGCCCTCGAACAGATTGCTGCGGCCATATGGAAAAAAGCCGATGAGTGCGTAGGCACCCAGGACAAAATACGCAGACAGCGCGGCTCCCTCGAGAACGAAGTAGCGGATCAACAATCCGATGGGTAACCACAGCAGGCTGAAGTGGTAAGTGGCGGTTGCAGGCGCGAGCAAGAGCGTAACAATTCCCAACAGCCCTATGGAGGGAGCAACCGCTGCCTCGCCACGACGCTTCAGCCTGACAAGAGTCAAAGCGGCGGCGGCCGCAATCAGACACTTTGTTACCACAACCGCGATACTGGCGAAGCTTGCCGATGCGACGAACGGCCGCGGATTCGAAGCCGCATCGTAAACGAACAGCCGGCGGAAAAGCGTATCGAATGACTGGAAGCTCACGGCAAATGGGTCTTGCATGCTTAAATGCGCAGTGAGGTGGTTCCCCAGAACTGAAAACAGGAACTCCTGGTGAATCTTCCATCCCATGACGCCGATACTCATCAAAGCCACGAATACGATCGCCGTGGCACCGCCGAGCACAATCCTCCACTCCTTGTGGAATGCAAAATAGACGAGTATGACAATGGGAAAATACTTTATCGGCGAAAACAGTCCGAAACATAGGCCGGCAATAAATGGTCTGCCCTTGAGGCGCGCGTAGTACCCCAGAATGCAGCACGCGGATATCAGGATGTAGGGCTGACCGAGGCGCAATGCGTTTACGACGGCATAGCCCGATAACAGTATGAAGACACTTGAGTCAATCAATCTCCATGCCAGAATCCTGCCCAGTAGAATGATCGAGCCGACCAGCCCGAGCAGACTCAGGACCGTCATAACCCGTAGTGCATTGAGCGGCGCAAGACGGGTCAACGGGACCATCAGAAGCGCGGTCGGGGGTGGAAACGGCGAGAATTTGCCCTCGGACGGACGCCCAATCTGGTAGTGCCGCATCTGCTCTTGGAACCACTGATCATCGTACAACCGGCCTACGTCTCCCCCGTTTGCGACGATCTTTGCTGCGGTAAAGTAGTTCGGGAAATCGGTATCGACTTTGGTTACGGCCGGGACGATGCCGCGCGTACCAACAACAATTCCCAGGCCGACCAACAGAAGTAGCGTGATGAGCGGTCTAAAGTACAATTGCATTGCGGCAAAATTCTAACTCACATAGGAAAGCAAGTTGCGTTTTTTCGTTACCGGTTGCGCCGGATTCATCGGTAGTACACTGACCGAGCGGCTTCTTTCTGACGGCCATGTGGTGGTTGGCTACGACAATTTCTCCACTGGGCAAGAGAGCTTCCTGCGTCCCGCTTCCGGGTCCGCCGGCTTTCGCCTGGTGCGCGCAGATGTGCTGGATCAGACCGTTCTTTGCGCCTCTATGACAGGTTCGGAATTTGTATTCCACTTGGCTGCAAATGCAGATGTGCGCTTTGGTACCGAAAGCCCTCGCCGGGACCTCGAGCAAAACACCATTGCCACGCATAACGTGCTGGAGGCGATGCGGGCGAATGGCATAGCTAAAATCGCGTTTTCCTCTTCGGGTTCGGTGTACGGGGAGACTTTGGCGATTCCCACGTCCGAAGATGCACCCTTCCCCATCCAAACCTCTCTGTATGGAGCATCCAAATCAGCCGGGGAAGGCCTGATCACTGCATACTGCAATGGCTTCGGATTTCAATCCTACATTTTCAGATTTGTGTCGATTTTGGGCGAACGCTATACGCATGGCCATGTTTTTGACTTCTACAAGCAGCTGCAGGCTGATCCCGGCATCCTTCGGGTGCTCGGCGATGGGCGGCAACGCAAGTCCTATCTTTACGTGCATGACTGCATCGACGCCATGCTCCTCGCAATACAGCGATCGGAGGCGAGAATAAATATTCTCAATCTCGGTACCGACAGCTATTGCGCTGTAAATGACTCCATCAAATGGATTTGCGAGACGCTGGGGGTGAGGCCGAAGATAGAGTATGGCGGCGGCGAGCGTGGATGGATCGGCGACAACCCATTCATCTTCCTGGATACGACGAAGATCCGCGCACTGGGATGGAACCCGCACCTCACGATTCAGCAAAGCATCGTAAGGACAGTGGAATACCTCATGGCCAACCCGCACGTTCTCGGCACGCGTCAATGAATATCGGAGTCCTTGGTCTTTGGCATCTTGGATCGGTGACAGCAGCCGGCCTGGCGTCATTGGGCCACCGGGTGATTGGTCTCGATTTCGATGAACCGAGGGTGGCCAAATTGAGCAGCGGCGTCGCGCCGGTTTTTGAACCCGGACTTGACGAGTTGATCGCGCGCGGCCTGTCATCGGGCAATCTGCGCTTTTCTTCAACGATGAGCGACGCAACAGATATAGACCTGCTCTGGGTTACATACGACACGCCCATCGATGCGCAGGACACAGCGGATACGAATTTTGTCATGCGGCAAATTGAACATGCACTTCTTGAGCTGCGCACTGATCTGCCGGTGCTGATTTCTTCACAATTGCCCATTGGCTCGGTTCATCGTCTGCAGCAGGCGGAAAGATCACGCGGCGACGGCCGGCAGCGTAGATTTGCATACTGCCCCGAAAACCTCCGTCTGGGAAACGCCGTGAATGATTTTCTACATCCCGGCAGAGTGGTTATCGGCATTCAGTCGGACGCGCATAAAGACATACTCCAGCGACTTTTCAGTTCGATCACCGACTCGATCGAATGGATGTCAGTCGAATCTGCTGAAATGACCAAGCACGCCATCAACGCTTTTTTCGCAGCGTCGGTGGTGTTCGCGAACGAAGTCGCTTTGATTTGCGAACGGGTTGGCGCAGATGCGAAGGAAGTGGAAAGAGGATTGAAAACGGAACCGCGAATAGGCGCGCGCGCATATCTCGCTCCTGGCGGCGCATTCGCCGGAGGAACACTCGCACGTGACGTCGGCTTCTTGAAGCAAGTCGCGGGCACGCACGGAATATCCACACCCCTGCTGTCGTCGGTGCTGCCGAGCAATGACGCGCATAAGTGTTGGGTGCAGAAGAGGATTCAGGATCTGTTTGCCGATCTCACGCAATTGACGGTCGCCGTGTGGGGGCTTACCTACAAGGCGGGCACCGATACCCTGAGAGGTTCTGTATCGGTGGACCTCTGCGATTGGCTGATTCGCCAGGGCGCAACGATTCGTGTGCACGACCCTGTGGTGCAGGATCTCCCGGCGCGTTGGTCCAACGAGTTACGGCGGTTTGACGACCCGGTTGCCGCGCTTCAAGGGGCTGATGCGCTGGTATTGGCAACTGAATGGCCTCTATATCGCCATGTCATGGCCGATGAGGCAATGCGGATGCGCCCTGGTCTTGTGGTGCTTGACGCCAATCACTATTTGGCCGGCTTGGCAGGTTCGAAGGGACTTTTGAAGTACTTTGCGGTGGGTATGCCTCTCAAGGAGCCGAGCCACGATGCCTAAGGTACTAGAGCAGCGATATGCCATTATCACCGGCGCAAGCCTGGGGATGGGTTTTGAAATCGCCAGGAAATATCTTGAGGCCGGCGCCAGCTTGATGATATGTGCGCGCAACGAAGTACTGCTCGACAAGGCGACGCTGGAGTTGAGAAAGCTGGCAGGGACCGGGCAGTCCGTGCTGGCGATGGCCGCCGATGTGTCCAGGGCACCGGATGTCACGGCGATCGTCGCAACAGCACTTAGAGAGTTCGGCCGCCTGGACATTCTGGTGAACAACGCCGGCATTGCGGGTCCAATCGGCAGCATCGAATCCACCGACTGGCAGGAGTGGATACGGACGATCGAGATAAATCTATTGGGATCGGTTTTATTGAGCCGAGCAGTATTGCCGCACTTCAAGCAAGCTCATTCGGGGAAAATCATTCAACTGTCGGGTGGTGGCGCCACCAATCCTCTGCCCATGCTCAGCGCATACGCCGCGTCCAAGGCGGCCATCATCCGTTTCATGGAAACACTCGCCGAGGAAACGCGCGCGCACAATATTGATGTCAATGCCGTTGCACCCGGTACCCTGGATACTCGGATATTGGATGAATTCCTGGCTGCCGGTCCCGACAACATCGGATCGGCATTTCATGCGCGCGCGCTGAAGCACAAGCAAGACGGCGGTGTGCCGCTGTGCAAGGGTGCGGAGCTGTGTGTATTCCTGGCCTCGCATCTCAGCGACGGCATCACCGGCAAGCTGATCAGCGCGGCCTGGGATCCGTGGAAACGACTACCGGAGCATCTGGACGATTTGAATGCTACGGATGTTTATACATTGCGTCGCGTCGTGCCCAAGGATCGCGGCCTGGATTGGGGGGCTGACGAATGAACATAGGCATCATAGGCTGCGGCGCGATCGGCAGAAAACGCGCCCAACAGCTCGGCAATGCCTCGTTGGTGCATTGCATTGATACGGATTTGCCGCGTGCGGAGCGCCTCGCCTCTCTCAAGCCGGGCTGCGATGCGGGTTCCGATTGGGGCGAGCTGTTGGATCGCACCGACATCGATGCAGTGATCATCGCCACGCCGCAGGACTCACAAGTGGAGATTGCGCGAGTTGCGATAGCTGCCGGTATTCACGTACTTGTGGAGAAGCCTGCCGCTCGACATGTCGATGAATTGCGGGACCTCCCGGAACTTGCTGCTAAACACAATGTGCGGGTGCGAGTGGGATTTAATCACCGCTACCACCGTGCGTTCCAACAAGCGAGACGTCTGGTCGATTCGGGAGCATTGGGGCCCTTGCTGTTCGTCCGTGCGCGCTACGGACACGGCGGCCGGCTCGGTTACGCCGGCGAATGGCGTGCACAACCGCTGCGCTCCGGAGGCGGCGAATTAATCGATCAGGGGGTTCACCTGATTGATTTGGCGCGTTGGTTTCTTGGCGAATTTGTTGAAGTTACCGGCTTCGCGCACACCTATTTCTGGGACATGCCGGTCGAAGACAACGGCTTCATGTTGCTCAAGACGGCGACGCAACAAGCGGCATTCATGCATGTCAGCTGCACCGAATGGAAAAATATCTTCTCTTGGGAGCTTTATGGTCGCGACGGTAAGCTACAGGTTGAGGGACTAGGCGGCAGTTATGGCATCGAAAGGCTGTCTTGGTACAAGAACCTGCCCGAAATGGGTCCGCCGGAAACCACGATCTGGGAATATCCTATGGAGGACAACTCGTGGGGAATCGAAATGGCTGAGTTTCTGGAGGATATCCGCAGCGGGCGCGAGCCTTCGGCAGGATTGCATGATGCGATTGCGGCACTTGCCGTAGTGGCAAAAATCTACGTGGAATCCGGATATGATCATCGCGCGTAGCCCGTTGCGCATCACGTTGGGTGGCGGCGGCACTGATCTGGCGTCGTACTACGGCGAACACGAAGGGTTCTTGGTCGCAGCCGCGATCGATAAATACATTTACGTCAGCGTGATGCGCCCTTTCAGTCCGGGCATCTATCTTAAATATTCCTCCTTGGAACATGTCGATAGGGTCGCGGACGTCAAACATCGCATCATCCGCGAGGCCCTGGCGATGCAGAACCTGGAAATACCGCAAATAGAAATCAGCACCCTGGCGGACATCCCGGCAGGGACCGGCCTGGGGTCTTCCGGCAGTTTTACCACGGCCCTGTTGAAGGCGCTGTACACGCACCAACGCAAAATAGCTCACGCGCAAGAACTTGCGGAAGTGGCGTGCGAAATTGAAATAGAACGCTTGGGCGATCCGGTGGGCAAGCAGGACCAATTCATCGCGGCATTTGGCGGGATTACCAGCCTGACGTTCCACAAAGACCATCGAGTTACGGTCAAGCCTTTGCGACTTTCCCGCAAGACCATGTTCGATCTTGAAGACAATCTGCTGCTCTTCTTCACAGGTTTTAACCGTACCGCTGCGGGCATTTTGAAGGATCAGCATGTCCGTTCACTGACCGGCGATGCCGATATGCTGCGCAATCTCGATTATGTCAAGGCGCTGGGCTACCGCAGCCAAGAAGCACTTGAATCCGGCCAATTGGAGCGATTCGGTGAGTTGATGAATGAACACTGGGAGCATAAAAAGCGCCGATCAGGCGGGATCAGCAACCCACAGATCGATAAATGGTACTCACATGCCATGAGTAATGGCGCTGTGGGCGGAAAGTTGGTCGGCGCGGGCGGCGGCGGCTTCCTGATGTTCTATGCGGCGGACCGTAGCCGTCTGCGACAGAGCATGGCTGACGCGGGCTTGGAAGAAGTCCGCTTCCGTTTCGACTTCGAAGGCACCCGGGTCGTTCTGTCCTGAGCATGTTGCCCGTCGCCATACTCGCCGGCGGACTCGCTACCCGGATTCGTCCGATGACGCAAAGCGTGCCGAAAGCGCTTCTCAACATTGCCGGCAAACCTTTCATCTTTCATCAACTCGAATTGTTGAGGAAGCAAGGCGCCGATCGAGTAGTTCTGTGCCTGGGTCATCTGGCTGAACAGGTGGTGGCCGCCGTGGGCAACGGCCACCAATTCGGACTTGCGATCCAATCTTCATTCGATGGCGATGAATTGCTGGGCACGGGCGGCGCGCTCAAGCAAGCCCTTCCGCTGCTAGGGGAAAGTTTCTTCGTGCTGAACGGTGATTCATATCTGCGGTGTTCACTCACTGCTATTCAAACGGCATTCGAACGCGCGCGGCGTCCGGCGCTCATGACGGTTCTGCGCAATGACGGCCGGTGGGACAGAAGCAACGTGGTCTTCAGAAACGGCGAGGTGATCGAATACGACAAGACGTCGTGGCGCCCCGACATGACCCACATCGATTTTGGACTGTCCGTTCTCTCCAGCGGCGTCTTTTCGCGCTATGGAGAAACCAGGGTCATCGATTTGGCCGACATTTGCCGGGATCTCTCGAAGACTGGCCAATTGGCGGCAGTTGAAGTCTCGAACCGCTTCTACGAAGTAGGCTCTGTTCAGGGAATCCAAGACACGGAAGCTTATCTGTCAGATCAATTGGTCGACATATGACCTACACTCAAAGGCACCTGAAGGAAACGGCGGAGATTCTCCAGAGACTGGATACTGTGGCGATAGAGAAAATCGCCGCAATGCTGGCGCAGACCAAGGCTTCGTCTGGGAGAGTGTTTTTTCTGGGGGTGGGTGGAAGCTCCGCGAATTGTTCGCACGCGGTGAACGACTTTCGAAAACTTGCGGGTATCGAGTGTTATGCACCCACCGATAACGTGTCGGAACTGACGGCGCGTATCAACGATGATGGCTGGGAAAGCGTATTCGTGGAATGGCTCAAAGTAAGCCGGCTCAACGACAAGGACGCGGTGTTCATCTTGTCTGTTGGCGGCGGCGATGTGGATAGAAATGTCAGCCCGAACTTGGTCGCGGCGGCGCGCCACGCAAAGCTCATAGGGGCGAAGGTCATCGGAATACTCGGCCGCGATGGCGGTTATACCGCGCAAATTGCGGACGCAGCGGTAATTGTTCCAACTGTCAATCCCCTGACGGTAACACCGCACTCCGAGGCCTTCCAGGCCGTGATTTGGCATTTGTTGGTTTCTCACCCCCTTCTCAAGGTCAACGATACGAAATGGTAGATCGAGGGCAAACCATGCGCCCGGCGGTGTTCCTGGATCGAGACGGGGTCATCAATCGTGCCTTTACCCGCGATGGAACTCCGCATCCACCAGCCTGCCTCGCGGATCTTGAACTATTGCCGGACGTCGCCGCTGCGTTGAAGGAATTAAAGACGCATGGCTACTGTCTGGTGGTGGTGACCAATCAGCCCGACGTAGCGCGAGGCATTTCGTCGCGCGAACTGGTCGAGGCCATACACGCGCACCTCAAGGTCAAGCTCGGTCTCGATGC